>VFQP010001548.1_pt1 | contig 30239 bp, 18 predicted proteins | sample 3512351 | NCBI WGS metagenome assembly VFQP01 (sample SAMN10412372, study PRJNA504923) | tailings metagenome | isolation source: Relicate 1 Philex TSF1 revegetated site | place: Philippines: Tuba, Benguet | collected 2017-08-29
CGCAGCCTCCCCCACATTCTAATCAACCGAAAAAAAATTAAACAGTAGTTTTATCGCCATGAAAGCCGCGCGGATCCCTTTTATCGTTTTATCGTTCGTTGCCCTGCTAACTGCCTGTTCTGCTCAATCACAATGCACTGCGCTGGGTCAAAATCCGTCGACGGCCTTCCCTGTCTGCGGTACTACCGTTTTTCAGCAAACAACTGTACCTCTTTGTTCGTCACACTCCCTGTATGTTCCAAACTGTGCCAATGGCGCAGCGTATGAGAACAGAAATCCTTTCTGGTATAAATTCACCTGTTACACGGCCGGCAGCCTGGGCTTTACCATTACCCCGGCTAACCTGGCAGATGATTACGACTGGCAGTTATATGACATTACCGGGCTTAATCCCGATGAGGTTTATACCAACAGAAATATCGTTGTTACTGGTAACTGGTCAGGTTCTTCAGGGCCGACCGGTGCTTCAAATGCCGGCGTGAATTATATCCAGTGTGCGTCAGATCCTGCAGCCAATGCCAACACGTTTGCAGCAATGCCGACCCTGATCGCCGGTCATGAATATCTTTTACTGGTAAGTCATTATACAAACAGCCAGAGCGGCTATTCGCTTTCGTTTTCTGGCGGTACGGCTGAGATCACCGATCCGAAAGAACCGCATCTCAGCAAAGTTATTCCTGACTGCGATGGACGCACGCTCACCGTGATCATGAACAAAAAACTGCGTTGCACCTCGCTCAGCGCAGGAACCGGAGCCGCTGCAGAATTCAGCGTAAGCGCACCCGGAAGCAATGTAACTTCCGTAACATCCGCGCAATGTGCAAACGGATTTGATTTCGATACACTGACTGTCACACTTGCCACTCCGCTCCCCCCGGGAGATCATCAACTGGTGATCAAAAACGGAGCTGATGGCAATACCCTGCTTGACCTTTGCAACCGCAGTATTCCCGAACTTGAAAGCCTGCCTTTCCGGTATGATCCGCCCGTTCCGATCTTTGCAGACAGTGTCGGAAAAGTAGGTTGTGCGCCAAACCAGTTAAAAGTATATTTTCCTAAACGTATTGAATGCAGCACCATCTCACCGGATGGCAGTGATTTCGCAGTCACCGGGCCGTCAGCTGTTACCATCACTGCTGCCCGCGGAGAGAACTGCAGCAATGGTAGAAGCTATGTGGTCTTACTTGAACTTTCCGGGCCTGTTCAGGTTGGCGGAATTTATACGGTCCGGTTAAAAACAGGTAATGACGGAGGAACGATCACGGATGAATGCGGGCTTGCATCTCCCACTCATACACGCAATTTTCAGGCAGCCGATACAGTATCGGCGAAATACGACTATACCGCTCTGCTTGGTTGCCGTGAAAACAGGTTTAATTTCTTTCATAACGGCGCTAACAATGTGAGCTCCTGGACCTGGAATTTCAATACCATTTCTACTATCACCACCCAATCACATATAATCTCATTTCCTGCATCGAGCACAAATACCGTTCAACTGATCGTATCAAACGGTGTTTGCAGTGACACTGCGTTTGAGAACATCGTAATGAACAATGAAGTAAAAACGTCCTTCACCATTGCTCCGATCATATGCCCTGAAGACCTGCTTGAAATAAAAAACACCTCTACTGGTCTTGTTGACCAATGGAACTGGACATTCGTCAATATCGGCAGCAGCCAGGTTAAAGACCCTGCGCCTGTCAAGTTTCCGGAAACAAACATCGAAACAGTTTATGCGATCAAGCTTGTTGCACAAAACATCAATCTTAACTGTAAGGACAGTACCACCCAACGGGTGAAAGTGCTGAACAACTGCCTGATCGCCGTGCCGTCAGCCTTTACACCCAACAATGATGGCATTAACGATTTCCTTTATCCCAACAATGCGATCAAAGCGGAAAATCTTGATTTCAGGATCTTCAACCGCTGGGGACAGCTGGTGTTTCATACCAAAGACTGGACACGTAAATGGGACGGTAAGATCAAGGGTATCGAGCAGGGCACCGGAGTGTATGTATGGATGCTTGAATACACTCACCGGGATACAAAGCAAAAAGTGTTTCAGAAGGGGACCACCACACTGATCAGGTAATGCGAATTGGGTAAGCGAATTCCGCTGATTGGAGTGGGAAAGGCGAAAGTGATCATGCGGGCAGCTACTGATAATCAACCAGATGAATACTGTGATTTATTTATGAAGAGATAATCCGCCTAAGTCCGTTAATTCGCGAAATTAGCGTACCAAAATTCGCGTATTAAAATTTGCGCTTTAGGACTGGCTTATGAAACACTTCTACCATACAACTCTGCTGGTTGTTCTTTTTATCACACTGTTTCCCTTGAGCGCAAAGCTGCAGGGTTGTACAACACTCGGGCAAAACCCGGAAACAGCATTTCCGGTTTGTGGAACCAGTGTTTTTTCCCAAACGAATGTTCCCTCCTGTGGCGGGCGTCCGATTCCCGCTCCCTGTACAAACGGAGGATTCCGGGATGTAAATCCCTTTTATTATCGTTTCAAATGTTTTACAGCAGGAACTCTTGGCTTTACGATCACGCCTCTTCAGATGTCTGACGACTACGACTGGCAGATCTTCGACATCACAGGAGTGACAGATCTGCTGGATATCTATGGTAACGCAAACCTTTTTGTAGCCTGTAACTGGTCAGGCAATACCGGTACAACAGGTACAAACAATACTACAGCAGGGCTGGTGCAGTGTGCAGGCTCGGCTTACCCAACCTTCAGCAGCATGCCGACGCTGATCTTAGGCCATGAATACCTGCTGATGGTCAGCAATTTCAGTGCTTCGCAAAAAGGATACAATCTCGCTTTTACGGGAGGCACAGCCGTGATCACTGACCCGACACTTCCCGCACCTGCCGGCGCCACCGTTAACTGTGACGGGAATGAAGTGACTTTACGGTTCAATAAAAAAATGCGCTGCAACAGTGTGGCAGCGAATGGCAGTGATTTTACCATTTCCGGTGGAGGGGTCATCACGGCCGCGCAAGGCTTCAACTGCTCATCCAGCTTTGATCTTGATTCGGTAAAACTGACCCTCGCCACTCCACTTCCTTTCGGGAATTACACCATCACGATCGGTACGGGCTCTGACGGCAATACGATACTCGATAACTGCAACACCGGCGTACTTGCAGGTGCTACGGCCACTTTCACCGTAGCGCCAAAAACACCGTTATCAATGGGAACCATTACACCGCCTTTATGCACACCGTCGATTTTACAACTGAACCTGCCTGAGCCCGTACGTTGCACATCTATCGCCACTAACGGAAGCGATTTTATCATTACCGGGCCGGGTGTGGTTACTGTAAGCGGAGCCACCGGCACCTGTAACGCGAATGGTTACACCTCTGTGGTTTCTATCCAGCTCTCGTCACCAGTGATCGTACCTGGCAATTACCAGGTAGCGATCAGGCAGGGGTCTGATGGCAATACCCTTTTAGGCGAATGTAACCGCGCGATCACTGCCGGTCAGTCAGCGGCATTCACCATCGCTCCGCAACCTCCGATCGCCATGGGTGTGGTTTCCCCGCCAAACTGCGCACCTCAAACAATCGTGTTCAACCTGCCTGAAAAGATATTCTGCAGCACCATCGACCCGCTGGGAACTGACTTCAACATAACCGGCCCAACAACCGTAACGATAAAAGGAGCAACTGCAACCTGCGATGCCAACGGACAAACCAATTCCATCAGCATCCAGTTAGCCGCCCCCCTGGCAGTAACAGGCAACTATCAGTTACAGCTGATGACAGGCACCGACGGGAATACGCTGATCGGAGATTGCAGCAGGATCTTACCGGCGGGATCAACAACCGGCTTTGCGATACCCGATGCGCCTTTTACTCCGGTGGGTGTGATCACCACGCCTGGTTGTTCACCAAACACCCTGCAAATGGAATTACCTGCCCTGGTTCAATGCAGTTCCATTGCTGCTAACGGAAGTGATTTCCGTCTCAATGGACCGGCCCCCGTCACTATCACCGGGGCAACCGGAAATTGCAGCAACGGACTCACCCGGGTAATCACTCTTCAGCTCTCTGCTCCTATTACACAAGGAGGCAATTACAGTGTGGAACTGCTTACCGGCAATGATGGCAATACTCTTTTAAGCGAGTGCTATCGCGAAACGCCTGCGGGCGGAATCACCGGCTTTGCTGCAGTGGACACGGTATCGGCGGAATTCAGCATAAATGTTGATTACGACTGTCTGCAAAACCAGCTAACACTTAGTCATGATGGCGCACATAATGTAAACAGCTGGAACTGGTCGATCAATGGTGCAGCCATCAGCACACAGCAGAACGTGGTAAGAACGCTTTCTTCTTTAAGTCAGAATGAGATCAGGCTGATAGTGTCAAACGGTGTTTGTACTGATACACATACAGAGCAGGTAAACTTCAGTAATAAACTGGTTGCTGCATTTGACCTGCCGGATATGGCTTGTCCGGGAGACAAGATCGAGATCGTCAATAAAAGTACCGGGCCGATCACGAACTGGAACTGGAATTTTGGTCCGACCATCGCGGCAAGCAGCCTGCAAACACCTCCCGTGATCGTTTACCCGCTTACAGGAACAGATGCGTTCTATCCGGTCAAACTCACGGTCAGTGATAACGGCGGTTGTGAAACATCACGAACAGAGCAGATCAGGATCCTTGGAAATTGTGTGATAGGTGTGCCATCTGCTTTCACTCCCAACAACGATGGGAAAAACGATTATTTCTATCCGCTGAATGCCTTTAAAGCAGACCAGCTGAACTTCCGCGTTTTTAACCGCTGGGGACAAATGGTATTTCACTCGACGGACTGGACAAAAAAATGGGATGGCACCATACAGGGCATCCCGCAGGCTACCGGCACATTTGTCTGGATGCTTGATTATATACATAAGGATACGAAGGAGAAGGTGAGTCAGCGGGGAACGGTGACGTTGATTAGGTAGTAAGGGACGATAGACCATAGACCACGGACGACCTACCGCAGACCGCAGACGAGCATGGCTGTTTGATTCTTTGCTTATTTAACTTAATAATGCAACTGTACCGTGCCCAGGTCTCTCTTTTACGCAAGTCTGAACTATCCGACAGATTCTATCCCCAGAATCGTCCGCGGTCTGCTCTGTCCGCCGTAGCCCTGGCGAAGGTGGGCCTTCCTCCCATCATTTTCAACGTTCCACCATCAATCCTCAAATCGGATTTTTTTGAATACCCCCAATTGCCCTACCTTTGCACATGGCAAGAATAAATTCCCCCTCAGACAAGAACTCCAACAAATTTTTCGGTGAAGGCTTAACATTTGACGATGTGTTACTTATACCAGGTTATAGCCAGGTATTACCCCGCGATGTGAGTATCCGCACCCGTTTGACAAAAAATATAACATTGAATTCACCGCTGCTTTCGGCAGCTATGGATACGGTGACAGAAGCCCCTCTCGCAATGGCGCTGGCGCGTGAAGGAGGTCTGGGTATCCTGCATAAAAACATGACCATCGAAAAACAGGCAGACCATGTGCGTAAAGTAAAACGCAGCGAAAGCGGTCTGATCCTCGATCCGGTAACCCTCCAGGAAGATGCCCTCGTTGGCGACGCTCTCCGCCTCATGAAAGAAAATAAGATCGGTGGAATTCCTATCGTGAATAAAGATGGGAAACTGGCAGGTATCCTTACCAACCGTGATCTTCGCTTCCAGACCAATGTAAAATTGAAAGTAAGCGAAGTGATGACAAGCTCAAACCTCATCACGGCTCCGGAAGGTACCGACCTTAAAAAAGCAGAAAACATTCTCCGTAAATACAAGATCGAAAAACTTCCTGTGGTGAACCGAAGCGGCAAACTGATCGGCCTGATCACTTACCGCGACATCCTGCAGGTTACCAGCTTCCCCAATGCGGTGAAGGATTCATACGGCCGCTTGCTCGTTGGCGCTGGTGTTGGTATCACCAAAGATCTGCTTGACCGCGTAGCCGCATTGCAAAATTCAGGCGTGGACGTAATAGCACTCGATAGCGCACACGGACACAGCAAAGGCGTGCTTGACGCGTTAAAGCTGGTGAAAAAGAATTTCAAAAAAATGAATGTCATTGCAGGTAACGTAGGTACTGCCGCAGGTGCAAAAGCTCTCGCAGATGCAGGTGCTGATGCCGTAAAAGTGGGTATCGGACCCGGCTCTATCTGCACCACCCGTATCGTTGCCGGCGCAGGTGTTCCGCAGCTTACCGCTGTAATGGAAGCGTATTCCGTATTGAAACAACGAAATATTCCGATCATTGCAGATGGTGGTATCCGCTACACCGGAGATATGGTAAAAGCGCTTGCCGCCGGCGCTGATTGCGTCATGATGGGTAGCGTATTCGCCGGTACGGAAGAAAGCCCCGGCGAAACGATCATCTACGAAGGCCGTAAATTCAAACAATACCGCGGCATGGGCTCACTCGGCGCCATGGCGACCGGAAGCAGCGACCGCTACTTCCAGGATCCTGAAGATGATGTAAAGAAATTCGTTCCCGAAGGAATCGAAGGACGCGTTGCCTATAAAGGCTCTCTCAAAGAAATCGTATATCAATATGTCGGCGGACTCAGAGCAGGTATGGGCTACTGCGGCGCAGCCAACATCGACGAACTGAAAAAAGCACAGTTTGTAAAGATCACCAATGCCGGTATGCGCGAAAGCCACGCCCATGACGTGGACATTACGAAGGAAGCACCGAATTATAGTAGGAGATAAGTTGAAGGTTTGAGAGGTTTCATAGGTTCAAGAGGTTTCATAGGTTCAAGAGGTTTCATAGGTTCAAGAGGCTTGAAAGGTTTGGGAGGTTTTAAACGTGTTGCATTTTTGAAAATGAATAGATAGAAGTTAAATATTTTCTGTCTTTAACTTAATTGAACCAACCCAATTTAGATTTGTAAGACCTTTAAAACCTTTCAAACCTCTTGAACCTATGAAACCTCTCAAACCTATGAAACCTCTCAAACCTCTTGAACCTACGGAACCTATCAATATCAAGACTGATCCGGGAAGACACCAACGGGTGAATAACTGGGAAGAGATTTCAAAAGCACTTTTATAGATAAAGAAAAACAGTCCTGTTTTTTCAGGACTGTTTTTCTTTATCCTTTTTTATAGCCAGTCCCAGTCGCTGGTAATAAAAAGAAAAAAGCAGCAATAACACACCGATAGCGAGATAGCAGATGATCTTTTGTACCGGCGTAAACCGGCCACTGTCTATGATCAGCAGTTTTATCAACGTGATACCTACCAGGGAAACTGCTGTCAGCCTGAGCCATGAATGACGTCCTGCTATTCCCCATACAAAAAGCACCACGGATACCAGCACCCATAGCAAGGTTACAAATAATCCATCCCACCGAAGCAGGATCCATAACAACAGCATGATCAGTGCTTCGATCGCCATTGCCCGCTGAAGGAATTTTTCCTGCGGAAGCAGGGAGGTAACAATGAAAGCTGCCACAGCGGTCCACGCCGCCATCAACCCGGAAGCCCACACTACATCAAACAAACACAAGGCCGCAAGATAGAGTGCTACCTGGTTGACCAGCAACTGCTGTGATTCTACAAAACTGAGTGGTTGCTTCCGTGTAATAAAAAACGAAGTTGCATTGATACAAAAAAGTATATAGAAGGCCAGGATAAATATCAACCCTATCCATTGATCCTGCGGTTGCGCAGCACGCATAAAGGCCCAGCCAATCACAAGCGTCCAGGAGATCAGCATCGCAAGCTGACCAACCAGCTTCCAGGATTTTTTGAATGAAAGATAAACTACTCCGATATTGATGAGCAGCATATAGGAGAACAGCAACTCAAACCGGTCGCTGTTGGTACTGATCAGAAATGGAATACCATAAGCACCTACCATTCCTATGACAGCGATCTCCTTTCTGTCATACTTTATGGCCATAACAATAGTATACACCGTCAGCGATGCCATTACCGCAAATGCAACTCCACCGGAAATAAAATTATAGTAGGTAAAACACGCGTATGTAGTAAAATAGATTGAAGCCATGCTTCCGCTAAAAAGTATCGCACTGAAAAATGTGTACTTTTTTCTTAGCCTGTATGAAAGAAAGAAGAGAACAATCCCTGCTGAATACGCCAGTACGATACGCATTACTTCTGAGATCAGCTGGCCGTCAATCGCATATTTTACACCGATCGAAAGACCGATCACCAATACAATGATCCCCACCAGATGGATCAGCTTTAAACCGATAAAATGTTCAAGCCCCTGACGATGCTCCGGCTCCGGCTTTATGTTGCCAACGCTTTGCGGCACAGGTATTCCCTGTTGAGCTTTTAACAGATTGATCTGTTGTTGAATGTTCCGCAACTGTTGTTGCGAATGCTGGAGTTCGGCGGAGAGCTGGTGCAGTTTAAGCTCCAGCTCATGGAGTCTTTCTTCGGCATTCATTGAGGCAATTTAGAGATTTTAAGTGGAAAGGCAGGAGTCGTTGTCCGTTGACCGTTGTCCGTTGTCCGGCAGGAAAGCGACAGAATTCTTCCCGGTGAACGGTCAACAGTCAACGGACAACGGTCAACGGTCAACGGTCAACGACTCGTTCCGAAACCCTATTTTTACAAAAATTAAATTTCGTGAAGCGTTTTTCACTTCTCCTTACTGCACTCGCAGGTTCGGTATTGCTCTGGGCATCCTGGCCGGTGTCTGCTTTTACACTGCTCATCTTTATTGGATGGGTTCCGCTGCTCTGGGTAGAAGATCATGCAACACGCAGATGGCAGTTCTTCTCGATTGTGGTACTGCATATGCTGGTGTGGAATGTGCTTACTACCTGGTGGATCTGGAATGCAAGCCCTGCGGGAGCAATGGGTGCGTTTGTTGCCAATGCGATCGTGATGAGCATTCCCTGGATGCTGACAAGAAGTGTAAAAAAAAGATGGGGCGCGAAAGCTGGTTACATGAGCCTGACCGTGTTCTGGCTGGCATTCGAGTTTCTTCATCAGAACTGGGACTTAAGCTGGCCATGGCTTACGCTAGGTAATGCATTTGCCACACATCCGCAATGGGTGCAATGGTATGAGTATACCGGTGCATCAGGTGGTTCTCTCTGGATCATGACCGCAAATATTTTGGCGTACACAGCTTTTAAACGTTATCGGGAAGAAGGCCGTACCCGCTCTTATTTTATCAGTGTTTCATCCTGGATCATCTTGCTGATGCTGCCGATGATCATTTCGCGTTTTATCATGAGCAGTGAGGCAAAAAAGGCATCTGCTGCGCTGGCTGATGCACAAAAGAATGTGGTGGTGGTTCAACCGAATATTGATCCTTATAAAGAAAAATTTGCCGGCGATATCGATATGCAGATACAGAAGCTGATCGTGCTTTCTGAAACACAGATCGATGCAAAGACCACGCTGGTCGTATGGCCGGAAACCGCCGTTCCCGCACAGGTTTGGGAAGATGGGATCAAACAAAATTATTTCTATAATGCAATCTGGTCTTTCCTGCAACGTCACCCACAGGTAAACCTGCTTACCGGTATAGACAGCTATAAAAACTATGGGCCGGATAAAAGTAAAGCAACAATTACTTCAAGATTTGAATCCAACAGCAAGACCTATTATGACGCATTCAATACCGCTGCTTTTTTTGACGCAGATACCAGCATACAGCTTTATCACAAAGCAAAATTGGTTCCGGGTGTGGAAACATTGCCCTCTTTCCTGAGTTTTATGGGTAAATGGTTTGAAGATTTCGGAGGCATCAGCGGAACGCTTGGAAGGGATTCAGAGCGTAAAGTTTTTGTTCCCTGGGACGAACATTTCAAAGCCGCACCCATCATCTGCTACGAAAGTATCTATGGCGATTATATTACTGAATACGTCCGTAAAGGTGCCAATATACTCACCATCATCACCAATGATGGCTGGTGGGGTGATACACCAGGATACAAACAACACATGAATTATGGCCGTCTCCGTGCCCTTGAAACCCGGAAATGGGTAGCACGAAGTGCCAATACCGGTATCAGTTGTTTTATCGATCCGATCGGTAATGTAATACACCCGCAGCCATGGGATGAACCTGCAGCGATCAAACTCAATGTGCCGGTTGATAGCCGCCAGACATTCTTCGTAAAATATGGCGACCTGCTTTCCCGCACTGCTGCAATTATTTCAGGAATAGTTTTGGTAGGGTTGATCGTAAGCCTGGTAGCCGGCAAGCTGAAAAAGAAAAAAGAGGAAAAGGTCTGACCGGGCAATTATTAACCCAAGTATTTACTCATGTCGTTTAGTCATAAAGAGATAAAATTTGACGGAAAAAAACTTTTCTATCGTGTTATTGGCTCGGGCAAACCGGTGATCCTGGTTCATGGTTTCGGGGAAACGGGTGATGTCTGGGATAAGCAGGCCGCTTTTCTCTCCGGATCTTTCCGGCTTCTCATTCCTGATCTTCCCGGAAGCGGCAGGTCAGAAGCTGTGAAAGATATGGGCATGGCAAATCTCGCAGAATCCGTTCATGCCATTATTCACGAAGAAGATATTCACGCATGCCCCGTGATCGGGCATAGTATGGGCGGGTATGTAGCGCTCGCACTGGCTGAAAGTTATTACAACCATGTAAGCGCACTCGGACTTTTCCATTCCACCACTTACGCAGATAGTGAAGAGAAAAAGGAAACGCGCAGAAAAGGGATCGGCTTTATCCGCCAGAATGGGGCTTTTGCATTTCTTCAATCAACGTCTCCCAATCTTTTTTCCAAACACACCAAAGAACATTCCCCTGAACTTGTAAAAACATTTATTGACGGACTGAGATCTTTTCAACCGGAATCATTGATCGCTTATTCTGAGGGCATGATGGCGAGGCCGGACAGAACGGCTGTTTTGCGGCAGCTCAATGCCCCAATGCTGTTTGTTATCGGCGAATATGATGCAGCCGTATCACCGGACGATTCCCTGCAGCAATCTTATATTCCCGCAGTTTCGTATGTTCATTTGCTGAAGCGTTCTGCCCATATGGGAATGCTGGAGGAAACGGATATCAGCAACGCCATTCTCAAAGAATTCCTTGATGGTGTGAAATGAGATAGCGGCAGCCTGTTTTTAATACTGAATTAATACACGGCTCATACGAAAACAGGGGCAAAGAACGTTAGTTTTACTGCCGGCGGTAATTTATAGCTTTCGCGTAGCTATAAGGGGCTTCTGACCGGAAGGACAACTGGTACTTGTTAGGAGAATTATATAATTCCCCCTCTTAATTAATTGATCAACAAATGATAACGCGTTTCTAAAAGATATTAAAAAAGCTGCCCCGTGGCGGCTTTTTTAATATCTTTATACGCCTTTGGTCGGAATATATGCCCATGAAAAAAATAACACTTTCCTTTTCCTTGCTGATACTATCTCTCGCCCTGTATGCAGAGCATATCACCGGGGGCGAAATGTTTTATACATTCACGGGTGTATCCAATGGTATGTATAACTACAACGTTACGCTGAAGCTGTTCCGTAACTGTGGTAATACCGGAGCTCCTCTCGATGAAAATGCTGCTATCGCAGTGTTCGACAATTCCACGAATGGCATGATCCTGACAAGATCTGTGGCCAGAACAAGCATCTCCACACTTTCGCTTACAGATCCCGGTCCGTGTATTACAAATGCTCCGACAGTTTGCTACGAAGTTGGTTTCTACGAATTCTCCATCAGTTTACCGGTCAGTGCGCGTGGCTATACTATTTCTTATCAGCGTTGCTGCCGGATCAACGGCATCAGCAACGTGGTTGCCTCCGGAAGCTATGGTGCTACGTATACAGCAATTATTCCGGGAACAAACTCTTTGCCTACGGCACCTGAAAATAACAGTGCCAAATTCATCGGCAAGGATGAAGTACTTATCTGCGGAGGATATCCATTTACTTACAGCTTTGCAGCGCAGGACCCTGATGTTACCGATCAGCTTCGCTACAGTTTTTGCAATGCATATGCCGGTGGTGGTCAGGATTCCGGCCCTGCCGGTGGGCCTAACACGCCAACTCCGAATCCTCCCGCAGCCCCTCCTTACAACCAGATTGCATACAGCTTTCCGTATAACGGTCCTATACCACTTGGTGCCAATGTGACGATCAATTCCAGTACAGGACTGATCTCAGGTATCTCTCCTGCAGAAGGTATTTATGTGGTAACGGTATGCGTGGAAGAGATCCGGAATGGCGTGGTGATCGCCGTGCAACGGAAAGATCTTCAGATCAAAGTTGGCGGTTGTGATATTGCCCGTTCAATGCTGGATCCTGTTTACACTTCCTGCGATGGTCTGACACTTGATTTCGCAAACAAGTTTTCCAGCCCGCTCATCACCTCATTTTACTGGGAGTTCGGTGATCCTGCAAGCGGCGCCAGCAACGTGTCTACCTCCCCAACACCTACACACACATTTTCTACACCGGGCGATTATACCATCAAACTTGTAACAAACCGCAACCAGGAGTGTTCTGACTCCACTACAGCACTCGTTCGTGTATGGCCGGGATTTTTCCCCGCATTCAATACAACCGGGATCTGTATAAATAACCCGGTGTTGTTTAATGATGCCTCCTCCACCAACTGGGGAGTGATCAATAGCTGGTCCTGGAATTTTGGTGATGAGACCACACTGGCAGATACTTCGCACAAAAAAGATACAAGCTGGAAATTCAGCACGGTCGGACCGAAAGAAGTCGTATTTACTGTAACAAGCGATAAAGGTTGTTTCAAAACCTTGAAAGATACCATCACGATCATTGATAAGCCTCCGATCACCATGGGTTTCAGGGATACCCTGATCTGCGTTCCTGATGCCGTACAACTGCAGGCTTCCGGGCCGGGTAGTTTCAGCTGGTCTCCGACTACCAACATGACCAATCCGAATACAGGAACTCCTACAGTTTCTCCAACCACGACCACCACTTACCAGGTAACACTGAATGAGCAGGGTTGTATAAACCAGGATACTGTAAGGGTGCGCGTAGTCCGGTTTGTAAGCATGACTGCAATGGTCGATTCGGTGATCTGCGAAACCGATGCCGCGCAATTGCATGTGCAAAGTGATGCACTTCAATATGCGTGGACCCCTGCTTCATCCGTAAGCAATCCTTCGATCCCCAACCCGATAGCCATTGCAGGGACTAGCACTGTTTACTCTGTAACCGGCACCATCGGATCATGTACCGCAACAAGAAACATCCGCATTACTGCTATCCCTTATCCGGTAGCAAATGCGGGACCCGATACAACGATCTGTTATAACACACCAGCTGCGCTTCAAGGTACACACAACGGTAATTCGTTTAACTGGTCGCCAACAGCATCACTGGTCAATTCTCAAACATTAAATCCAACGGCGTATCCCGCCCGCACTACACCCTATGTGCTGCGTTCGTTTGATACACGCGGTTGTCCAAAACCAGGGCTGGATACCGTACTTGTTACTGTATTGCCACGGATAAGACCATATGCAGGTAATGACACCATGGTTGTAGCTGGTCAACCACTTCAACTCAATGCTGAAGGCGGTGTAAGTTATATCTGGACGCCGTCAACCGGACTGAGCAATCCAAACATCAAAAACCCCATCGGCACTTATGGTGCAGAAGTTGACAGTATCCGTTATACAGTTGAGGTATTCAATGAAGCCGGTTGTTCAGATACGGCATCCATGAAAGTGATCGTCTTCAAAACTAATCCATACGTATTTGTTCCATCTGCCTTCACTCCGAATGGCGACGGAAAGAATGACCTCCTGATACCGGTTGCGGTGGGCGTCAGAAAGATCAACTATTTCAGGATCTACAACCGTTGGGGCAACCTCATTTTCGCCACCACAACAAACGGCCAGGGATGGGATGGCAGTTTCAGCGGCACTCCCCAAACCTCCAACGTATTCGTGTGGATGGTGGAAGCGGAAGATTACACGGGTAAGAAGTTTGCGTTGAAGGGAACGACGACGTTGGTACGGTAGAGGATCGATGGTCGATGTTCGATGGTCGATGGTCGACCCGGCTGCTGTAGCGTAGCAAAAAAAGATTGGTCGATAAAGACTAATATAAAAGCACAGCTTTCCAAGCTGTGCTTTTATATTATAAATTTCTTTCGGGGCATTAACCAACTTCTTTCGGTACGCTACAGCAGCCGGATCGAACATCGACCATCCAACATCGAACATCGAACATCCAACATCGAACTCCGAATTCCTATCTTCGCACCCTCAAACAACCTTTATGTCAAAAATCGCCTTTATCACCGGAGCGAGCGCTGGTTTTGGAAAAGCCTGTGCCGAGAAATTTGCTGAAAATGGTTATAACCTGATCCTGAATGCCAGGCGTGAGGATCGTCTGAAAAAAATTAGTGCTGAGTTGACAGAAAAATATAAAGTGCAGGTGTTGCTGCGGGTATTTGATGTGCGGGAACAGCAGGCAGTATCGGATGCGGTGACCAGTCTGCCGGAAGAATGGAGAGCGATCGATGTGCTGGTGAATAATGCAGGTCTTGCACTGGGCAGGGATTATTTTGAAGAAGCAAACCTGGACGACTGGAATACTATGGTGGATACAAACATTAAAGGGTTTGCCTATGTAGCAAAGGCTGTATCTCAATTGATGGTGATCCGCAAACAGGGGCATATCATCAATATGGGCTCTGTGGCCGGCAAACTCGTATATGAAAGAGGTAATATGTACTGCGCAACAAAATCTGCGGTTGACGCATTGAGTCATGCTATGCGGGTGGATATGCTTCGTCACAATATCAAAGTAACAGCCATTCATCCGGGTGCTGCCGAAACAGAATTTTCGATGGTACGCTTCAAGGGTGATGAGTCCAGTGCAAAAGCAGTGTATACCGGTCTTCAGCCTCTTACCGCAGCAGATGTGGCCGATGTGATCTTTTATACCACCACATTGCCGGCACATGTTTGTATCAATGACCTGGTGATCACACCAACGCAGCAGGCAGACGGAATTTACATGCATCGCCATTGATTATCAACTGCCGTCGGCGGCATACTTTATTGCCCATTATACCGTTAACTACAGCAGCTGTTCATCCGCCGGAGATGTGTAAAAACAGGTGGATCAACAGTTCACAGCAAGGTTGCCCTGTGCTTGCTCAGCTGGCTTATTTACTGTAGATTTGTTGATATCCAGATCCTTTAAGTTTATGAAGAACTTATTTCTTGCCTTGCTTACCGTTTTGTTGTTTACCAGCATAAACGCTTATTCCCAGGATGTGATCAGACAACGGTCATGTGACGATCCGTTTATCATGCGGCAGGCTGATAGCCTGAAAACGCTTTATGCAAAAGATGGATTGGTGTTGGTAAAGGAAGCTTCCATGACAATGGAAAGTGAGTACGAAATGCCTGTTGTGGTTCCGCTTACACAAGGCACCTGGTACCAGTTTGTATTTATCGGGGAGTATACTTCCCGTTTGTATGAAGTGAGGATGTTTGACTGGAATGAAAAACAGGTCGTGTTCCAACAGAAAAAATGGGGTGATGTTGACGGTAATATTATCAGCTTCGGTTATGTAGCCGCTCAGTCGGAATTTCATATGATGAAGCCGTTGCAGATCAACAAGGATAAAAAGAAAAAGAAAAACCTTTGCGGATACGTAATGCTTTTTAAGAAATCAATGCCAAATCCATAGCGCCACCAGCATGCATTTTTTACCTTACAAAAAGATCACACGGAAAACAGATAAGAGCTTCGATAAAGTCAAATCAATTCTTGATAAGATCTGCATCCTTCCCAAAAAGTTCGACCTCCAAAGTATCCTGAACAATGTACTCGAATACAAGGTTACAGGTCATTCATTCGATATTGTAATGGGTGGTTATGGTTTCTTTTATGGAGCAACAAACCTGAACCCGTTGTTGAGAGGCAACTACACTCAGGGGACCGACGGTAAAAACGAGATCAGCTTTACGATACGTCCGCAATGGACTGGTCTTATTCTGATGATCGTGCTGTTCAGCATTGCGATCTGGGGTTTGACCGTTTCTATCAAAAGAAATCAACTGGAAGGCATTATCACTACTGCCGTTTTTATTGTTGCCGCTTACTGGTCTTTACAGGCAAAATTTAATAAGTCGGTAAAAAAGTACCAGGCTTTGATTGATCAACTGGCTTAAGAAATACCTCACCGGCCAATTCCTGTATAACTGATTCCGGCTGCTTCAATCATACGTCGGTCCAATGTGTTTCTTCCATCCACAACAAATCTTACACCGTTCGCAGCCATTGCGGCGAAATCAAGCTGCTGATATTCTTTATGCATGGTAACAAGAAATACCGCTTCCGCCTTTGTAGTTAACGGGTCCGCAAATTCAAAACCTTTACTCTTCAGCTCTGATGGTGAAAATTCTGTATCATGCAATTCTACAGAGAAACCTTCACGCTGCAACAATGAATACAGCGAAGCGCCAACACTGTTTGCATCCTCCTTCACATTGGGTCTGAAAGAAAGACCAAGTACCAGTGCTGTTCTATTGACAACTTTATCTTTTATCTGGGAGAGTGCAAATTCGATCATCCCGTCATTGATCTCACGACCTTGTCTTGCTAAAGAAAAATCAAGACCTGCCTCGCGGAAATTATCGATCATAAAATAAGGATACACCGGTGTGCAATGCCCTCCTACTCCAATACCCGGCTGAAGGATATTGGCTTCTCCATCAGCATTGATCAAGGGCAATAACGAAGGAAGATCAACTCCGGACGACTGCGCAAACATGGCCAGCTGATTTGCCAATGCAATATTTACATCTCGGTAGATCATTCCGGCCAGCTTCATCATTTCCGCTGTCTCTGTATTCTCCACACAGTAAAGAAGGTCCTTTGAAAAAAATTGCTGATACAACCTGTAGTTTGCGTCTGTAGCCATGGACGAAATCCCGCCAATGATCTTTGGGATCTTTTCCAGTTGCTTTAACATGGTGCCGCTTTTGATCCGTTCCGGGCTGTAAGAAAGAAGAAAATCCACTTCATGTTTTTTACCTGCTTCTTCAAGAACAGGCAAAAGCACCTTGCGCGTATATCCGACAGGTACTGATGTTTCTAGTATGATCAGCAACTTATCAAAACAATGTGCGGCCAGTTGCTGAAAACATTCTATGAACGGAGCATCAATAGTTCTTTTATTCAGATCAACAGAAAGCGGAATACAAACGATCACGGCATCTATGGTCTGGCCTTCCAAAGACTGTTCGATCTTCAGATGACCATTACTATACGCATCACTGAGAACGGAGAATACGCCCGGTTCATTTGTAGTGAAGGAATTCCCGCGGAAACTGTCTGCGATCCTTTCATCTGTATCAACAGCCAGGACCGCAAGACCATTCAGCAGCATATTTGCCGCAATGGCCTGACCGATCTTTCCAAAACCAATGACTGAAACTGTCTTCATCCGCAGGATAACTGTTTAAGATTCCGTTTTATGATCAGTGTGTTTTTGCAGGAAGTTCTCTTGCAGGATTACCGGCTACGATTGTTCCTGGTAACACATCTTTCGTCACCACAGCCCCCGCCCCCACAATTGCATTTTCACCAATGGTAGTACCGCAAAGTATGGTCGCATTACTGCCAATGGATGCGCCTTTTTTAACAAATGTTCTGATAAGCTGCCAGTCTTCTTCTGTCTGCAAACTTCCGTCTTCGCGGGTTGCCCTCGGGTAGAGATCGTTGGTAAACATCACGCCATGCCCGATAAACACATTATCTTCTACTTCCACCCCGGAGCATATAAAAGTATGACTCGATATCTTACAATTTCTTCCGATCACCACTTCTTTCTGGATCTCTGTGAAAGCGCCGATTTTTGAACCATCACCGATGGTGCAATCATAAGCATTGACAAAACTGAATATACGGACATCCTTGCCGACTCTTACATTCCGTAATTGCTGTGTATTGGTCTGAACAGTTAGTATTTCCATGATCAGTTTATTTGAACTTCGCGGCCTTTATTCTTGATCGATTGTTGCGAAGCTTCCAATATCTGGACTACTTTCATTCCGGAAGCTGCACTTGCCAGTGGTTCGCTTTTATGAGTAATCGACTGGATGAAATCTGCTGCAACTCCGGCCAAAGCTTCACGGGTAGATATTTTGGGAACATTCACATCGCCGGTACGGTAATCAACCAGCATCTGTTTTTTATCTTCTTCGGTTTTGATATTATATCCGGTATCGTAGATCCTCACTTTTTCGGTTGGTTCAAGATCATTATAAATGATCATCTTCTCATCACCGCCGATCAGCGTTTGACGGATCTTTACAGGCGAAGTCCATGAGCAATGAAAATGCGCGATAAAATCTTCCTCATAATGAAGTGTCATGTATGCGATATTCTCAATTCCATTCTTGGTATGTGAGATACCTGTTGCGTGTACACTTACCGGTTTTTCCTTGATCAGGTAAACAAGAATGGAAAGATCATGTGCAGCAAGATCCCACAACACGTTTATATCAGGTTGAAACAGTCCGAGATTGATCCTGGTAGAATCAAAGTAACGCGCTTTACCGATCACATTTGCATCTATCAACTGTCGGATCTTTTGTACAGCTCCGGTATAAAGGAATGTATGATCCACCATAAGTGTACGCTGCTTCTTTGCGGCCAGCTCTATCAGTTCAGCCGCTTCTGCTACAGAAGGCGTCATCGGTTTCTCCACAAGCACATGTTTCCCCTGCAGTAATGCTTTTTTTGAGAGAATAAAATGGGTGGAAACGGGGGTGGCGATCACCACTGCATCTATCAATACGTCATTGATCACTTCATCTGCATCAGCCGTAACAGGAATAGTTGGATAGGTCCGGGAAAACAGCTCACGGTTTTCCTGACGTGATTCAGCAACTTTGACCACTACACAATCCTGCGCATGAAAAAAATTCCGAACAATATTCTGTCCCCAATAACCATAACCAATAATTCCTATATGGACACCTGCTTTCGCCATGCGAACAACTAAAGTTTAAATGTTTACCAGTTTAAATGTTCAACAGTTTTTACTGGTTTAATAGATTGATCAGATTATCCGGAACGTCAACTATTAAACTTTCAAACTTTTAAACAATTTACTGATCTGCCAGCACGCGCAAAGGTAACTATTGCGCCAGAGATATGTTCACCTGTAAACCACCCCTTGTATTGGTGATCGGGAAGGCATTGCTGATCTTGGGAATATTCCTGTTTTGTTCGAAGTAGAATTTCAGGCTGACACGGTTATTCAGGATATAATCTATCGACGGTGCGATCCTGATCACTTTCTGTCCTGATGTACCAAATGCAGTTCCCTGGTCGAGCTTGCTGTTTGCCGTAGCGTCATCACGGATACTGAAATCAAGTTTGAAAGTGATATCATTATCCAGCTTCATCTTACCAAGTTTCTTGATGAACGGCACGCCTTTCTTTCTCCAGTCAAATCCGAATGAGAATTCATAGGACCGTGTATCTGCCAGCTGATAATCGATCAGGCTGAGACTGAGTGTACGGCTTTTACGATATTCAAACCGGGTTGACAACTGGTTGGTAAATGTCATCTCCACTCCTATCAGCGGATCAAATTGCTCCTGTATGCTGATATTCGGTACAAGGAAGTATGGAATGAAGTTACCGGTCAGCGAATCTCTGAAAGATGGATAACTAACCCTGAACGGATCCTGGAACAGCAAGGCTGTATTAAAGCTGTTCATGCTAAGCGTACTATGATAACCGTGACGGATCGTAACATTTGTAAAGATCCGCTGGAGGTCTCCCACATTCGACAGGCCACTATACGTTACCACCCAGTTTGGTTTTGGGATAAATCCGGAGAATGGATTGGCGCTGATATTCGGATTGTTGTTCTTCACCCCTTTCACATCCGTCGGGCTTTTCTTTGTATAGGCTGCCAGGAATGCAGGGATAACAACATCCTGTGCATAACGACCATAGCCTTCAACATAGCCGTCGGCCCCTGGTGTAGGGTTTGCATAAGGGTTTTCCAATCCAAGTTTTTGCGACAAGGCAATGCGGTTTGCTTCAAACTGTTTGAATGTTTCAGATACGACAGTCGGATCAAACTTATCAAACAACGTTTGATAGGAAATATAACTGATAGAGAAGCTACCGGCTGCATACGGACTCAGTCTTGAAAGACCGGAAGTACCGGTTACATCTTTATACAATTCAGAATACTGTTTGCTGAATGTTTTATCAAGATTCAGATCAATATTAAAATCACGGAACGGACTCACCTGAGCGGTCAGATTCAGCCTTTCGTTGTAACGCTGTTGTATCATCGCGGTTACGCGCGGATCATTTGACAACAATCCCTTCGCCCCCATTCGGTTGATCCAGTTGGTATCAGGTTGATAGCCGAAGATGAAACCAAATCCGGGTTCGCTGCTTCTCGGATTATATCCAAGAATACGGGTGCTATCCATATAACCGGGTAGCGTAGTTCCAAAATCCTGTGTGTATTGTATACCGATACGTTTTACGGCAGTCACCACACCGGTCAGCGTGCGTGCTGCTCCGCCTACTTCGGTTGGAGCCTGGCGGTTGGCCAGTTTCATGGCGCGTTTGTATTCACGCATCTGACGGCGATATTCTTTTTTTGCTTTGCGTCTTTCCTTACGCGTCATTTTTGCCAGCACAGAGTCTGCCAGCGGCTGCGGCATAGCGATCTGTTGAGGAGCGGCAGGTGTTGGTGCAGGCGTATTGGGTTTTGGATTGTTTGAAGGAGGCGCCATAGCAGCACGCAGGAATCGCGATTTGCTATACAATTGTTCAAAATTCAATTCACCGGTAAAAGCACGTGTTTGTGTATTGGATAGCGTGTTACCCAGGCTTTTTGCAAGCAAAGAAGAAGCCAGCCAATTGTATTGGGTGGTGTAGGTTGCCCGAAGATTGGTCCAGTCAAGCAATGGGATTTTCTGCGTCGGTACATTATAGGTAGCGATCAATTGCTGCTGATATTGTGTATTCCGTCCGCCTTTCAAAAAGTTGTCGCGAACCACCTGCTTTTTCGGATCTGTATCGATGCGGCCGAAAGGCTCGTCTATCCGTGCATTATTAGTAGCAGTGAAGTCAAGCGTAAGAGACCTGGTAAGGTTCCACTGCATTATATAATATCGGTCGAACGTGAAATACTTATCGTATGTTTCCGGGATCTGATAAGGACCGCCGCCAACATTTCTTGGTCTTGTCGCGCCAAACTGCCGGAAGATATCCGCCCGGAAAGAAAGTTGTGTTGGAACGTAGTTGAGGTTAAAATCCCTCACCAGTGCAAGCCATTTCGATTTTGATTTCATCGACTTGAACGGCTCAAAGTACTTCGGTTGCGGCGCATAGTTGTACCCGATCACACCCCTGGTCCGTTTCATCTCGTAATTCTCGATGAGCGGGTTATGCTGTTGTGTGTATATATAAGAATAACTGAAATCAAGATTGGTCAGGCTCCAGATCTTCGGTCGTTTACCATCCGTTTTCAATTTCTTTACATTGGTGAAATTGAGCGTTTTGATGGTAGTGATATCCTGTGCATTGTTCTTGACCGAATCCCTGAAGTCTTTGCTTGGCGCAGCATCCAGTTTATCTCTTAGTTTGATATCAAGATCATAAGGATCGTATTCGGGTGTCATGGCGATCCGGCTGATACCTGCATACACAGGGATCTGGATACCGAGTTTCTTTGGTAATAATTTTCCCGCATCAATGTTTGCGGATACATCGAATGTATACATATCCTCCCGGCTCCGTTCATTCACGCGTTGCTCAAGCGTACCGAAGCCACGGCTTCTGGCCGTGCCGGCCAGTGTAATGGAACCCAGGTCGGCGAGTTTCAGATCAACACGACCGGTTGCAGCCCAGCCACCTTTTTCGTCAAGATTGGAGAAACGTAATTCGTTGAACCAAACTTCCGCAGAGACCGGGTTCTTCGTACTGTTTTCGACCGAAAGCAACATACTTCTTACCTCACCGAGGTTAGGGTTTCCAATCAATGCGTATACACGTCCATTGGACAAACGTTCAGCGTAATAGGTGGATGGCGACGCACCGGATTGATTCCGGCGAAGCTTCATTCTCGTAAGCTCCTGGAGATCGAAGTCAAGATTATTTTCTTCCGGCCATACAGCAAGACTATCACTGGAGAACCATGGCGTCTTCTTCAGCGGAACGCGTACTTCGTAATAGTTACCCTGCAGGTCGCTACCAAAACGAACCACGGCAGTCAGTGATCCATCGACGATCATATTATCAAACTGTCTTGCTTCAGCATGGATGAACATGCGGAGTTTTCCATACTGCCGCATATCCAGGTTCATATTCTTGAATACACCGCGTGTTTCAGTGGCGGGCAGGTTATCCACCTGTACACTCAATGCCTGTTCGTTCAGGTAAAGCTGAACGTTGTTATTGCTCAGCTGCTGCTGACGTTCGATGCCCGGAGGAATGCGGTAACGGATAGGACTCCGCTGATCATTCTCTTCCACGTTCACCGCGAGCGTATTGAAGATCGCAGGGTCATTGGCAGGAAGATTAACATAGTTACCTGTTGTATCGATCTGATACTGGAATTTTCTCCATTGGTTACGGATCAATTCCAGTTTACCAAAACGCATCACCACAGAATCTTCAAATCCTGTTACGAACATCCTGATAAAACGGATCGATTTAAAGTCGGGGATATTACCCACTTTGCTGGTAAACTCAGAAACAGGGATACGGAACAGATACCAGTTCTCATCCCTTGTCTGATCATTCGGGAGTCTGATATTTTGTGCACGGCGGATATCTGTAATAAAGTTTGTTCCCACCTGCATGTTTGGTGTGATGTTGATCTCATACTGGAAATACTCTTCCACTTCATTCAGCGTATTATCCCGGTTCATTTCTTCGGCATCGGGATATTGTGTGAATGCGTTGACAAACTGAGTACTTCCGGTTGCGATCGGAGAATTACCATGCGGGTTATTGATGTCTTTATAGCGCCTTAAGATACCGGCATTGATCGCATCATAACCAGGATCACGATAAGGTTTGAAGTTATCCGCTGAAGGATCGTTCACCGCCTGCGCATATGCAGCCGGCGCTATCGCCTGCAGACCGTTGAGATAGGTTTGGAATTTTGTTCTTTCTTCGTCATCGGTCAAACCATCCAGACCAACGTCCTGGTATTGCCTGTCTGCGGGATCATTACTGAATGCATTGGTCACCTGTAATGGGTTGGACGGCACTTTTCCCCAAACAGTCGTATTATCTACCTGCGCATTATTGGTTGGAGTGGGCAAACCGTTCTCATACTGGCGTTTACCATCTTTTAATACGTCTTCAGAAATATTACCAAGGTTGAAGAAAAGCTTACCGCCGGTACGGGTTGTATTTAATACATAAGGATCCTGTAACCAGAATTCGATGTATTCGATGTTACCTGTCTCAAAATCGGTCTGATCGATATTACGCTGAATGCCGCCCCATGCCTGTCCCGGATTGGTCAGCGCTCCATCGGCATTGATACGGCCGGCTCTGTTCTCAAAGTTGTATGGACCTCTTTCTTTCGGATAGAAGGCGAGGTCAAATGTGGTGAGCAAACCCTGACCAAAATCGTTTGTACGTTGCGGGAAGATCTCCGTCTGGAAAACCTGGCGTGTTTCAGGTTTTGACAATTCATCACGATTACCGGCAAGCGGGTTGTTGGAGTTGTTTCTCTCCTGTAACACTGGTTCGATATTGTACCAGGCAAGTTTCGCGCGGTTGTAACCACTGGCGAGATCGTTGTTCAGCTGCGATTCAGGGAATTGTTGCGGCACAGAAGAAAGTTGCCAGTTGATCAGCGGGAAACGCAGGTCAATCGCAGAACGTGTTCCTTCAAAGTCGTCTATATAAGAAAGACCAGATGCGCCTTTACCGATCTGCGGAGCGTGGCCCGGTTGCAACAACGCGGCTTCAGCATAACCGGTAATGGATGACATCGCATCGCTCTGATAAAAGGGAAGCTTATTCAGGAATTTGGTAAGCCGGGGCCAGTCGCTGCGGTAATCTGCATCGAAGCCATACATTGTATTGCGGATCGGATCTTCGCCATATGCCTGCTTAACAAAGAAAGGACGTTCACTCAGGCGGACCAGTGTACCACCGAGTGATAATTTTTTATTGGCAAGATAGTCAAGCCTCAGCCCAAGGAAGCTTCGTTGTTGTATACCAAAGGCGGCCTGGTTTTCATATTGTATATTAACAGGAACGCCTGAGTTGAGGATCGCCTGGTTGATCACACGGAGTGTGCCGAGATCATAGTTGATGTCATAATCGATGCCTTCCTGCAGGGTTTGTCCGCCAGCAGTAACAGTCACCGAATTCCGTGGTATATTAAATCCAAGCTGATACTCTCCGGCATTTTGCGTAGAAGATTTCGATCTGCCGCTCAACCGGAAACGATTGAGATTCGCATATGTCTGGGCAATGGCTTTGATCGTATCGTAAAGCGGGTAGTAAAGATATTTCTGTCGTTCAACCGCACTGGGATAGACATAATCAAGATCGTGACCAAAAGGTTCCAGCACCGGGAAGATCACCCGGCTCATGGAAGACAGGATCGTGAATCCTTCTAAAAAGTCAAATACACCATCGGGTTGCGGGTCATTCTGATTATTCAGACGATCGAGGTTCAGCAAAGAGATCAGCGGCTGACCTTCGTATGCAGGCAATACATCAGAAGGTGGCAGGTAGCGTTTTTCGCCAAGGCTTGGTTCTTCATATAAAAGATCAAGTTTGAAATCCGCTCTTTCCAGTTGGCCATAACCAACGGAGTAAACGTTTTTCATCATCAGGTCCCAGATAGGAAGATTTGTTCTTTGTGAAGTTGCTTTCAGCAATTTGAGGAACAGAACTTTTTGAGTGGCGCCGGTCGTATCCGGTGGCACATCCTGTGAAAACTCACCCACTTGGTAAGTGGTTCCGTTATAAGTATATTGATAAGCAACACCAAGAACCTCATCTGGCTGGAGCGGCTGGTTAAGAGAAAGAAAGCCGATCTGCGGGTTATAATAATAATCGGTCGGCTGAAGTTTGCGAGCGAATGTTTTTTCAAAATCCTGAACGGCTGTTAAACCGATCGAGGTAAGTACGCTTTGTACGAGAGAAGAGTTTCTTGAGTTCGGATTGTTGGCAAGAGTCTGGTAAAGTCCGTTCACTGTATTATATGGCAATGCGTCCGGGTTACCGGGCGGGCCTATATAAGGATTTCCTTCACCAAGATCCTGGAGAGCTACGATATCACGGGTATCTGTGGTAGCACCGGTTCGGTTGGTTACCCAAACCTCCATTCTCTGAATGATCACGTTTGAGTTGACGATCGGCAGCTGGCTCATGGCCGTATTGTAGTTACGGCGGAAGTATTGTGCTAAAAGAAAGTGACGGTTTTCCTCGTATTCGTCGGCTTTCAGTGTGAATGTTTGTGCAGAAGATCCGCCTTGTGAAGTGATGCTTTGGCGTTGGGCTCGTTGATTGGCCAGTACGCCCGTCACATACAGTTTACCAAACTGAGCCTGTGTTTTCACCCCGAATAACGACTGTGCCCCCGGGATCAGGGTTCCTTTTGATGTAAAACTAACGTTACCCAGTTGAAACTGCTTGATGATCTCATCATCCTTACCCTGGTAATTAAGGTTGAGCTGGTTTTCAAAATCAAAGTTGGCGAGGGTATTATAATTAATAGGTAACCTCAGTTTATCACCGATGATGGCATCAACCTGCAGTTGGGCGTTCATGTTGAAATCAAGACCGCCATTTCTGCGGGCTCTTTCCGGCAGGGTTGGGTTTTTGATGTTCTGCCCCTGGTATCCCATGAGAAGGCCAACATAACCTGAAGGCTTGATGTCTACTTTCCCGAATCCTACGATCCGGTTGAACCAGTTGGGTGAGGATCTGAATTTCGGTTGAAAAAGACGGCGGTTGAGTTCGCTCATCATATCCGCCCTTTTACGGAAATATTCGGCTTCATCTTTTCTGCCCTGGAGGCGCAGGAACTCATCGCGTTTGAAAGAAACCGGGGTGCGGTAGTTTTTTCCACCGATTGTTTCTATAATATAGTATTCACCCGTGATCGGATCATACTGAACATCTCTTTTCAGAAATGCGGTGTCCTTGAGATCGAAGGGGTTCTTGTTGGGGCTGGAATATGGGTCACCATAGCGATCCTGGATTGGATAGCGAAGAGGAGTTGTATCGCGACGAGCGGTCGTATCCTGAAAACCAATCGGGAGAAAGCGCGCATTCGCCTGCCCACGATGGGCCAGTAAGATGGCGATACAAACCAACGTACGGAATATATGAGCAGTCCAGAATTTCAAGTTCTCAACATCAATTAGTTCCAGAAATGTTTAGCAATCAGAGGATACGGAGAGATTTTTTGATAAGCTCTTCTACCAGCAGATTTGGTTCTGATACAAGAGTTTTCTTGATCGCCGTTTCGGCGGCCGTCCGGTTGATACCTAAAGCTATCAGAGCATTTAACGCATCTTGTTGCAAGCTATTGTTTTTCAGAGGGGAAATATTTGTCTCCACAGGATGTTTGGAGAGCTTGTCTTTCAGCTCAAGCACCAGGCGTTCTGCGCTTTTTTTCCCGATCCCCTTAATTCCTTCAAGGGTTTTGATATCGGAATGCACGATCGCCCTGGCCAGTTCTTCGGGTTTGAGGTAGGAAAGCATCATCCGGGCAGTAGAGGCCCCGATGCCCGAAACGCTGATCAGTTGCAGGAACATTTCTTTTTCTGACGGCTCAAAAAAGCCGAACAGGATATGCGCATCTTCGCGGATGATCAGAACTGTATGTAACAATCCTTTCTCCAACTCCTGGATCTTGGAATAGGTATTCAGACTGATCAATACTTCATAGCCCACGCCATTTACATCCACGTATACCGACGCTGGAGTTTTTTGAATAAAATCACCTTTGAGATATGCTATCATGGCGCGAAAATAGGAAATCCGGGGCGTTGTCCGTTCACCGTTGACCGTTGTCCGGTGGTAATACGGAATTGAATATGAGTTAAATTATCGTATATATTTAAAAGCGAAAGCTATCGGTTTTCGTTATTTGCGGACAACGGATAACGGTCAACGGTCAACGAATTTCCCCTTACCTTTGGCTACTTTTTTAACAAACATCCCAAGATGAGCAATAAAACTACAGCAGCGATCACGGCCGTGGGCGGATATGTGCCGGAAGACAAGTTGACCAATTTTGATCTGGAGAAAATGGTGGATACCACAGACGAGTGGATCCGTACAAGAACTGGTATTGAAGAAAGAAGAATTCTTAAAGGAGCGGGAAAAGCCACTTCTGATATGGTGGCCCCGGTATTGCTGGACGTTTGCCGTAAACGCGGAATCGATCCTTTAGAGGTTGAATGTGTGATCGTAGCCACAGTTACGCCAGATATGGTGTTCCCTTCCACAGCAAATATTGCATGCGATAAAGCGGGTTTGAAAAATGCATTCAGTTTTGATATTTCAGCCGCCTGTTCAGGTTTCTTATACGCACTCAGCATTGGCACTTCATTTATTGAAAGTGGCCGTTATAAAAAAGTGATCGTCGTTGGAGCCGACAAAATGAGCGCGATCGTGGATTACACGGACCGTACCACCTGTATCATTTTTGGTGATGGCGCTGGCGGCGTGCTGCTTGAACCAAACCAGGAAGGTTACGGTATCCAGGACAGCCTGCTCAGAAGCGATGGCTCCGGTTGTCATCATCTTCACCTCAAAGCCGGCGGTTCCATGATGCCTGCCAGCAAGGAAACAGTGGAGAATAAACTACACTATGTATACCAGGAGGGCCAGGCCGTTTACAAATTCGCGGTAAAAGGTATGGCCGATATAAGCGCCGAACTTCTCGAAAAAAATAACCTGACCGGTGAAGACATCACCTGGCTTGTTCCACATCAGGCCAATCTGCGTATCATCGATGCAACGGCCAACCGCGTTGGTCTGCCCAAAGAAAAAGTAATGATCAACATCCAGAAATACGGCAACACGACAGCCGGCACCATCCCTCTCTGTCTCTGGGACTGGGAAAGCAAACTCAAAAAAGGAGATACGCTGTTGCTCGCAGCCTTTGGCGGTGGGTTTACATGGGGAGCGACGTTGGTGAAATGGGCGTATTGATTCGTTGACCGTCCCCGACCGCCGGAGCTTTAGCGAAGGAGGTTGACCGATGGCCGGGCTTCGCACCTGATAAAGTATAAAAACAAAGATGCCTTCTAAAACTAGAAGGCATCTTTGTTTACTTGAAGGCTTATTGTTGTTTTCACAGTATTAAATAGCTTCATTTTGTCAGAAAGTATCAGAACGCGGAGCTCGGCCATCGAACATCGAGCATCGAACTGCCTAAAACGCAAATTGTGTGGATCGTAAGACTCCACACAATTGGGTTTAATGGTAATAGTTTTCTAAGGCAGGCCCTCCACCGGACAATACCGGGAAGAGAATGGTAGTTTGTGAACTACAAAAAGACACTCCGTTTTTAATCCTTGAACAAATCTCAGGGATCCTGTGCTGGTTAAAAATTGCGATTTAACAGGCGTGTGACACGGAATCGGGTAGGTGGTTGACAGATGGAAGGTTGATTACCAATACATATATTCTAAGAAGAATCTTTTGCCGTGATGATTTTTTAAGTGTTTTCATTTAGTAATTTGTGGGTATTAACACCGACCATGCATAAAAACCCTGCCATACAGATCTGCCACCAGCTGACTGCAAAACATGCGCAAGCGTTGAAAAAATTGCTGATGCAGGACAAACGATCTGCATCGCTGAAACTATTCAATCTTATACGTAGCCTTCCACCCAAAGAGATCACCAAGGAGTACCTGTATAAAAATGTATATGGTACGAGTTATGAACCATCCAAAGATTACCTGCTCAGGAATGAGCTTCGCCTGTTAAGACAAAAGCTCGACAAATTTCTGCTGCAAAAAAGTGTTGAAGAACTGCTTGATGCTGATGATGTTTTCCGGCAGCAACTGCTTCTCCGCGCATACAGACATTTCCGGCTGTACGATCTTTTCTTTGAATCATTTGACAAGACATCGGCTGCTGCGGAACAGGCATTCCGTTTCGGAGAAGTACTGGATATGCATAACTGGTACCTCGATCTGGCTTACCAGCACCAGTTTTCGGCTGTAAGAGATTATGAAGAAAAAGCAAGCTTTTTCAATACGGCCGCCGGCAGAGCTTCGGCAATCCTTTCAAAACAAGTAGCTGCCCAAACGGGCATGCAGAACTTCTACAAAGCGCTTGAACATTATTACCAACGACTGCTCGGCCAGGCTTCCGCCAATGACAAAATGCCGGTCAGCGAAAACATACAATTCAATACATCCGAGGCAGATCACGCGCTCAGTATTTACTATCATCATCGAAGTGCGGCCTTTTATACTGACGGAAAAGACCGACTCGAACATTTTCTGAAAGCCTACAAGGCCCTCGATGAACATGATTATCGTGACGAATACATCAGTGACCTTCTTGTAAACATCCTGCTTGGTATTGGCCGCACACTGCAGCAACTGGGTGAATTTGAGCAGGCTGATACATACCTCAGCAAGGCTATCAACGACTATTCAAAAGAAATAAAAGGGTTGGCTGCGAAAGATAAACTGTATGCGAATTACATCATCAACCTGTTGAACATCGGACAGTATAATAAGGTTATTGAAGTTCTTGAACAACTACAGAAAGGTGTCAGCGAAGAGGGGTATGCGCAATACTGGTATACAATCTACCGCTTAATGGCCAGCATCGGCCTGCGAAAAACAGCTGAGATCAAACAAACCCTGCCGGCAAACTACACAACGATCCCACTTCAGCACAGGGTCTATTTCCGGATCATCAGCAGTATCTATTTCTATCTGGCGGGAGATATGGAATGGGCTTACAAAGAAGCATACAACCTTCTCCATACCAAGCTCGCAGAAGAATATGGACGCGAACAACTCTCCGTGATCGAACTGCTGGAAACATTCTTTCAATTAACAGACAAACACGGCAACCTGAAACAACTGCCGGACAAGGAAAGTAAGAAGCTTGAACAGAAAATGAATTCGATAGATACGAGCAAGATCAATGATATAAATATCCTGCCCGTGCTGCTGTGGCTGAAGAAGGAGATTGCGGTGTTGCTGGGGAGATAGAGCAGA
>VFQP010001549.1_pt1 | contig 30231 bp, 32 predicted proteins | sample 3512351 | NCBI WGS metagenome assembly VFQP01 (sample SAMN10412372, study PRJNA504923) | tailings metagenome | isolation source: Relicate 1 Philex TSF1 revegetated site | place: Philippines: Tuba, Benguet | collected 2017-08-29
TCGATCTCGTCGATATAGACGATGCCGCGCTGCGCCCGCTCGACATTGTAGTCGGAGGCCTGGAGCAGCTTGAGGATGATGTTCTCGACGTCCTCGCCGACATAGCCGGCCTCCGTCAGCGTCGTCGCATCCGCCATGGTGAAGGGCACGTCGAGGATGCGGGCGAGCGTCTGCGCGAGCAGCGTCTTGCCGGAACCGGTCGGGCCGATCAGCAGGATGTTGGACTTCGACAGCTCGACATCGTTGTGCTTCGTGGCGTGGTTCAACCGCTTGTAGTGGTTGTGGACCGCCACGGACAGCACGCGCTTGGCGTGGAACTGGCCGATCACGTAGTCGTCCAGAACCTTGCAGATTTCCTTCGGGGTCGGGATGCCGTCCTTGGACTTGACCAGCGAGGACTTGGACTCCTCGCGGATGATGTCCATGCACAGCTCGACGCACTCGTCGCAGATGAAGACCGTCGGCCCTGCGATGAGCTTGCGAACCTCATGCTGGCTCTTGCCGCAGAAGGAACAGTAGAGCGTGTTCTTCGCGTCGCTGCCGGCCTTGCTCATCGTCTCTCTCCAATGCGCCCGCACCGAACCTGGCCTGGGCGACTGACTGGGTATTGGCCCGTAAGGCCCTTCCCCAAAGTCTCGGCTCTCTCCTGAAACCCGGTTGGCCGATTAGCCAAACATGGTGCTCCGGGCGGAATCAAGAAAGGATTAACGCTATTTGTCGCGTGCGGCTGCCTTCCGGAAGGCAGCCACACGCCATCGTGAAGCCAGTCTATGCAAGGGCCGGGCCGCCGATGGTGTCCCAAATGCGACAGGTCGGCGACAACGCATGGCCCCGGCAAAACCGGTCAGACCTTGGCCGGAGCGTCCGGTTCCTCGGCACGCTCCTCGATGACCTTGTCGATAAGGCCGAATTCCTGCGCTTTCTGGGCCGACATGAAATTGTCGCGCTCCAGCGCATCCTCGATCTCCTTCAGCGTCCGGCCCGTGTGCTTCACATAGACCCCGTTGAGGCGCTGCTTGAGCTCCTTGACCTCCTCGGCATGGATCAGGATGTCCGTCACCTGTCCGCGATAGCCGCCCGAGGGCTGGTGCACCATGATCCGCGAGTTCGGCAGGGCGAAGCGCTGGCCCTTGGCGCCGGCGGTCAGCAGCAGCGAGCCCATCGAGGCGGCCTGGCCCATGCACAGGGTCGTCACCGGCGGCTTGATGAACTGCATCGTGTCGTAGATCGACATGCCCGCCGTGACGACACCGCCCGGCGAGTTGATGTACATGTTGATCTCCTTCTTCGGGTTCTCCGCCTCGAGGAACAGGAGCTGGGCGACGATCAGCGTCGCCATGGCATCCTCGACCGGGCCCGACAGGAAGATGATCCGCTCCTTCAGGAGCCGCGAATAGATATCGTAGGACCGTTCGCCGCGGTTGGTCTGCTCGACCACCATCGGGACCAGATAGTTCATCAGCGTGTCGTGCGGGTCTCTCATGGTCTCAGGTCCTCGTGGGCGCGATTCGCACCGAGTTTCGGCCGAATCTCTTTGACGCCATCCTAACGGCAATGCGCATGCACGATGAATCCCGGCGCCCCCGGAACGGCGAAGGGCCGCTCGCGGCGGCCCTTCCCTGCATCAGGAATTGTCCGTTCGCGGCGCCGTTCAGGCGGCCTCCTCATCCTCGTTGTCCTTGAAGAGGTCGTCCTTGGAGACGGTCTTCTCGGTCACGTCGGCGAGTTCCAGGATGTAGTCCACGACCTTCTCCTCGAAGATCGGAGCACGGAGCGAGGCAAGCGCCTGGGCGTTCTTGCGATAGTAGTCCCAGACCTGCTGCTCCTGACCGGGGAACTGGCGCGCACGCTCGACGACGGCGCGCGACACTTCCTCGTCGCTGACCTTGATCTGGGCCTTCTCGCCGATCTCCGCAAGGACCAGGCCGAGGCGCACGCGCCGCTCGGCGATCTTGCGGTATTCGTCCTGAGCTTTTTCCTCGGTCGTGTCCTCGTCGGCGAAGGTCTTGCCGCGGCCTTCCATGTCCTGGGTGACCTGGCGCCACACGCTGTCGAACTCCTGGTCGACAAGGGTCTGCGGCAGGTCGAACGAATGGCGCTCGTCGAGGGCGTCGAGCAGCGCGCGCTTCACCTTGCGGCGGGAGGCGGCGACATATTCGCTCTTGAGACGGTCGGAGACGGCCGCACGCAGCTTGGCGAGATCCTCGAAGCCCACCATCTTGGCGAACTCCTCGTCGATGGCGCGCTCGCCCGGAGCCTCGATCGACTTCACGGTCACCGCGAACTCGGCATCCTTGCCCGCGAGATTCTGGGCCATGTAATTGGTCGGGAACTTGACCTTGACGGTCTTTTCCTCGCCGGCCTTCACGCCGAGGAGCTGGTCCTCGAAGCCCGGGATGAAGGATTTCGAGCCGAGCTCGAGCTGAATGTCTTCGGCCGTGCCGCCGTCGAACTTCTCGCCGTCAATGGTGCCGACGAAGCCGATCGTCAGGCGGTCGCCATCCGCGGCCGCCAAGCCTTCGGCCTTGGCCTCGAACGGGCGGTTCTGCTTGGCCATGGTGTCGAGCATGGACTGGATGTCGGCATCCGACGGCTCGACCACCGGCTTCTCGACCTTGATGCCCTTGAAATCGGCGAGCTGGATGGTCGGCAGCACTTCGAAGGCGACGGTGTAGTCGAGGTCGGCCTGACCGTCGAACACCGCCTTGGCCTCGTTCTCGGCCTCCGGCAGCTTCACCGACGGCTCCTGGGCGAGCTTGAAGCCATTGTCCTCGACGATCTTCTGGTTGGTCTCGCCGACCAGCGCCTCGATGGTCTCGGCCAGCACGGCCTTGCCGTAGAGCTTCTTGAGGTGCGCGGTCGGCACCTTGCCGGGGCGGAAGCCGTTGATGTTGACCCGGCCCTTGAGATCGTCGAGCCGCGCGGCAGCGCGCTCGGCAAGGTCGGTCACAGGAACCACCACGCGAAATTCGCGCTTCAGACCTTCGGACAGGGTGGCGGTCACCTGCATGGCTTCGTTTCTTTCGTGTTCGTGATCGGCGCGGCCGGCAGGATGGTGCGGGCGGAGGGACTTGAACCCCCACGACTTTCGCCACGGGAACCTAAATCCCGCGTGTCTACCAATTCCACCACGCCCGCCGAGGGCCGCTCGAAATAGCTTCTCGACCCGATGGATGCAAGTCACCCGCCGAGCGCGGCCTCATAACACCGCCCCCCCGCCATTGCACCAAGAAAATGACGGGCTGAGGTGCGCTATTCGGTCATATGCGGGCGAAGAGCCCGATCCAGACCATCACTACCGTCCCGATGGCGGCGCTGAGCACGAAGGCGGCCTGTCCGTGCGGCAAAAGCCCGAAATGGGACGCCGCCATCAATCCTGCGACGGCGAGAAGCGCGAGTTTGACCATGGACCGTCTCCATCGGGAAGCCTTCCACTCGCCAGTCAAGAGCCGTGCCATCCCGAAACAGGACGGAATTGCCCGCCCGTGCTAGGGACGAACCGCACCGGAAAGGCCGCCCCGACTGCCATGCCCCCGCCCCTCCACCCCGACCGCCGCCGCTTCGCGTCCGGCCTCGCCCTGACGGCGGCCGCCCTTGCATCCGGCGCGCGTCCGTCCTGGGCGCAGGCGCAACCGGGGCTGATCCGGGCGCGGACGCTGGAGCCCGCACCGGACCGGACCGCACTCTCCTACGACGCCGGCGGCGTTCCGCCCGTCCTGCGCGTCCGCCGTGGCGAAACGCTAGCCGTTCGCCTCGCCAACGACCTTGCCGAGCCGACATCGCTGCACTGGCACGGCGTGCGACCGCAGGCTGCCGGTGCGGACGCTTTCGCGCCCCGTCCCGTGGCCGCCAGCGCCTCCGCCGACTTCGCGATCACGCCGCGCGATGCCGGCACGTTCCTCTACCATCCGGGTCTGACCGGAGACGGCCCACGCCAGATGCAGGCCGGCCTCGGCGGCATCCTCGTCGTCGACCATCCGATCCCGCCGACCAATATCCACGAAATCATCCTGCATCTGGCAGAAACTGCCCCGCAGGACGGAACGCCGCCGCGTATCCTGGTCAATGGCCGGCCGCACCTCTCGCTTCAGGCCAAGGCCGGCGAACGCCTCTGGCTGCGCCTTGCGAATGGAACACCGCACCGGATCGTGCAGTTCGCCGCGCCGGACCAGACGCTGACGCTCGTCGCGCTGGACGGCCAGCCCTGCGAGCCTTTCCGCCTCGACGGCGGACGCATCGTGCTCGGTCCCGGCCAGCGCGCCGAAGCCATGTGGGACGTATCCGGCGCGCCCGGTTCATCGGTTCCGATCAGTGTCGCCCAGCTCGGCGGCATCTCGCTGGCCGGCTCGCTGATCATTGCCGACGCACCACCAGAGCGTGCGGAGGCGCTGCCGCCGCCCGAACCGCTGCCCCCCAATCCGCTTGCGGAAACCCTCGATTTCCGCCGCGCGCAGCGGCTAGACCTCGCCATTCAGAGTAACTCCGGCGGCGACGTCGCCTTCGGCGGCCGCGCGGAGGTGGCGCCGGCCACAACGCCTTATTTCAAAGCGCGGCGCGGCTCCGTGGTCATGGTCGCGCTGAAGAATGAGACGGATCGCTTCTGCGCCGTCCACTGGCACGGCCATCCCGCGCGCCTGCTCGACAATATGGACGACGGCTGGAAGCCCTTCTTTATCGACACGGTGGTCTCCACCCCGCGCTCGACGAACCGCATTGCCTTCCTTGCCGAGACGCCCGGTCGCTGGCTGGTGACCTGTCAGGCGATCAATGCCGAGCCGCGGCCACTGATCCTCTGGTTCGAGGTCAACTGAGCCGGTCGGCTGCGAGTAGGGCTGACCATACGTGCGGCAGCGCCTCCGGCAGGTCTTCCGCGATGAGGCCGATGCCGGCCGCCCTGCCCGCCTCGCCGTGCATCCAGACGCCGGCGCTCGCAGCCTCAAGGGGCGGCATGCCCTGCGCCAGCAGGCCGGCAATGATCCCGGCCAGCACGTCGCCGGAGCCCGCGGTCGCGAGCCACGGCGGCGCATTGGCGGCGATCGAGGCCCGCCCGTCCGCCGCCGCCACGACCGTATCAGCGCCCTTCAGCACCATCACCGCGCCGGATATCTCGGCAGCCTGCCGCGCGCGGTCGAGTTTTGAATCGCCCTTCACCGTCCCGAACAGGCGGCCGAACTCGCCTGTATGGGGTGTCATGACCACCGGCCGGCCGGGCCAGAGGCGGATCCCCGTGAACAATTGCTCCGGGCAATCCGCAAAGCTCGTCAGCGCGTCGGCATCCAGCACCACGCTCGCGCCGCTCGCCAGGGCCTCCGCGACCAGCGCGCGCGCCTCGCCGCCAACGCCGAGCCCCGGCCCGAGGCAGACAGCGTTGCGCCTGATGTCGGCGAGGATCGCGGCAAGGCCCGGCGGGCCATCCATCCGCAGCAGCATGATCGCGGTCAGGTGCGCCGCGTTCACCGCCAGAGCGTCCGGTGGCGAGGCGAGACTGACAAGGCCGGCGCCGCCTCGCAGAGCCCCCCGGGCAGCGAGCCTGGCCGCTCCCGTGGACGTCATACCGCCGGACACGACGACGGCATGGCCCCTGCTGTATTTGTGCCCGCCCGCCTGTGGCAGCGGTAAATCGGCAAGCCACAATGGAGGTTCGTTGGCAAAGGCACTCGCGCCGGTCTTTGCGACCGTCTCGTCGGCAATCCCGATATCGGCGAGCCGCACCGTGCCGCAATGTTCCCGCGCCGGCAGCAGGAGGTGCCCGGGCTTTCGCCGGCAGAAGGTCACGGTCTCCTGCGCGCGAACGGCAATCCCGCGCACAGTGCCGGTCCGCCCGTCGATCCCTGAGGGAATATCGACCGCCACGGCCCGGCAGCCCGAGGCGTTGAGCGCCGCGACGACCTCGGCTTCCTCGCCGGCAATGTCGCGGCCGAGACCCGCGCCATAGAGCGCATCGACCACGATATCGGGCGCGCCTGCCGCCCAGTCCGCCAGCGCCGCGACAGCCCCGCCCCATTGTTCTGCGGCATGGATTGCGTCCCCGGATCGCGGAGAGGCATTCGCGGCCAAGGTAACGCGGAAGCCCCTTTGCCGCAGCACGCGCGCCGCGACATAGCCGTCGCCGCCATTGTTGCCGGGCCCGCAGAGCACGGCGACGCGCCCGCCGAACAGTGCAAGACGTGCAACGGCATCCGCCACCGCGATGCCGGCCCGCTCCATGAGCACGTGGCCAGGCGTGCCGGCGGCAATCGTCAGGCGGTCGGCCTCGGCCATTTCGGTGGGTGTCAGCAATTCGAGCATAAGGCCAGTGTCGGCGCTCGAAATGCGGCCGGTCAACGCCCGTCCTCCGGCCATTCCTGCGCAGCAGCCCAAAGATTAGGCGATATCGGCTGCTTCGTTCGCGAGCGGCGAGCGGCCAGACAGAAATATTGCCTATCAGGTAGGCATATTGCATTCTTTTTGATCAACGGCGGCTCCAGGCCAACCGCGGATATCCGCGCTCGTGCTACTTTCCCGCTGGAAACGCAGCGGAATCCGCCTTGGCGGCCTCTGGCACATCTCGTGCTAGCCCACGCGACGGTCTGGGTGGCGGCGCCGAATGCCGGCGGCTGGACTACAGGAGCAGGATCGGAATGAAGAAGATCGAGGCGATCATCAAGCCGTTCAAACTCGACGAGGTGAAGGAGGCGCTGCAGGAGGTTGGGCTCCAGGGCATCACCGTCACCGAGGCGAAGGGGTTCGGTCGCCAGAAGGGCCATACCGAACTCTACCGGGGCGCAGAATATGTCGTGGATTTCCTGCCGAAGGTGAAAATCGAGATCGTCATGCCGGACGACATGGTGGAGAAGGCGATCGACGCCATCCGCCGCGCCGCGCAGACCGGCCGCATCGGTGACGGCAAGATCTTCGTATCGACCATCGAGGAAGCCATCCGGATCCGCACCGGCGAGTCCGGTCTCGACGCGATCTGACCAGTTCCGGCGGGCTTGCCCGCCAGTGAAGCGAACGTGCAAACCAACGAGGAAGCACTATGACGACTGCCAAGGATGTCCTGAAAATGATCAAGGAGAACGACGTGAAATACGTCGATCTCCGCTTCACCGACCCGCGGGGCAAGTGGCAGCACGTCACGTTCGACATCACCATGATCGACGAGGAAATCTTCGCCGAGGGCACGATGTTCGACGGCTCGTCCATCGCCGGCTGGAAGGCGATCAACGAGTCCGACATGCTCCTCATGCTGGACCCGTCGACCGCCCAGATCGATCCGTTCTTCGCCGAGACGACCCTGTCGATCGTCTGCGACATCCTCGAGCCCTCGACCGGCGAGCCCTATAACCGCGACCCGCGCGGCATCGCCAAGAAGGCCGAGGCCTACCTGAAGTCGACCAAGATCGGCGACACGATCTTCGTCGGCCCGGAAGCCGAGTTCTTCGTGTTCGACGACGTGAAGTTCTCCGCCGAGCCCTACCACACCGGCTTCAAGGTCGACTCCTCGGAACTGCCGACCAACTCCTACACGGACTACGAGGGCGGCAACCTCGGCCACCGCGTCCGCACCAAGGGCGGCTACTTCCCGGTTCCCCCGATCGACTCGCTGCAGGACATGCGCGGCGAGATGCTCGCCTCCATGGCCAAGATGGGCGTGAAGGTCGAGAAGCATCACCATGAGGTCGCTTCCGCCCAGCACGAGCTCGGCATGAAGTTCGACACGCTGACGCACATGGCCGACCAGATGCAGGTCTACAAGTACTGCATCCATCAGGTCGCCAACATCTACGGCAAGTCGGCCACCTTCATGCCGAAGCCGGTCTTCGGCGACAACGGCTCGGGCATGCACGTGCACCAGTCGATCTGGAAGGGCGGCAAGCCCCTCTTCGCCGGCAACAAGTATGCCGACCTCAGCCAGGAGTGCCTCTGGTACATCGGCGGCATCATCAAGCACGCCAAGTCGCTGAACGCCTTCACCAACCCGTCGACCAACTCCTACAAGCGTCTGGTCCCGGGCTATGAGGCACCGGTGCTGCTGGCCTATTCGGCGCGCAACCGCTCGGCTTCGTGCCGCATTCCGTGGACGAACAACCCGAAGGCCAAGCGCGTCGAGGTCCGCTTCCCCGATCCGACCGCCAACCCGTATCTCGCCTTCGCGGCGATGCTGATGGCCGGCATCGACGGCATCACCAACAAGATCGATCCGGGCTCGGCCATGGACAAGGATCTCTACGATCTCCCGCCGAAGGAGCTCAAGAAGATCCCGACCGTCTGCGGCTCCCTGCGCGAAGCTCTCCAGAGCCTCGACAAGGACCGCGCCTTCCTCAAGGCCGGCGGCGTGTTCAACGACGACTTCATCGACAGCTACATCGAACTGAAGATGACCGAGGTGATGCGCTTCGAGATGTCGCCCCACCCGATCGAGTACGACATGTACTACTCGGTCTGAGGCCGGACGGGGCGGACCGGATGCGGTTCGCCCCTCCCCCCGGCCGCCAGGAATTCAGGCTTCCTCCCAACCGCGTGGCAATGCGCGGTCAACTTCGAAACGGGCGCGTCGAGCGCCCGTTTTTCTATTCGGCAGGAGAGACGTGAAAGGGCGTGCCGTTCAGACGGTCACAGCACCAGGAAGGCCGCCGCCAGCGCGCCGGTAATGGCCCAGGCCCCGATGCGGCCGAGTGTCCAGGAGGGATCCTTTTCATCACCCGGCAGGACGAGCCCGGTCTCTTCCGGGTCGATGCAGCCGAGGGCGATGCCGGCCCGCTCAGCGGCACGCATGAGCTTCGCCATGTCGGCTTCGACGGTGGTCAATCCGAGCACTCGGTCCATCACGCAACTCCGAACGCCTTCGCTCCACAAGGCCTGGATGCTAGGCGCCATCCCGTAAACGATGCCTTTAAGTTTCGATAAATCCGGACCATGTCGTCGCGGTGCCGCCGATTGGGCCGCGCTGTGACATTTCGGTTTCACAAGGGCGCTTCCCGCGCCGCGCTTCACCGGCCTGTCGCAGTCGGCCGGCTAAAGCTAGGCTTTTCCCGCAAACGGGGATGTCCGCCATGGCCCACGACCCGCTTCAGCCGCTCTCCGCCCATGCGCCGCTGCTCAACAGTTCGCAGGCGGCCGAGGAGGCCGAGAACGCCGGCTTGAGCCCGGCGGCCGGCCCGACCTTCGGCGACATCGTCGCCCGGCGTTTCGACCGCCGCGACCTGATGCGCGGCATGCTCGGCGTCGGTGCGATCTCGGCCGCCCTCGGACCCGCGGCTCTCGCCGAAGCGCAGCCCGCCGCAGCCAATCCGACACCGTCCTTCGGCTTCACCGAGCTGTCCTCGGAACCGACCGAGCGGGCCGAGGTGGCGCAAGGCCACCGCGCCGAGGTGCTGATCCGCTGGGGCGATGCCGTGCTGCCGGGTGCGCCGGCCTTTGACCCAACGCGGCAGACAGCCGCATCGCAGGCCCGCCAGTTCGGTTACAACAACGATTATCTCGGCTATTTTCCGCTGCCCGGCGCGGCGAATGGCTCGCGCCACGGGCTGCTCTGCGTCAATCACGAATATACCAACGAGGAACTGATGTTCCCCGGCCTCGGCCGGCAGGATTCGGGCGGACCGCTCGGCCGCCAGCGCGCCTTCACCGGCATGACCGCCGAACTCGCGGCCATCGAGATGATGGCCCATGGCGGATCGGTGCTGGAGGTTCGCCGCGACGGCGAGACATGGGCCGTCGTGCCGGATTCGCGCTATGCCCGCCGCATCACCGCCCATACCGAAATGGAGATCACCGGCCCAGCCGCCGGCCATCCGCGCATGCAGACGGCCGCCGATCCCGCCGGCCGGCGCGTGCTCGGCATGCTCAACAACTGCGCCGGCGGCCGCACGCCGTGGGGGACGTGGCTGACCTGCGAGGAGAACATCAACGGCTACTTCTCGGGCCGCCTGGCCGAGGGCCATGCCGAGGCCGCGAACTACCGCCGCATGGGCATTCCCGGCCGCTGGATGAACTGGGGCGACTACGACGCCCGGTTCGACGTGGCCAAGGAGCCGAACGAGGCCAACCGCTTCGGCTGGGTTGTGGAGATCGACCCCTTCGATCCCGCCTCCGTGCCGAAGAAGCGCACGGCCCTTGGCCGGTTCAAGCACGAGGGCGCCGCCGGCATCACCGCGCGTGACGGCCGCTACGTCCTCTATTCCGGCGACGACGAGCGCTTCGACTACGTCTACCGCTTCGTCACCGAGGGCCGTGTCTCCGGCGACCGCGCCCGCGACATGGATCTGCTCGAAGCCGGCACGCTCTCGGTCGCCCGTTACAATGCCGACGGCACCGGCGACTGGCTGCCGCTGGTCTTCGGCGAAGGTCCCCTCACCCCGGCCAACGGCTTCCATTCCCAGGCCGACGTGGTGATCGAGGCCAGGCGCGCGGGCGACCTGCTCGGCGCCACCCGCATGGACCGCCCGGAAGATGTCGAGGCCAATCCGGCCACCGACAAGGTCTATGTCATGCTGACCAACAACAACCGCCGCACGGCCGAGCAGGTGAACCCCGCCAATCCGCGCGCCGACAACCGCTTCGGCCATATCGTGGAGATGCTGCCCGACGGGCGCGACCACGCCGCGCCGCGCTTCACCTGGGACATCCTGGTCCGCTGCGGCGATCCGGCCGTGGCCGCGGTCGGGGCGACCTTCAACAGCCGCACCTCCAAGGACGGCTGGTTCGGCATGCCAGACAATTGCGCCATCGATGCCGATGGCCGCCTCTGGATCGCAACCGACGGCAATTTTCCTTCACGCACGGGGCGCAACGACGGCGTCTGGGCCATGGAGACGGAGGGGCAGGCGCGCGGCACCTCGAAGCTGTTCTTCAAATGCCCGTTCGGCGCGGAGCTCTGCGGCCCGGAATTCACCCCGGACGGCGAGACCTTCTTCGTCGCGCTCCAGCACCCCGGCGAGAGCGACTCGGAAGACCCGAACGCGACGCCCGCAACCTACGAGAACCCCTCGACCCGCTGGCCGGACTTCAAACCGGACATGCCGCCACGCCCGTCCATCGTCGCCATTACGCGCAGTGGCGGCGGCAAGATCGGAAGCTGAAGCATTTTCAAGCGAAGTGGGCACCGGTTCACGTGAAGAGAAGCGCGCGAACAGCGTGCAAAATGCGACCACAGAAAACGACAGGGCGAACCCGATCGGGTTCGCCCTGATCAGGCGAGCGCACGCAGCGCGCGCGTCAGCGCGCCGTCGGCCGTCCGCATCCCGTCGAGGATCGAGAAGTGGTCGGCGCCATCCACCGGCAGCAGCGGGCCCGGCGCGCCGCTGCGCGTCCGCGCGGCGTGAATGGCGTGCGAGTTTGCGACGAGCGCCGGCAGCTCCTCCGCGCCATAGGTGATCGCCAGCGGCTTCATGACCGCTGGCCGCCGCAGCGGCGACAGGTCCGCGATCTCGCTCATGGTCAGTTTCAGCTTCTCGTCGAGATAGGTGTCGCGCAGCGGCGCCAGCTCGAAAATGCCGGAAATGGCGAGCCCGGCCTTCACCGCCGGATGCGACAGGGCCATGGCGGCGAGATGCCCGCCCGCCGACCATCCCGACACGATCAGCGGGCCGGTCACGCCGTGGCGCGCGCCATTGGCGGCCAGCCAGTCCAGCGCCGCGCTGCATTCGGCGACGATGTCGGAGAGCGATGCCTCCGGCGCCAGCGTGTAGCCGGGGATCGCGGCTGACCAGCCGTGCGCCGCGACGCCCTCGCCGAGCACGGCGAACATCTCGCGCGAATTGCGCATCCAGTAGCCGCCATGGAAATAGACGAGGCACGGCGCGCCGGGGGTCGTTCCGGGAAAGAGATCGATCTTCGTCCGCTCGCGCGGGCCATAAGGCAGGTCCATGGTCGCGGCATGGCGGGCACGTATGGCCGCCGACTTTTCCGTCCAGCGCGCGAACTTCTCCACCCAGCCCGGCACCGCCTGTCCGTTATTGTAGGCGGCATCGCGAAGGTCCTGCGCGACGGGTGAGACATCGATGGGCATGATCGGAACCTGACTGCTGACATGGCGGTTTGCGGACGAGACTAGGCTGGCGCGCAGCCGCCGTGGACCCCCGACAGATCATGAGGAACGCCCCGATGACGCAAGCCTCCTTCGCAGCAGAGCATCATTCCACTGTCTCGCCCTATGTCATGGTGGAGGGTGCAGAAGCCCTCATCGGCTTCCTGGAGCGGATCTTCGGCGCCGAAGTGCTGATGAAGCTCCCGCGCGAGGATGGCTCGGTCATGCATGCCTCGGTGAAGATCGGCGATAGTGTCGTGATGATCGCCGACGCCACCGCGGAATTCCCCGCCTTCCCGGTCTGGCTTCACGTCTACGTTCCGGATATCGACGCGACCTACGCCAAGGCCCTCGCGGAGGGCGCGACCAGCGCGCAGGAGCCCTCCGAAAAGGGCGACGGCGACCGGCGCGGCGGCTTCACCGACGCCTCCGGCAATACCTGGTGGGTCGCGACCCACGTCGGGCGCTGACGCCTCCTCCAAAGAGGCGCCGCCCTCACCGCCGTCATGCCCGGGCTTGGCCCGGGCATGACGAAAGCAGTCTGCTTCGCCAATAGCCGCCCCAAACGAAAAAGCCGGGCACAAGGCCCGGCTTTCCCGAAAATCGCAGTAAAACGCGATCAGCGCTTCGAGAACTGGAAGGAACGACGGGCCTTGGCCTTGCCGTACTTCTTGCGCTCGACCACGCGGCTGTCGCGGGTCAGGAAGCCGCCCTTCTTGAGGACGGCGCGCAGCGCCGGCTCGTAATAGGTCAGCGCCTTGGAGATGCCGTGACGAACGGCGCCGGCCTGGCCCGAAAGACCACCACCGGTGACGGTGGCGATGATGTCGAACTGGCCGCCGCGGTTGGCTGCAACGATCGGCTGCTGGAGCACCATCTGCAGGACCGGACGGGCGAAATACGCCTCGAAGGTCTTGTCGTTGACGGTGATCTTGCCGGTGCCGGGCTTGACCCAGACGCGGGCGACCGCGTCCTTGCGCTTGCCGGTGGCATAGGCGCGGCCCTGCTTGTCGAGCTTCTGCACGTGCCGGGGGGCATCAACGGCCACCGGCTTCAGGGCCGCAAGGCCCTCGAGGGACGAAACGGTCTCAGCCATCGTCAGGCCCTCACGTTCTTGGTGTTCATGATGCCGACGTCGAGGACGGCCGGCGACTGGGCCTCGTGCGGATGCTTGTCGCCGCCGTAGACGCGCAGATTCGACATCTGCTGCCGGCCGAGCGGGCCGCGCGGGATCATGCGCTCGATGGCCTTCTCGACGATGCGCTCGGGGAACTTGCCGTCGCGGATGGTCTTCGCGATGCGCTCCTTGATGCCGCCGGGATAGCCGGTGTGGTGGTAGTAGGCCTTCTGGTCCCACTTGCGGCCGGTGAAAACCACCTTGTCCGCATTGATGATGATGACATTGTCACCGCAATCGACATGGGGGGTGTAGGTGGCCTTGTGCTTGCCGCGCAGGCGCATCGCCACGATCGTCGCGAGACGGCCGACAACCAGGCCCTTCGCGTCGATCAGAACCCACTTCTTGTCGACCTCGGCGGGCTTCGCCACATAGGTCTTCATGGTCGTGTCTTCCGGTTTGGGAGAATTCCGAGCGGCGCACCGGGACCGGCAGCCGCGTCGGGAGGGCTATAGGCGAGCGCCCGCGGCGCGTCAATGCGAGGTCGCCATAAATTAAACAGCATAATCAATAGCTTGTGATTTTGGTATTGTAGCACCATAAATTTTATCGCGATTTCGCAGTCGCTTAGGGCCCCAACCGTCAGCGCCGGATGATCGTGTCGCCGGCCGGGCGGCGCACTTCCCAGCCCTGCCGCTCAAGTTCGGGCACCTCTTCCTCCGATGCGGGATAGCCGAGGCAGAGATAGCCAATGAAGCGCCAATCGTCCGGCACATCGAGCGCCGCGGCAACGGCCGAGGGCTGGAGGATAGAGACCCAGCCGAGCCCGACGCCGTGGGCCCGGGCCGCCAGCCAGAGGGTATGGATGGCCGTCACCGCGGAATAGGCCACGACTTCCGGCATGGTCAGGCGGCCGAGCCGGTGGCCCTGTTCGGGCGCGCGCTCGACGAATACCGCGACGTGGCAGGGCGCGCTGTCGAAGCCCGCCAGTTTCAGCCGCGCATAGCGCCCCGCCCGTTCGTCGCCGTAGCTGGCCAGCGCCTCGGCATTGCGGGCCTCGAAATCGGCCCTGACCGCCGCCCGGCGGGCGGCGTCGCCGACGATGACGAACCGCCAGGGCTGGCTGAGCCCGACGGACGGCGCCAGATGCGCCAGACCGAGGAGTTGATCCAGCAGCCCCTCCGGGAGGGGATCGGTCCGGAACTGGCGCACATCGCGCCGCCACCGGAGCAGCGTTGCGAACTGCTCACGGAAATCGGAATCGAAGGCAGGCGGGATCATGAGGGGCAACCACGTGTGCCGCGCCGATCAGGAGCGCGGCGCACGACATTAGCATGACCAGCTCGCGCAGAAGCCCAGGGGCCGGAGCGGACCTCACGGCCGCTTCGGAATCTCTAGCCCCCGCTGCACGGCTGGCCGGGCGAGGCAGCGCTCCAGCCAGGCCGGAACCTCCTTCAGCTGGTCGTACTCGACCAGTTCGCCGGCCCCGTAGAAGCCGATCAGGTTGCGCACCCAGCCGAGCAGCGAGATGTCGGCAATCGTGTAATCGTCGCCCATGATGTAGCTGCGCCCGGCAAGCCGCGTCTCCAGCACGCGGATCAGCCGGTGCGACTCGGCGCGATAGCGCTCCAGCGGGCGCTTGTCCTCGTATTCGCGGCCGGCGAATTTATGGAAGAAGCCGAGCTGGCCGAACATCGGGCCGACCGCGGCCATCTGGAAGAACACCCACTGGATCGTCTCGATGCGCAGCGCCGGGTCGGCGGGCAGCAGCTTGCCGGTCTTCTCGGCGAGGTAGATGAGGATCGCCCCGGATTCGAACAGGCCGAGCGGCTTTCCGCCGGGGCCGTCGGGATCGATGATCGCGGGGATCTTGCCGTTGGGGTTCAGCGACAGGAATTCCGGGCCCCAGGTCTCGTTCTGGCCGATATTGATTGTGTGCGGCTCGTACGGGAGGCCCACCTCCTCCAGCATGATCGAGACTTTCACGCCGTTCGGCGTCGGCAGCGAATAGAGCTGGATGCGGTCGGCATGCTGGGCCGGCCAGCGGCGCGTGATCGGGAAGGCGGACAGATCGGTCATGAAAGCTCCTGGTCGGCCGGTCGCGGCGGCCGCCGGGGACAGATGGTCGGGCTACGGAGCCCGAACAAGGGGCGGCGCTGCAATGGGCGCCATGCGCCCGCGCAAGTCCCTTGGCGGCGTCGGCGCTCCGCTATTCGGCGGTGTTGAGCCACTCCCGGCGCTTGCTAGGCTCGCACCGACAAGAGGCGGCCGAACCGCCCGGTCGATCCACGAGGAAATGTCCGATGCCCATGCCGCCCCTTGCGCCCGGCCATATCGGCCCGTTTGCCGGACTGGACGTTCCCTGGCTTCTGAAGCTCAGGGCCGGCAACCGGAGTGATCATCCCTTCATCGTCTGGGCGCCCTTCGACCAGCCCGCGACCACCCTGACCTATGCGGCCTTTCACGAGCGCGTCGGCGCACTTGCGGCCGGCCTCGCCAGGCGCGGCATCAAGCCCGGCGAGTTCGTCCTGATCCATCTCGACAACTGCCTGGAGGCGCTGCTCGCCTGGTATGCCTGCGTCGAGCTCGGCGCGGTGGCGGTGACTACGAATACCCGCTCGGCCGGGCCGGAAGTCACCTATTTCGCCGAGCATTGCGGCGCGGTTGCCGCCATCACCCAGCCCGCCTATGCGGACATCGTCGCCAGCAACGCCCCGGGCCTGCGCTGGCTCGCCGTCACCGACAACGACAGCGGCGTGCGCCCGCCCACATGGCAGGCCCCACCCCGCTCCGAGCGCTTCGACGCGCTGTTCGGCGAAGCGAGCGACCGCCCGCGCCGGCCGCACGACCCGTTCTGGCCGTGCAGCGTCCAGTACACGTCCGGCACCACGGCGCGGCCGAAGGCCGTGCTCTGGACCCATGCCAACGCGCTCTGGGGCGGGAAGATCAACGCCGCCCATGAGGCCCTCCGTCCCGACGATATCCACCTCGTCCATCTGCCGCTGTTCCACACCAATGCGCTGGCCTACTCCGTCCTCGCCACCCTGTGGGTCGGCGGCACGGCGGTCATCCAGCCGCGTTTCTCGGCGAGCCGGTTCTGGGCGACGGCCGCCGAGCACCGCTGCACATGGACCTCGGTCGTGCCCTTCTGCGTGCGCGCGCTCATGGAGCGCGACATTCCGAAGACCCACACGTTCCGCCTCTGGGGCAACGCGGTGTCCTCGCCACCGGCCGACGCCGCCATCGGCGTGCGCACCATCGGCTGGTGGGGCATGACCGAGACCATCACCCACGGCATCGTGGGCGAGCTGCACCAGCCGAACACGCCCATGGCCATCGGCCGCGCCGCACCCGAATACGAGATCCGCGTGGTCGAGGCGGACGGCTCGCCGACGCCGCCCGGCGGCACCGGGCATCTGCTCATCAAGGGCATTCCCGGCCTGTCGCTGTTCAAGGAGTACCTGTTCAACGAGAAGGCCATGCAGGACAGCTTCGACGAGCACGGCTATTTCATCACCGGCGACCGCGTGATGCTGCTCGACAACGGCTTCATCCGCTTCGCCGACCGCGACAAGGACATGCTGAAGGTCGGCGGCGAGAATGTCGCGGCCTCCGAGATCGAGCAGGCGATCATGCAGGTGGCGGGCGTGCGCGAGGTCGCGGTGGTCGCCAAGAAGCATCCCATGCTGGACGAGGTACCGGTCGCCTTCATCATCCCGCAGGGCGGCCTCGACGGCGCGCCGCCCGGCTTTGCCGATACGGTGCTCGCCGCCTGCCGCACCGCGCTCGCCGATTTCAAGGTGCCGCGCGAGGTCCATCTTGTCGACGACATGCCGCGCTCGACGCTGGAGAAGATCGCCAAGGCGGAACTGAGGAAGCGCCTGCAGGAAGCGTGAAAGTCGGCAGCCGCCGGGCCGAAGTCGAAACCTTCACGTCATGGCCGGGCTTGTCCCGGCCATCCACGACTTGAACACCACGGCCGAAAGAAAGACGTGGATGCCCGGCACAAGGCCAGGCATGACGTTGAGGCTCCATAGCGCTGTTGGATTCGCGTCACCGCTCCGGCGGAATCGAATAGGTGCCGGTGGCATGGGCGACAAGTTCCTCCGCCTCTCCCTCCGACCAGATCGAGACCTCGCCGACGGCCAGCCGCTTGCCGAGCTTCACCAGCCGGCATTCGGCGATCAAATCGCGCTGCGCCGGCTTCTTCAGGAAGTTGATGTTGAGGTTGGTGGTGACGGCCAGCGCCACCGGCCCGATCGAGGCGAGGATCGCCACGTAAAGCCCGGTATCGGCCAGCGTCATCATGGTCGGGCCCGAAATCGTCCCGCCCGGCCGGAGCTGGCGCGCGTCATACCGGCAGCGCATGCGCGCGAAGCGGTGGCCGACCGCCTCGACGAGGTAGAGCTTGCCCGCCCCGAAAACCTGCGGGAACTCGCGTTCGAGGAAGGCTTCCATCGCCTCCGTCGTCATCTTCGGGGGTATCGTCTGCGCGTCGGACATGGCGGCCCATCCTGCCGCGGCCGTTCGGCCGCCTTGAAGCGCTGACGTTAGCGGGCCAAGGTCCGGTGCGTCCCTCTTGCGAAAGGCGGATGGAGATGAACGCGCCCTCCCCGACCCCTATGACCGGCCACCGCATCCTCGACCGCCAGGATGCTGGCGGTGTCGCTACGCTGACCATGGACGACCCGGCGAGCCGCAACAGCCTTTCTGAAGCGATGCTCGCGGCTCTCTCCGAAACGCTGCGCGCCGTCGCGGCGGACAGGTCCGTGCGCGCCGTGGTGCTGACGGCCGTCGGGCCGGTCTATTCGTCGGGCCACAACCTCAAGGAAATGACCGCGCGCCGCGCCGACCCGGATCGCGGCCGCGCCTACTACGCCGACATTATGGGCCGCTGCTCCTCGGTGATGCAGCAGGTCGTCAATCTGCCCCAGCCGGTCATCGCCGCCGTGCAGGGCCTTGCGACCGCCGCCGGCTGCCAACTCGTCGCGTCCTGCGATCTCGCGGTCGCCTCGGCGGAAGCCCGGTTCTGCACGCCCGGCGTCAATTTCGGCCTGTTCTGCTCGACGCCGATGGTCGCCCTCTCGCGCAACGTCTCGCCGAAGCACGCCATGGAGATGCTGCTGCTGGGACAGCCGGTCTCGGCAGAGGAGGCCTACCGCATGGGCCTCGTCAACCGCGTGGTACCGGCGGGCGAGGAAGTGGCGATGGCTCAGGAATTGGCCGCCGTCATCGCCTCGAAATCGACGCAGACGGTCAAGACCGGCAAGGCGGCCTTCTACCGCCAGATCGACATGACGCTGCACCAGGCCTACGACCACGCCAGCGCGGTGATGGTCGAGAACATGCTCGCACGCGATGCGGCCGAGGGCATCGAGGCGCTCTTGGGCAAGCGCGAGCCGCGATGGGAAGACCGGTGAATCACGACAGCTACTCGAATGACACCATCCGCGGCATTCTTTCCTCGGTGAAGTCCATCGCCATGGTCGGCGCCTCGGCGAACGAGGTGCGGCCGAGCTTCTTCGTGCTGAAATACTTGGCCGACCGTGGCTATCGCGTCCATCCGATCAATCCGGGGCTCGCCGGCAAGACGATCCTCGGCCGTACGGTTTATGCGACGCTGAAAGACGTTCCAGAGCCCATCGACATGGTCGACATCTTCCGCAACTCCGAGGCGGCCAGCGCCGTGGTGGATGAGGCGCTCGCTCTCGACCCGAAGCCGCAGGTCATCTGGATGCAGCTCGCCGTGCGCAACGACGCGGCCGCTGCGAAGGCCGAGGCGGCCGGTGTGAAAGTGGTGATGAACCGCTGCCCCAAGATCGAGCTCGGGCGGCTCTCCTCCGAGATCGCCTGGATGGGCGTCAACTCGCGGACCATCTCGGCGAAGCGCGCGCCGCAGCTCAAGGAAGGCAAGTTCCAGAAGCTCGGCCTCCGGCAGACTTTCGGTTCCGGTCCAAGCGAAACATAGAAAATTCCATTCGCTTGACGCTCATGCGACCGCCAAACTAGAAAAACAATCCACGTTGAGGGGCGAAACAGGCCGCGCCGCGGCGTTCAGGAGGATATGATGGCTGATCGCGTTCCGGGCTTCTCGACCCTTGCCGTTCATGCGGGGGCACAGCCCGACCCGACCACCGGCGCGCGCGCGACGCCCATCTACCAGACCACTTCCTTCGTGTTCGACGATGTCGACCATGCCGCCTCGTTGTTCGGTCTTCAGGCCTTCGGCAACATCTATACCCGCATCGGCAACCCGACCAACGCCGTGCTGGAGGAGCGCGTCGCGGCGCTCGAAGGCGGCACCGCCGCGCTCGGCGTCGCCTCCGGTCATGCCGCGCAGTTCCTCGTCTTCCACGCCCTGCTGCAACCGGGCGACGAGTTCGTTGCCTCGCGCAAGCTCTATGGCGGCTCGATCAACCAGTTCACCCACTCCTACAAGAGCTTCGACTGGCGCGTCGTCTGGGCCGATCAGGACGATATCGCCTCGTTCGAGAAGGCCGTGACGCCGAAGACCAAGGCGATCTTCATCGAATCCATCGCCAATCCGGCCGGCGAAATCACCGACATCGCCGCCGTCGCGGCGATCGCCAGGAAGCACGGCATTCCGCTGGTCGTCGACAACACGCTCGCCACGCCCTACCTCATCAAGCCGTTCGAGCATGGCGCGGACATCATTGTGCATTCGGCGACGAAGTTCCTCGGCGGCCACGGCAATTCCATCGGCGGCGTGATCGTCGACGGCGGCTCGTTCGACTGGATCAAGTCCGGCCGCTATCCGTTCCTGACCTCGCCGCGCCCGGAATATGGCGGCATCGTCCTCGCCGAGACCTTCGGCAATTTCGCCTTCGCCATCGCCGTGCGCGTGCTCGGCCTGCGCGACCTCGGCCCGGCGCTCTCCCCCTTCAACGCCTTCCAGATCCTCACCGGCATCGAGACGCTGCCGCTGCGCCTCGATCGCCACTCGGCCAATGCACTGAAGGTCGCAGAGTTCCTCTCCAAGCACCCGAAGGTCGCCTGGGTCAGCTATCCCGGCCTGCCCACCGACAAGGGCCATGCCCTCGCGAAGAAATATGCGCCGAAGGGCGCGGGCGCGGTCTTTACCTTCGGCCTCAGGGGCGGGTTCGATGCCGGCGTGAAGCTGGTGTCCGAGGTGAAACTGTTCTCGCACCTCGCCAATGTCGGCGACACCCGCTCGCTGATCATCCATCCGGCCTCGACCACTCACCGCCAGCTTTCCGACGACCAGAAGACGCTGGCCGGCGCCGGCCCTGAGGTCGTGCGCCTCTCCGTCGGCATCGAGGATGCCGGCGACATCATCGCCGACCTGGAGACCGCGCTGGCGGCCGTGTGAGCGGCGGGCGCGTAGTTCGGGGACAAACGACGCACCGGTTTAAACCTCTCCCCGGCGGGGAGAGGTCGATACGAGGCGATAGCCGAGGATCGGGAGAGGGGGAGAGTTCTTGGCGGTAGAGGCTTTGCCCCTCTTCCGGCCTTCGACCGACCTCTCCCCGCCGGGGAGAGGTGAAAAGTCGCGCCTATTCCGCGGGCAGAGCGCGGGCCACGGGCTCGCGCTCTGCCCGCGGCGCGCGCGTCAGGCCGTGCACGTGAGCGACGGCGTGGCCGAGCACCAGCACGGCGAAACCCTGATGCAACAAGCCGGCCCAGAGCGGCACGACCAGCATGAGCGTCACGATACCGATGACGGCCTGCGCCGCGATCAGCCCGAACAGCACGGTCGCTCCCTTTCCGTAGGCCGTGCCGCGCGCACTGAGCATGTGCCAGAGCGCCAGCATCAGCAGCGCATAGGCAGCGAGACGGTGGTTGAACTGCACCAGCGCCAGCGAATCGACGAAGGCCTCGGCGACGGTCGGCCGGTCGAACAGGACGCTCGCGGGCGGGACCCACGCGCCGTCCATCAGCGGCCAGTCGTTGAAGCGCATGCCCGCGCGGTTGCCGGCGACCAGCGCACCGAGCGCGATCTGCAGCGACAGAAGCGCCAGCACCGTGATGCCGCCGAAGCGGACCCGGTCGGGCGCTGGCTCGCGCTCCCGGTCTCGCCCGAGCCCAAGCGCCACCCAGACCAGCAGCGCGAAGATCAGGCAGGCAAGCGTCAGATGGAACATCAGCTTCAGCGGCGCAACCGCCACCATGCCGGGCTGCAGGCCCGAGGCGACCATGAGCCAGCCGACGAGACCCTGCAGGCCCATCAGGACGCCGATGCCGAAGGTCGCCGCCGCCAGCCGGCCGCGCAGCCAGCCCTTCGCGACGAAGAACAGCCAGGGCAGCAGCATGGCCGCGCCGATCAGCCGGCCGAGAAAGCGATGCGCCCACTCCCACCAGTAGATGAACTGGAAATCGCCGAGGCTCATGCCCCGGTTGATCGCCTGATATTGCGGGCTTCCCCGGTACTTGGCGAATTCCTCCAGCCATTGCGCGTGCGACAGGGGGGGAAGCGTGCCGGTCACCGGCTTCCATTCGGTGATCGACAGGCCGGAATCGGTCAGCCGCGTCGCGCCGCCCACCACGACGATCGCGAAGACCAGCGACGCCACGGCGAGCAGCCACAACCGCACGATGCGGTCGGTTTTCGGGCTCGCGGAACGCGCTTCAGCGGCCGTCATGCGGCAAACCTCCGGCTTGTGATGGGCACCGCCGGAGAGATATAGACCCGGCCGGTGCCGAACAAGGCACGCCGGACCGGATCCTTTCATGCGCCAGCGCACCCGCAAGCTCTTCGGCACTGTCCTGCTCGTCGCCTGGGTGGCCTTCTACGCCCTGCTCGTCATGGCGATCATGCACAATGCCGTGCGCCGCTTCGGCCCGGTCGGCGAGCCGCTGTTCTACGCGCTGGCCGGCGTCGCCTGGATTCCGGTGGCCATGCTGGTCATCTGGTGGATGGCCAAACCCGATCCGGATGACGAGACTGCCTGACCTTCGCAGTCGCAGCATCGGAGTTCCGCCTTGACCGACATCGCGCCGGCCATCGTCCGCACCGTCCCCGACCTTCGCACGCTCGTTTCCTCGTGGCGTGCCCAGGGCAAGCGGGTGGGCCTCGTGCCGACCATGGGCGCACTGCACGCCGGGCACATATCCCTGGTCGAGATCGCCCGGCGGCATGCCGACCGGGTCATCGTCTCGATCTTCGTCAACCCGACGCAGTTCGCGCCCACGGAGGATTTCTCGAAATACCCCCGCACCTTCGAGGCGGACCTGGCGAAGCTGACCGGGATCGGCACCGACGCCGTCTATGCGCCGACGGTCGAGATCATGTATCCGGCGGATGCCGCGACGACCGTCAGCCTGAAAGGGCCGGCGACCGCGGGCCTCGAGGATGTCTCGCGCCCGTTCCACTTCGCGGGGGTCGCGACCATCGTCGCCAAGCTCTTCACGCAAAGCGCACCGGACGCTGCCGTCTTCGGCGAGAAGGATTTCCAGCAGCTCGCCGTGATCCGACGCATGGCCGCCGACCTCGACCTGCCCGTCGAGGTGATCGGCGCGCCGACCGTGCGCGAGCCGGACGGGCTCGCCATGTCTTCGCGCAATGTCTACCTCTCGCACGATGATCGCGCGAAAGCGCCCGAACTGCACCGGATCATGCAGACCGTCTCATCCCGCATTGCCAAAGGAGATGGGCCGGAAGCCGTGCTCGCCGAGGCGCGCGGCGCGATCGCGGCTGCGGGCTTTGCTCCCGACTATCTGGAACTGCGCGACGCGGCAGACCTCGGGCAGCCGCGCGCCGGCAAGCCCCGGCGGCTGCTGGTCGCGGCAAAGCTCGGCGCGACCAGGCTGATCGACAATATCGCCGTTGAATGATGGGCTTGGCGGCCGTTCAACGGACCACGATGGCCTGATCGAGCCGCTTGCGGCATTCGGTCAGTTCGTAGATCGCCGCCTGTAGCCTGCGGACATCGTCCGTGCTGAGCCGGCGGGGCGACGCCGGAGCCGGCGCACGTTCGGCCGCCTGCGACGGCATCCGCGGTTCCACGGGCGCAGCGGCCGTTTCCGGGGCCCGGCGCGATGACTCCGGCGAGGCGGCCGGGCGCACCGGGGCGTGAAAATCCGCCGCCTCCTCCGGGAATCCCGCAGCATCGTCGGCGTCCTCATCCGGCTCCGCCGGGTGGATGTTCCGCGATAAAGCGTCGTGCCGACTTGCGCCGTCGAGAACCGGCTCGCGCCGGAAATCGGCAAAGGGCCGCTCGCCATAGCTGTCGCCGCGAAGTGGCGGTCCTGCCGGCTCCGTATCGAGCACCAGCGGCGGCGACGGCCTCACCGGACTGACCCGCTCCCCGCGGAACAGCGCCTTCAGCCCGGCGCGCATCCCGCCATCGGCCGACTCACGCGATGCCGCAACCGTCGATGCATCGAAGTCTGGCGCGCCGGCATCGTCCGCCAAGTTGTCGGCGCCGATGATCTCGGGTCCCTTGGGCTTCGGCAGGCTGGCAGCCCCTTCCCCTCGCCCCAGAGCCTGGATGGCCTTGACCCCGCTCTCCTTGATGATCCGCTGGACGCCGCGGATCGTGTAGCCCTCGCCGTAGAGCAGGTGGCGAATGCCTTTCAGGAGGTCGATGTCCTCGGGGCGATAGTAGCGCCGGCCGCCGCCGCGCTTCAGCGGCCTGATCTGGGCAAACCGCGTCTCCCAGAAACGCAGGACGTGCTGGGGCAGGTCGAGGTCGTCCGCGACCTCGCTGATCGTGCGATATGCGTCCGGGGCCTTGTCCACCAATCAATCCGGTTTGTCGCTAGAACGCCCGAAGGTCCTAGCCATATCGGGCGGCGGAACGGTGGCGGATTCGTGTCGGGGCGGCAATCGCAAACGTCGCGGCAAAATGCGCAAAATACGGGCAGCCCGAAAAGGGCGCGATCAGTCCTTCAGGCCTTCGCTGCTCTGGCCGTTGATCTCGGCCTTCAGGATGTTCGAGGGCTTGAACACCATGACGCGGCGGGGCGCGATGGGCACTTCCTGGCCGGTCTTGGGGTTGCGCCCGATGCGCTCGCCCTTTGACCGCACGATGAAGGAGCCGAACGAGGAGAGCTTGACCGTCTCGCCATCGGCGAGGCAGTCGGTGATCTCCTTCAGGACGAGCTCGACGAGCTGCGCCGACTCCGTCCGCGACAGCCCGACCTTCTGATAAACAGCCTCGCAAAGATCAGCGCGCGTGACGGTCTTGCCCGCCATATCGACCCCCCAGGACCCATGCCTCAATCGCAGCAGGATCAACCGGCCCGCATGCCGGCATCCGCCTTATCACTCTGATTTCATTATCACTATGGGTTCGGCACGCGACGGTCAACCCGTTCGCGCCGGCATCGTCACCAGCGGATCAGCGCCGAGCCCCAGGTGAAGCCACCGCCCATGGCCTCGAGCATGACGAGATCGCCCTGCTTGATCCGCCCGTCCTTCACCGCAACGTCGAGCGCGAGCGGGATGGAGGCGGCCGACGTATTGCCGTGCCGGTCGACCGTGATGACCACCTTCTCCGGCGCGATCTTCAGCTTCTCGGCCGAGGCGTCGATGATGCGCTTGTTGGCCTGGTGCGGCACGAACCAGTCGAGGTCGCCGGAAGTCGTGCCGGTCGCGGCATAGGCATCGTTCATGACGTCGGTGATCATACCGACCGCATGCTTGAACACTTCGCGGCCTTCCATGCGCAGATGGCCGACCGTCTGCGTCAGCGAAGGTCCGCCGTCGACGTAGAGCTTCGGCGTGTGCCGTCCGTCCGAACGCAGATGCGTCGTCAGCACGCCCCTGCCCGCGTTTCCTTCCGGCTGGTCCTGTGCTTCGAGAACGATGGCGCCCGCGCCGTCGCCGAACAGCACGCAGGTCGTGCGATCGGTCCAGTCGAGAATGCGGGAAAAAGTCTCCGCTCCGATGACGAGCGCGCGGTTATGACTGCCGGAACGCAGGAACTTGTCGGCCGTCGAGACGCCGAAGACGAAGCCAGAGCAGACCGCCTGAAGGTCGAAGGCGACACCATGGCGGATGCCGAGCCGGTCCTGGATGGCGGTCGCGGAGGCCGGAAAGGTCCGGTCCGGGGTCGAGGTCGCCAGCACGATCAGGTCGATGTCCTGCGCGTCGAGGCCGGCATGGGCGAGCGCCGCCTGCGCGGCCTTCAGCCCGAGATCTGCGGTCGTCTCGCCCTCGGCGGCAATGTGCCGCTGGCGGATACCCGAGCGCTGGACGATCCAGTCGTCGGATGTGTCGACCATGGTCGACAGTTCGGCATTTGTCAGGACACGGGCGGGCAGATGACTGCCCACGCCGCGCACCACGGAACGGCGTGTCACGATGCGGCCTCGAGGGGAGCGACCGGGGCTTCCGGCCGGGATGCATGATAGGCGTCCAGCATGGACCGGATCTTCGACTGAAGATCGTAGCGCGCCATGTCGTAGGCGACATCGATGGCGCTGGCAAAGCCGAGCGGGTCGGTGCCGCCATGGCTCTTGATGACGACGCCGTTCAACCCGAGGAAAACCGCGCCATTGCTCTTGCGCGGGTCCATCTTCTCGCGAAGCGTCGAAAAGGCGTTGCGAGCGAGGAGATAGCCGAGGCGCGAGCGCCAGGTTCGGGCCATGGCCGCGCGCAGGTACTCGCCGATCTGCTTGGCCGTGCCCTCGCCCGTCTTCAGCGCGATATTGCCGGTGAAACCCTCGGTGACGATCACGTCGGTCGCGCCCTTGCCGATATCGTCGCCCTCGACGAAACCGCGATAGTCGAGGCCCGGAATCGGCGTGTCCCGCAGGATCTGGCCGGCTTCGCGGATGAATTCGAGGCCCTTGACCTCCTCGACGCCGATATTGAGCAGGCCGACGGTCGGCGTTTCGAGGTCGAAGACGACGCGCGCCATGGCGGCGCCCATCACCGCCATGTCGACCAGCGCCCGCGCATCGGCGCCGATGGAGGCGCCCATGTCGAGTACGATGGATTCGCCCCTGAGCGTCGGCCAGAGCGCGGCGAGCGCCGGGCGCTCGATGCCTTCCATGGTCTTCAGGTTGAAGGCGGCCATGGCCATGAGCGCGCCGGTATTGCCGGCCGAGACGGCGGCGGCGGCGCGGCCGAACTTCACCTCGTCCATGGCCTTCCACATCGAGGAGACGCGCCGGCCGTAGCGCAGTGCCTTGGAGGGCTTGTCGTCCATGCGGATGGCGATGTCGGTATGGACGATCTCGGCATGCGCCTTGACCCGCGGATTGGCGGGGAGAAGCGGCGTTATCTGGCGCTCGTCGCCGACCAGCACGAACTCGATGTCGCGATGCCGTGACAGCGCGATCTCGGCGCCCGGCACGACGACGGACGGGCCGAAATCGCCTCCCATCACATCGAGCGCCAGTCTGACCTTCTCCGACATCGTCACGTCCGTTCGCGCGGCGCAATGCGCCTCTCATGATCGCGCGGCAGGGACCGACGCAGGGAGCCGGGACAATAGCGGCTGCCCGCGCCTGCACAAGAGGCGGGCAGAGCGGATCGGACCATTCGCCGCGCCATTCAGCTGTCGCGCTTCAGTTTGGCGAGGTCCGCAAAGGCGGAGCCTTCGCCGGCATCGGCCGGGGCTTCGAAGGCGACATCCGGCTTGCGCGGATAGGGGTCGACGCCGAGCGCCAGAAACTCCGTAGCGATGGCCGCAGCGTCGATGGCACCGCCCACCAACGGGTCGTCGGCGGCCACCGAAGCGTCGATCGCCATGCCCTCGTCCTCGTCATGCACGAGATGCGGCTTCAGCGTCGCCTCGGGCCGGAAGGTCGCCTCGACCTCCTCGTCGATCTCGTTCTCGACCGGCTCGAGGGTGACGACGCAGATCTGCCCGACCTTGGCGCGCACCCTGCCCTCCACGGCGAGCCCATCCCCGCGATACGGCTTCACGTGCAGGTCGACCGACAGGTCGGACATCGATTCGACGCCGATGGAGGCTGCGAATGCCGCCAGCTCTGCCGCCGGCAGGCCGCGCTTGCGGACATGGATGCCGCCCGCAGGAACATCGACCAGGCGCACCGGCCAGCGCGGCAGGCCGTCTCCGGATGTCGTTTTCCCGGTCATGACAGCGGTCCTTTCGGCAGTGGTCCTTGCGACAGCGGTCCTTGCGGCACCGGCGGGAAGGTGATCGACCCGCCAGCCAGCGTTGCGTAGGGTATGGCGGCGATGCCAGCCGCCGCAGCCTTCACATAGGAAGCGAGGGCCGCCGTGTCAGCCGTCGCATCAGCGAGCACGTTGCGCGCCAGAGCCTCCTCCAGCACTCCCGCCTCACCGCTCGCCAGCGCCTCGTCATAGGCCTTCACGCGCCCGTAGAAGGCCTGGCCCATCTGGCGGATTTTCTTCGGAACCTTGGTGTCCGCCACGCCCAATTCGCGCAAAGCGCGGTCGAAATCGGCGAAAAGCCGGTCGAACAGCGCCTGCCCCAGCTCGCGGCGCTCCTCGTTCTCCGCCTTGAGGCGATGAAGGACCATGAAGACGTGCAGGACAACCATTTCGAAACGCCCGTCGACCGTGTCGGGAACGCCGTGAGCGCGGAAGAAGGCCGGCTCGCGCGCCTGCGCCACGATGGCGCCGTAAAGGCTGTCGATGGTCGCTTCGTGCGTGTTTCGCCGGAACAGGCCCAGAATCATCGGTTTTGGTGCCTTCGGGTTGAAATGGCTGCCGCCGGGGGTTAAGTCATCGCGCCGCCGCGTTCAAGCGTGGCGCACCGCGCCAGGGGCGTGGTCAGGTTGGGTCCAGAGGTTTCGACAAGATGAAGCGCGTGCCGTCCAGTCCCGCCGAGGCAGTCCTTTTCGCGGGGTCGCGCCGCATCGCGGCAGCAAGGCTCATGGTCGTCGCCGGCGCCGCCCTGACGCTCGCCGCCTGCTCGTCCGGCCCGACCCTGTCGTCGCTCACCCCTTCCCTGCCGCAGCAGGAGCGCATGGGCTTCGGCGAGACCTTCAACCGCGGCTATGTCCCCTCCGAAGAGGCCCTGGCCCAGGTGAAGGAAGGCAACAGCCAGGATCAGGTGATGATCGCACTCGGCACGCCGACGACGATCTCGACCATCAACGGCGACGTCTTCTATTACATCTCCGAGCGTCAGACCCGCACCTTCACCTTCCAGGCGCCGCGCACGGTCGAGCGCAATGTGCTCGCCATCTATTTCAACCGCGAGCGCAAGGTCGAGCGCATGGCCAATTACGGCCTGCAGGACGGCAAGGTCTTCGACTTCATCTCACGGTCGACGGTTACCGGTGGCGAGGAAGCCAACCTCCTGCGCCAGATCATCCAGGGCCCGCGCACCTGAGGCCCTCCTCGGTCGCCCGACGACCCAAGCCCCGCTTCGGCGGGGCTTTCTAATGGCGCATCGCATATCCCGCCCCCGTCCTCCGGGAACAGGCCGGCAATCCCTGACGTTGCTTCGGCAGCAACGCTCTCGAGGATTCGCCAATGCCCTTCATCACCACGCCCGACGGAACCAATCTCTTCTACAACGACTGGGGCTCCGGCCGTCCGGTCGTGCTGATTCACGGCTGGCCGCTCGACGGCGACATGTGGGAATACCAGACGCCCGACCTCGTGGAGGCCGGCTTCCGGGTCATCGCCTATGACCGCCGGGGCTTCGGTCGCTCCGACCAGCCGGCGACGGGCTACGATTACGACACGCTGGCCGGCGACCTGAAGGCGCTGATCGACCGCCTCGACCTCAACGATGCCACGCTTGTCGGCTTCTCGATGGGTGGCGGCGAGGTTGCGCGCTATCTTTCGCGTTTCGGGGCCGACCGCATCCGCTCCGCCGTGCTGATCGGCGCGGTGACGCCGTTCCTGCTGAAGACCGACGACAACCCCGATGGCGTGCCCGCCGCAGCCTTCGCGGAGATGATCGAGGGGTTGAAGGCGGACCGCCCGGCCTTCCTCGCCGGCTTCGGCAAGACCTTCTACGGCGCCGGCATGCTCAATTTCCAGGTCAGCTCCGAACTGCTCGCCTGGAACAGCGAGGTCGCCATGCTGGCCTCGCCCATTGCGACGCTCGCCTGCGTCCGGAGCTTCTCCGAAACGGATTTCCGGCCGGACATGAACGCCTTCACCGTGCCGACCATGATCATCCACGGCAGCGCCGACGCGACCGTGCCAATCGGCGTTTCGGCCGAAAAGGCCGCGGAGATGATCCCCGGCGCCGTCTACAAGATCTACGAAGATGCGCCGCACGGCCTGTTCTTCACGGACAAGCACCGGCTGAACCCGGACCTGATCGCCTTCCTGACCGGGGGCGCCGATCTCGCGACGACGCGACGCTTCGAGGGCAAGGTGGTCGTCTGACCGCGCCGCAAACGCAAAAGCCCCGCGGGATCGCTCCCGCGGGGCTTTTCGTTTCATGCAACCAGCGTCAGTGCGCGAGGATCGCGAGCAGCAGCAGCGCGACGATGTTGCAGATTTTGATCGCCGGGTTCACGGCGGGACCCGCCGTGTCCTTGTAGGGGTCGCCGACAGTGTCGCCGGTGACCGAGGCCTTGTGCGCCTCCGAGCCCTTGAGGTGCGTGACGCCGTCCTTGTCGACGAAGCCGTCCTCGAAGCTCTTCTTGGCATTGTCCCAGGCGCCGCCGCCCGAGGTCATCGAAATGGCGACGAACAGGCCGTTGACGATCACGCCGAGCAGCGAGGCGCCGAGCGCCGCGAAGGCCGACGATTTGGAGCCCGACAGCCAGAGCACCCCGAAATAGGCGACCAGCGGTGCCAGGACCGGCAGCAGCGACGGGATGATCATCTCCTTGATCGCCGCCTTGGTCAGCATGTCGACGGCGCGGGCATAGTCCGGCTTGTCGGTGCCGGCCATGATGCCGGGCTTTTCCTTGAACTGGCGGCGGACCTCCTCCACGACCGAACCGGCGGCGCGGCCGACGGCGGTCATGGCGATGCCGCCGAACAGGTAGGGAATGAGGCCGCCGAAGATCAGGCCGGCAACGACATAGGGGTCCGACAGGTCGAAGGTGACCGGCGACATGCCCTTGAAGTAGCTGTAGGCGGTCGATCCGGCCTTGTTCGCCTCGGCGATGAAGTAGTTGAGGTCGTAGCTGTAGGCCGCGAACAGAACCAGCGCACCGAGGCCGGCCGAACCGATGGCATAGCCCTTGGTGACGGCCTTGGTGGTGTTGC
>VFQP010001551.1_pt1 | contig 30193 bp, 31 predicted proteins | sample 3512351 | NCBI WGS metagenome assembly VFQP01 (sample SAMN10412372, study PRJNA504923) | tailings metagenome | isolation source: Relicate 1 Philex TSF1 revegetated site | place: Philippines: Tuba, Benguet | collected 2017-08-29
CAGGTAGCCGTTGATGAGGTCGTGGGCCGAGGTCTGGTCGGTCACCAGGTCGGGCTTGATGGAACCGGCTTTCGCACGCTTGACGAGCTCGGGCAGCACCTCGGCGGCGTTGCCCAGCAGGGCGATGGACACGGCCTCTTTCTTCGCGGTGTGTTCTTTGATCAGCTCCAGCGCGTGGTCGATGTCGCGCGCCTGCTTGTCCACGTAGCGGGTGCGCAGGCGGAAGTCGATGCTGCTCTGCTGGCACTCGATGTTGAGCGAGCAGGCACCCGCCAGCGTGGCGGCCAGCGGCTGCGCGCCGCCCATGCCGCCGAGGCCGGCGGTCAGTATCCACTTGCCGGACAGGTCGTTGTTGTAGTGCTGGCGGCCCGCTTCCACAAAGGTCTCGAAGGTGCCTTGCACGATGCCCTGGCTGCCGATGTAGATCCAGCTGCCGGCGGTCATCTGGCCGTACATGAACAGGCCCTTGCGGTCCAGTTCGTTGAAGTGTTCCCAGGTGGCCCACTTGGGCACCAGGTTGGAGTTGGCCAGCAGCACGCGAGGGGCGTTGGCGTGGGTCTTGAACACGCCCACCGGCTTGCCCGACTGCACCAGCAGCGACTCGTCGTCGTTCAGGTCTTTGAGCGAGGCCAGGATCTGGTCGAAGCAGGCCCAGTCGCGCGCGGCGCGGCCGATGCCGCCGTACACCACCAGGTGCTGCGGGTTCTCGGCCACCTCGGGGTCGAGGTTGTTCTGGATCATGCGGTAGGCGGCTTCGGCGATCCAGTTCTTGCAGTTCAACTGGCTGCCACGCGGGGCGCGGATGACGCGGCTGGGGTCGAGGCGGGGGTCGGTGTTGGTGGTCATGGTGGTACTCCTGGGGAATGGCGGGATCAGGCGATCCAGCCTTGGGCGAGGGCAAGGTGGCCGATGGCAGCGGCCAGCAGCAGGCTGAGGACGGTGCGCACGAACCAGATGGCGACCATCTGGCGCAGCGACAGCGGGATGCGCGTGGCCAGCACACACGGGATGGAACCGGAGAAGAACAGCACCGAGCTGACCGAGACCACGGCGGCGACATAGCGCACCACCGGGTCGGCGCCCTTGAGCTGGATGGCGGGCAGGAACATCTCGGCCAGACCGGAGGCCAGGGCCTTGGCGGTCACCATGGGTTCGGCCAGGCCGGCCACCCACACAAAGGGCACCAGCAGCAGGCCCAGCAGGTCGAACACCGGTGTGTAGCGCGCCAGCAGCAGGCCGATCAGGCCCACGGCCAGGATGGTGGGCACCACGGCGCTGGCCATGGCGATACCGTCGCGCAGGTTGTCGCGCAGCACACGCCACAGCGCCGGTGCGCCCTGGGCCTGGGCCAGGCCCGCATCGAGCGCGGCCTGCCAGCGGGTGCGGCCAGCGGGCAGCGCGTCGCTCACGCCACCGGTGTTGTCCATGCGCGAAATGGGCGGCAGCCAGGCGGTGATGGCCGTGACCGCGAAGGCAATGACAAAGGTGGACCAGAAGTAGAAGTTCCACGTGCCCATCAGACCCAGCGTCTTGGCCACGATGATCATGAACGCGGCCGACACGGTGGAAAAGCCGGTGGCGATGATGGCCGCCTCACGCGCCGTGTACTTGCCTTCCAGGTACACGCGGTTGGTGATGAGCAAACCCACCGAGTAGCTGCCCACGAAGGACGCCACCGCGTCGATGGCCGAGTGGCCGGGCGTGCGCCACACCGGTCGCATGATGGGCTGCATCAGCACGCCCACCAGTTCCAGCAGGCCAAAACCCACCAGAAAGGCCAGCGCCATGGCACCCAGCGGCACGATCAGCCCCACGGTAAGCGCGAGCTTGTCGAACAGGAAGGGCAGCATGTCCTTCTGGAACAGCAGCGCCGGCCCGGTGTCCGTGAGGTACATGAGCGCCAGCACCAGGCCCAGCACCTTGAGTGCGCTGAACACGTTGGCCGTGACGCTGTCGCGCCAGCGGCCGGACACGAACGGCGACACCGCGCCCCAGACCATGAGCGCCAGCACGAAGGCAATAGCCAGCGGCCGCTGCTGCGTGGCCAGCCAGGTGGCGGCGTGGTCGAACAGGATGGTGGACTTGCCGGCGATCTCGATCGGCAGGAAAAACATCACCAGCCCGAGGCTGCTGTACACAACCATCCGCAACAACGCGGTGGCCGGACTCGGCGGGTGGGCGGTGGCAACGCTGGTGGTCATCAGAAAGCTCCTCGGGTGGAATCAGACAGACAAATCTTTTCTTGATTCGCGAAATTGTCTATACAACTTTATGGGCCACAATCCGCCCTGTCAATACCACCGAGCGCCTGACGACTCCGGGAAAACCCTATGTCCAGCCAGCTGCCCGCCTACGAAACCATCAAGCGCCACGTGCTCGCGCGCATCCACGACGGCACGTGGAAAGAGGGTGATGCCATCCCCGGCGAGGAGGCCTTGGCGCGGGAATTCGGCGTCTCGCGCATGACGGTCAACCGCGCCATCCGCGAGCTGAGCGACGAACAGATCGTGGAGCGGGTGCAGGGCTCGGGCACCTTCGTGGCGCAGCAGAAGTACCAGGCCACGCTGGTGGAGATCCGCAACATCGCCGACGAGATTGCCGCGCGTGGCCACCAGCACCGCAGCGAACTGCAGCTGCTGGAACGCACCAAGGCGAACGAACCGCTGGCCCGGCGTTTCGGCCTCAAGACCGGCGACGCGCTGTTCCACTCGGTGGTCGTGCACTTTGAGAACGGCCAGCCCATACAGGTGGAAGACCGCCACGTGAACCCGCAGGTGGCGCCGGACTACCTGGCGCAGGACTTCACCACCCAGACGCCCAACGCCTACCTGATGCGGGTGGCACCGCTGCAAGGCGTGAGTTTCGAGATCGAGGCCTGCGCCCCCTCGGCTGCGGTGGGCGAGCTGCTGCAGATGCCAGCCAGCGAACCCTGCCTCGTGCTGCACCGCCAGACGCACTCGCAGGGCCAGGTGGCGTCGGTGGCGTCGCTGTGGCACCCGGCATCGCGTTACCGCTTTGCCGGGCGCTTCTGAGCGCCGTCAGTCCTTGTTGAGCAGGTCCAGCAGACGCGCCAACGCGTGGCGCACCGTGGCCGCACGCACGGCGGCGCGGTCGCCTTCAAACCGCCGCACCTCGGTGTGCAGCACACCCGCCACGTTCCAGCCGAACCACACGGTGCCCACGGGCTTGTCGGGGGTTCCGCCCGTCGGGCCGGCCACACCGGTCACGGCCACGGCCACCTGGGCGCGCGAGCGTGCCACCGCGCCTTCGGCCATGGCGCGCGCCACCGGCTCGCTCACCGCGCCGTGGCGGCGGATCAGCGCCGCGTCCACACCCAGCAGCTCGGTCTTGGCCTCGTTCGAATAGCTCACGAATCCGCGCTCGAACCACTCGCTCGAGCCGCTGAGGTCGGTGCACGCACCTGCAATCAGGCCCCCCGTACAGCTTTCGGCTGTGGCCAGCATGCGACCCTGGGTTTTCAGACGTGTGGCCAGCGCTTCGCACAGGCTGCGTGTGTCTTCCATCAGAACCTCCACAAGGCCATCAGGAACAGGGTGCAGAACGCGGCCACGAAATCGTCCCACAGGATGCCCCACGCACCTCGCGGCCCGAATCCTTTGAACAGCTGATCGGCCCAGCCCACAGGGCCGGGTTTCGCGGCATCAAGACAGCGGAACACCACGAAGGCCACCAGCTGCCCCCAGAAACCCATGGGCATGGCGAGCCACAGGATGAGCCAGAACGCCACGATCTCGTCGATGACGATGGCCCCCGGATCGGCCACGCCCAGGTGGCGTGCCGTGACCTCGCTGGCCCACCAGCCACCCAGCGTGGCGAGCCCGACCAGGCCCGCCCACTGCAGATCGGTGGGTTTGAACAGCGCCTCGATCACCAGAAAAGCGGCCCAGGCCCACAGCGTGCCCACCGTGCCAGGACCGAAACGGCTGAGGCCAGAGCCGGCGCCCAGTGCGATGAAGTGCGCCGGGTGCGCCAGCAGGAAACGCAGGCCAGGTCGTTGGGGCAGGGGCGGGCTGGAGGACATGCCCCCGATTATCGGCAGGCCCGGCCAGCCGGGGCGCAGACACCGGTTTTTCTGAACGATTCCTCAGGCCATTTTGTGGATATGGCCATCCATCGGACAGTGGCGATTTTTTTGTTGCAAAAGCGACCAACGGTCTCTATTATCCGCCCCACCACCAGATGCCCATCACCAGAACGTCTGGCCTGGTCTGACCCCATCAACCCAAGGAGAAACCATGCGACCCCAACTCGTGAACCCCGGCGAACTGCCGTTCATGTTCCGGCAACAGCTGGAGCTTTGCCGCGTCAAGGCCGGCGAAACCATCGTCGTGCTCAGCGACCAGGGCACCCGCCCCGAATACATCGAGGCATCCTTCGCTGCCGCGCGCAGCCTCGGCGCCAACATCTACAGCATGGTGGTGAGCGAGCAGCCGAGCTGGACGCGCGTCGGCATCGAGACCGTGGGCGGCTGCAAGGGCGCGGTTGATGCGCTGAAGGCCGCCGACCTGCTGATCGCCATGCACGTGCCGCTGTTCACCAACTGGATGAAGGAAGTGCGCGCTGCCGGCACCCGCGTGCTGATGGTGGTGGACCACCCGGACAACCTGCGCGCGCAGATGTCCACCGAGGCCGTCAAGGTCGCCACGCTGCACTCGCGCGACCGTCTGGCACGCGCCAAGACCATGCGCATCACCAACGACGCCGGCACCGACCTGCGCGTCAACATCGGTGAATACCCGTCGCTGTGTCAGTACGGCTTCGCCGACGAGCCGGGTCACTTCGACCACTGGGGCGCTGGCCACTGCTACACCTTCCCCAACGAAGGCGGCTCCAACGGCAAGCTGGTGATCCAGCCCGGCGACATCGTGGTCCTGCCCTACAACCGCTACGTCGTCGACCCGATCCACATCGAGATCCGCGACGGCTTCATCCGCAGCATCGAAGGCGGACTGGACGCACGCCTGATGCGGCACTGGCTGGAAGGCAACCGCAAGACCCCCGACGACATGGACGGCTTCGCGGTCAGCCACCTGGGTTGGGGCACCAACCCCTACTGCCGCTGGGATTCGATCGCCATCGACGGCGACGACCCGGAGCATTCCAACGGCGCGGTGCGCGGCTTCGCGGGCAACTTCCTGTTCTCCACCGGGCCCAACACCCAGGGCGGCGGCACCCGCAAGACCACCGGCCACTACGACGTGCCGATGAAGGACTGCACGGTCGAGCTCGATGGCGAAGTCGTGATCCGCAAGGGCGTCTTCACCGATCCCAAGATGGCCGCACCGGCCGAAACACGCCTGAGCACGGCGTCCTGAAGCGATGCGACCCGGACGGCTACTTCGGTTCGCGCGCCAGGCGTTTGTTCAGCAGATCCACGACACCTCGCGAGAAATGCTGCAGATGCCGGGTCCGCGACGCGATGAGGAAACCATCGTGAACCAGCACCAGCAGCTCCGCCAGGTGCTGCAGGTCGGCTGCGCTGAAGTCGTCGTCCACACACTCCCTCAGGATGGCAACGATGCGTCCCTCGAACCAGTGCAGCAGGTCGGGGCTGTACTCGGCGGGGGCCGTGGCCAAGGCCTGCATCAGCAGGTTGGCGAACCCGTTGTCTTCTTGCGGGATTTCCTCCAGCAGCGCGCGCAGAAAGCGGCGCAGCCGACGCGACCTGGGCACCGCCAGGGTCGCGGTCTCCAGCAGCTCCACACGCTGGCGCAGCCAGGGGTCGTAGAGCGCCATGAGCAGATCGAACTTCGATCCGAAGTACTTGTAGATGTTGGATTTGGACGTGCCCGCCTGCGCGGCAATGGCCGACAGCTGGGTCTCCGCATACCCGTGCTGCAGGAACAGCTCCTTCGCCGCATCCAGCAGGGCTTGTCGGACTTCCGCTTTCTTGACCTGAACCATTGATCGAAACCACCTTGCATCACGCCCCACGCCCAGCCCGTTGCGAAGCGTGACCCGAACACCCCAGGAGAAACTGCCATGCGCCGAGAAGAATACCCCGCACAAGAACCCTTGCCCCCGTTTGCACTGGCCTACGACCGGCAGGTCTGGGAAGCCGCCAGCGAGGTCCGCTACGAAGAGGTTGCGTACGGGAGCGACCCGTACCAGCGCATGGCCATCGTTCGCCCGGAGCGGCCGAACGGGACGATTCTGGCATTTTTCCACGGGGGTGGATGGACCTGCGGCTTCAAGGAATGGAACCTGCTGAACGCCCCGGCCCTGACGCAGCTGGGGATCACCTTCGCATCCATCGGCTACCGGCTGGCGCCCGGTGTCACCTACCCCCGCAACGTCGAAGACTGCGCGGCCGGCGTGGCGCACCTGTGGGAGCTGGAGGCCCCGCGCCAGCCGGGCACCCCCCGCCTGATCGTGGCCGGGCATTCGGCGGGCGGTCACCTGGCCAGCCTGCTGGCGCTGGAGCCCCGCTGGCTGGCCCACCACGGGTTGCCGGTCGACCTGGTGCGGGGTTGCGCGCCGCTGTCCGGCGTCTACCAGTTCGGTCCGGAATCCGGTCTGTCGCAACGGCCCCGTTTCCTCGGGTCGGCCAGCGACACAACGGTGGAACGCGACGCCAGCCCGCTGTACCGCATCACCCCTGACGCACCGCCGTTCTTCCTGTCGTGGGGCACGCGGGACTTCCCCCACCTGGTGGTGCAGGGCGAACGCATGGCCGCCGCCCTCAAGCAGGCCGGCGTGCCGACCACCGTGGGCGTCTACGAGGGCTTCGACCACTTCGACGTCCATGTCACCTCAGGCCAGCCCGACAGCGAATGGGTCCACCAGCTGTCGCAATGGCTGAACGAGTTGCCGAGCGCGGCTCATGCATCATGAGGAGCCGGCAACGAAGAGCAGCACACGACACCCCACGATCATCCTTTGCGGGACCCGTCGGTTTCGCGCCCCTCACACTTTGCCCTGGAGTTTCCCCATGATCTCCCCGATTCGCCAACTGCTTCTCCGCTGGACCACCGCCCTGCTGGCCGGTGCCGCCCTGACCGCGCCGGGCCTGACGCTGGCACAGACCTTCCCCACCAAACCGGTGCACGTGGTCATCCCGTTCCCTCCCGGGGCCGGACCCGATCTCGTGATCCGCTCCCTGAGCGATGAACTCAGCATCCGCTGGGGCCAGCCCATCGTGGTCGAGAACCGGCCCGGCGTGGGCGGCATGGTGGCCGGCAACGTGGTGGCCAAGGCCCCGGCCGACGGCCACACCCTGCTGATGGCACCCAACACGCTGGTCATCTCGCCGCACGTGCTGCCGCGCAGCGCCACCGCAGGTCTTGACGTGCTCAAGGACCTCGCCCCGGTGGTGTCCCCCGCCGCGTCGCCCATGCTGATGCTGGCCCACCCCAGCCTGGGCGTGAAGAACATCGCCGAGCTCACCGCGCTGCTGCGCCGCACACCCGGCATTGCCTACGGCACGGCGGGCAACGGCTCCCCCATGCACGTGGCCGGCGAACTGTTCACCCACGCCGCCAAGGTCAACATGCTGCACGTGCCCTACCGCGGCGCACCGCCTTCGGTGATTGCCACCCTGGCCGGTGACGTCAAGCTGCTGTTCGCCGTCTTCGACAACGTGCGCCCCCACATCCAGGCCGGCAAGCTGATCCCGCTGGCCGTGGCCGAGAACAAGCGCACCGCCTTCCTGCCCGACCTGCCCACCATGGCCGAGCAGGGCGTGCCCGGTGTCGAAGTCAACGCCTGGTACGGTCTGTTCGCCCCGGCGGCCACGCCGCCCGCCACCATCGCCCGCATCAACCAGGACGTGAACGACGTGCTCAAGCTGCAGAAGATCAAGGACCGCTTCCAGGAAGTGGGCCTGGACCTCACCGGCGGCTCCATCAGCGATTTCGCCAACAAGGCCAAGACCGACTACGACCGCTACGGCGAAATCACCAAACGCTTCGGTATCCAGGCCGACTGAGCGGCGGCCCACCGTGACGGCCACCCGCAGGAAATGGCCGTCACGCACATCGGTTGTCTTCAGCCGTTAAAACACCTGTTTCTTCTCTAAACCAGCCACTTGATGCATATCAAGTGGCTTTTCTTTTGTCGCCCGCACGGTCCGGTTTCTCGCTGTAATGCCGAGGCGTTCCATAGGCAAGTCATCAATTCCTATGCGAACCCTGATCGCCCCCTGATCGCCATCTGTCAGCCAAGGAACCGACATGACCACCGCCACCACACCCACCTACCAGCCACCCGCCGGCATGAACCTGGCCCAGTGGATGAAGACCCGCATGGCCACCCGAGCCACCCGACGCTACGACTGGGACGCCCTGAAGTTCCAGGCCGACCTGGACCCGAAATACCGCCGCGCCCAGATGCGCTACGTGGGCACCGGCGCCACCGGCGTGGCCAGCGACGAGAACACCGTGCCGGCCGAGCACTTCACCTTCTCGACCATGATCCTGCCCGCCGGCGCCGAAGGCCCGCTGCACATCCACACCGACGTCGAGGAGGTGTTCTTCGTGCTGCGCGGCCGGGTCAAGCTCATCGCCGAGCTCAATGGCGAAACCTGGGAAATGGAAGCCGGCGAACGCGATCTGGTGTCGTGGCCGGTGGGCGTGTACCGCGGCGTCATCAACATCGGTGACGAGGAAGCGCTGATGTGCGTGATCGTGGGCAACCCCAAGCCGGTCACGCCGACCTACCCGCCCAGCCACCCGCTGGCGAAGGTCAAACGATGAACGTCACCGGCATCGACGAGATCACCTTCGGCAGCCGCGAGCTGGACCGTTGCCGCCGCTTCTTCCTCGACTGGGGGCTGCGGCTGGTGGAATCAACACCGCAGGTGCTGGCGTTCGAGACACTCAACGGCTGCCGTGTGCGCGTGGCGCACAGCGACACACCCGGCCTGCCCACCGGGCTGGAGCCCGACCCCACGCTGCGCGAGGTGGTCTGGGGCGTGGGCGACGCGGCGGCGCTGGACCACTTCCGAGAGCGCCTGCGCCACCAGCCGGGCTACACGGACGACGGCCACCGCATAGGCTGCACCGACCCCAACGGCCTGGCCGTGCGGCTGCAGGTCAGCCGCAAGCGCCAGGTCGAACTGGCCTGTGCCCGCACCAACACCTGGGCCGAGCGCCCGCGCGTCGACCAGCCCGGACCGGCCTACGAACGCGCCGAACCCATCGAAGTCGGCCACGTGGTCTTCTTCGTGAAGGATCTGGCTGCCACCACCGCGTTCTACGAGCAGTGCCTGGGCTTCGTCGTCTCGGACCGCTACCCGGAGCGTGGCCACTTCATGCGCTGTGCGCCCGCCGGTGGCCACCACGACATGTTCCTGCTGCAGCCGCCCGAGCCCCGCGCCGGCCTCAACCACGTGGCCTTCACCGTGCGCGACGTGCACGAGGTCTTCGGCGGCGGCATGCACATGTCGCGCCTGGGCTGGAGCACCGAACTCGGCCCCGGCCGCCACCCGATCTCGTCGGCCATCTTCTGGTACTTCGACAACCCGGCCGGCGCCCTGGTGGAGTACTACACCGACGAGGACGAACTGACCGCGAACTGGCAGCCGCGCGACTTCACGCCCGGCCCCACGGTGTTCGCCGAATGGGCCATCAAAGGCGGCATCGATGGCCACACCCGCCGCCAGCAGGCCGCCCCACCGCCCGATGCGCAGTTCCTCACCGCGCGCCAGCCCTGACACCCCACGGAGCCCCCATGAAACGCACCCTCTACAACGAAACCCACCAGAACCGCACGGCGCCGCCCACGGCGTATGAGAGCCTGCTCGGCGACGCCATCGAACGGGCCTACGCGCAGGGCGTCCACCAGCTCGACGCGCTGGTGGCCCAGCTCAACACCACCGGCCCGGCCGGCCCCAACGGCCAGCCCTGGACCACCACCCTGTTCCAGGACGAAATGGCCCGCCTGGGCGCCTGAACCACGAGGAGATTTCCCATGAACACCACCTGCCAGGACCCCGTCGACGCCGCGCTCGAAGTCGGCCTCAAAGACCTCTGGTTCCCCCTCTGTCCGTCGTCCTTCGTGAAGGACAACCCGGTGTCGCTGCGCCGCCTGGGCCGCAAGCTCGCGCTCTGGCGCGATGCCACCGGCAAGGTCCACGCGCTGGAAGACCACTGCCCGCACCGGGGCGCGCCGCTGTCGCTGGGCGTGATCCTGGGTGACCGCATCGCCTGCCCCTACCACGGCGTGGAGGTGCGCCACGACGGCACCGTGATGAAAGTGCCCGGCAGCCCCGGCTGCAAACTCGAAGGTTCGCGCCCGACGCGGTCCTTCCACACCACCGAGTCCAACGGCGTCATCTTCCTGTTCAACTCGAGCGAGAACATCGACACGCCGCCACCCCTGGAACTGCCCGAGCAGCTGACCTCGCCCGAGTGGTCGTCCTTTCTGTGCTACGTGGAATGGGGCTGCGACTACCGCTACGTGATCGACAACGTGATGGACCCCATGCACGGCGCCTACCTGCACAAGCAGTCGCACACCATGAGCGAGGGCGAGATCAGCGCCGACTTCCAGATCCGCGACACCGACGACGGTTTCCTGTTCGAAAAGAAGGGCCAGCGCGACATCAACTTCGACTGGACCGAGTGGCGCGAGGCCGGCAACATCCACACCATGCGGCTGGAGATCCCCTACCCCAAGACCGGGGGCCCGGGCGGCAACTTCACCATCGTGGGCAGCTTCACCCCGGCCGAGCCGAACACCACCAGCGTGTTCTTCTGGCGCTGCCGCAAGGTGCAAGGCTGGCAACGCGACACCTGGCGTTTTCTCTACAAGGACCGGCTGGAGGAACGCCACTGGAACGTGCTGGAGCAGGACCGCGTGGCGGTGGAACACATGGAGCCCGACGCCAACACGCGCGAAAACCTGTACCAGCACGATGTCGGCATCGTGCGGCTGCGCCGGCGCCTGCGCAAGCTGGCCGAGGCGCAGCTGGAGCGCCAGGCGCAGAAGGCCTGAAAGTTCAGCCGCGCGCTGGCGGTTGAAGTCTGGCCAGGGCCTGGTGAGCCAATTGGCGGGTCAGCTCGCCGGCGCCCAGGCCTTGAGCGGTATGCCGCCCCAACGTGGCCGCCTGGCCCGACCACAGCGACATGAAGTCACCACGGCCCTGTGGTTCGGTGACCGCACGCAGCGGCGCCAGCGCGCCACCGGCGGTGGGAAAAGCCGGCGCCAGCTCGGACAGCGGCCCGACCTCGCGCATCACGCGGTTCATGAGGCCACGCGCGGGCCGGCCGGTGAACAGGTTGGTGAGCGCGGTGTCCTCATCCCGCGCGGCCATGAGGGCGGCCCGGTGTGGCCCCGGCAGTTTGGCCTCGGGGCAGAACAGGTAGGCGGTGCCGATCTGCACGGCGCTGGCACCAAGTGCCAAGGCCGCCACGATGCCGCGCGCATCGGCAATGCCACCGGCTGCGATCACGGGTACCTGCACCGCGTCCACCACCTGCGGCAACAGCGCAAACAGGCCTGGCTGGGTGGTCACGTCGTCCCCCAGGAAGATGCCCCGGTGGCCACCGGCTTCGGCCCCCTGGGCGATGACGGCGTCACAGCCGTGCTGCTCCAGCCACACCGCTTCGGCGGTGGTGGTGGCGCTGCCCAGCACCCGGGCCCCGGTGGCCTTCACGCGCGCCAGCAGCGCGGGTTCGGGCAGGCCGAAGTGGAAACTCACCACCGGCGGGCGCAGGCGCTCGACCAGCGTGCACAGCGTGTCGTCGAAGGGCGCACGGCTGCTCGCGGTGATCGGCATGTCGGGGTCCAGCCCCAGCTCGCGGTAGTAGGGCGCGAGGCGCGCACGCCAGGCCGCGTCGCGCGCAGCATCGGGCGCGGGGTTCTGGTGGGCGAAGAAGTTCAGGTTGTACGGCCCTTGGCTAGCGGCGCGCATGCGGCCCCACTCGCTCTCCACCTGCTGCGGCGACATCAGCGCGCACGGCAGCGAACCCAGACCACCCGCAGCCGTGACAGCCATGGCCAGGGCAGCGTCGTTGGGGCCGGCCATGGGGGCCTGGATGATCGGCAGCGCCATGCCGAGCAGGTCGAGGATGCGGCGGTCGTTCCAGCTCATGGGTGGGTCTCCGAAGGGTGGCGGCGTGCCAGCCAGCCGTACATCAGCAGCCCGGCCACCAGCGCGCTGGCCGCGATCTGCAACGAAAGCGTGAAACCGCGCGCCGCATCGCCCACGCGGGCCAGCAGCGCCGCCACCATGGGCGGCCCGGCGATCTGGCCCAGGCCATAGGACGCGGTGAGCAGCCCGATGAAACCCGAAGCGCCGGCCGGCCGCAGGCGGCGGGCCTCCTGCAGCGCAAACAGGGTGATGGCGGTGAACGGCAGACCCAGCAACAGGCTGCCCAGCGCAAAACCGGCCCGGCTGGGCCACCACACGCTCAGTGCCACACCCAAGGCCTGCATGCCGTAGCAACCCATGAGCAGGTGGCGGCGGTCCCAGCGCACCGGCAGGCGCAGCGTAAGCAGCGCACCTGCGGCCACGCCCAGACCGAACAGCGGCCAGAACAGGTCCAGCCAGATGGAACCGGGCAATGCCTGGCGCGCGATCACCGGCAGGAAGGTGGCGGTGACGATGTAGCCGAAACCGGCCAGCCCATAAGCCAGCACGAACACGCCTTCGGCCACACGGTCGGTACCCGCAGGCCGGGCCACCGGCGCCGCCGCAGCCGCCACCGGCGCGCCCGGGCGCAGCCTGGGCCAGGCCACAGCGGTGAGACCGACCGCCAGCACCGCGAACACAGCCCAGCCGGTGGCCGCACTCCAGCCGCCCGCCACCATGCCGGTGGCAGCCAGCCCGCTAGCGGCAATGCCCAGCCCCGGGCCGGTGTAGATGACGCCCCCGAGCGATGGCACACCCAGCGCGGCCAGCCGCGCCAGGCACCAGCCAGACACGTAGACGAACACCAGCGCGCTGGCGATACCGGCCAGAAACCGCCACAGCGGCCACGCCGCCGCCGGCGGCAGCGCCATGCCCAGCGTGAGCACCCCCGTGGCCACCAGCCCCAGCTTGACCGCGCGGGTGGGCACCAGCGGCGCCCGCCCCAGGCGCTGCCACAGCAGCGGCTGCGCGGTGCACAGCAGCGCGCCCACCAGATAGCCCAGATAGTTGGACGTGGCCAGCCAGCTGGCAGTGGGCAGGTTCACCACACCGTCGTGCAGCATCATGGGCAGCAGCGGCGTGAAGGCAAAACGGCCGATGCCCATGGCCACGGCCAGCGACAGCAGGCCGGTGAGGGCGATGGTCCAGGGGTGTTCGGGCTTCATGCCTGCAGCGCCTTCAGCGCCTGGGTCACGTCGGCACCGGCTGGCTGCTGGAACACGCGCAGCTGGAAGGTGGGCAGGATGGCGTAGAGGTGGTCGAAGATGTCGGCCTGTATGCCCTCGTAGTCCACCCAGGCCGTGGTGGCGGTGAAGCAGTACAGCTCCAGCGGCAGACCGGTCGGGCCGGGCTGGAGCTGTCGCACCATCTGGATCATGTCCGGGTGGATGCCGGGGTGTGCCTTCAGGTAGGCCTGCACATAAGCGCGGAAGGTACCCAGGTTGGTCACCCGGCGCGTGTTCACCGGGTCCTTGCCCTGGGCGATCAGGGTTTCGTTGAAGGCCTCGATCTCGCGCTGTTTGCCCACCAGGTAATCGTCGATGAGCGCGATGCGCCGCAGACTGTCGCGCTCCTCATCGGTGAGGAACCGCACCGAACTCTGGTCCAGGTACAGCGATCGCTTGAGGCGCCGCCCACCCGAGCTGAACATGCCGCGCCAGTTCTTGTAGCTTTCGTTGATGAGCCGCCAGGTGGGGATGGTGGTGATGGTACGGTCCCAGTTCTGCACCTTCACGGTGTGCAGCGAGATGTCGATCACCGCGCCATCGGCGTTGAGTGCCGGCATCTCCATCCAGTCGCCCACGCGCAGCATGTCGTTGCTGGACAGCTGCACGCTGGCCACCAGCGACAGCAGCGTGTCGCGGAACACCAGCAGCAGCACCGCCGTCATCGCGCCCAGGCCCGAAAGCAGCAGCAGCGGGTCGCGGTTGAACAGGGTGGAGACGATCAGGATCAGGGCCACCAGCGCGGCCACCAGCTTGAGCAGTTGCAGGTAGCCCTTGATGGGGCGGGAGCGGGCACGTTCGGGGTCGCGGCGCTCATAGATATCACCGATGGCGTTCAGCAGACTGGACAACGCCAGCGTGAGCGTGAGCACCACATACGCGCTGGTGACGCTGTGGGTGACGGCCACGGCCGCTTCAGGCAGGCCGGCAATCCACTCGATGCCGGCATAGACCAGCAGCGCAGGCACCACGTGGGCCAGGCGGGCCACCACGCCGCGCTCCAGCAAGGCATCGTCCCACGGCGTGGGCGTGGCACGCACGACACGCGAGATGCCGCGCACCAGCAGCGATCGGGTCAGCAGGTCGGTCAGCCACACCAGCAAGGCCAGCAAGGTCAGCTGCCACGCGGTGGAGGCCCAGGGATGGTCGTTCAGGAAGTCGGGAAGCGGCAAGGCAACAGGCATCCCGGCATCTTAGACAAAGTGGTCAAACCCCCGCGCAACATGGGCATGGGTCTGGCCGTCGGCACCCCGCAGGCGCAGACCAGGTGTGGCCTCGATGCGGCCGATGCGGGTCACGCGCGTGCCCGTGTGCGCAGCGGCCTGGGCCACGGCGCCGGTGGCCTCGGGTGCGGCGGTGAACACGAGCTCGTAGTCGTCACCGCCGTGCAGCACGAAGTCCAGCGGCACGCCCTCGCCGCCCACACCTTGCAGCGCCACGGTTTCCAGCACCGCGCCCACACCGCTGGCCGCCAGGATGTGCCCCAGATCGCCCGCGAGGCCGTCGGACACGTCGGCCGCCGCGTGCGCCACACCGCGCAGTGCGGCGCCCAGGGCCAGCCGGGGCGTGGGCCGCTCCAGCCGGGCGCGGCAGTGGGCGAGTGTGGCCGCGTCCAGCGGGGCTTGACCCAGCAAGGCCTCCAGCGCCAGCCTGGCCTCACCCAGCGCGCCACTCACATAGATATCGTCGCCCGCACGGGCGGCATCACGCCGCAGCGCCTGGCCGGCGGGCACCTGGCCCAGCACGGTGAGGCACAGGTTGAGCGGGCCACGGGTGGTGTCACCGCCCACCAGCGCACAGCCGCTGGCATCGGCCAGCGCGAACAGGCCACGCGCAAACGCGGTGAGCCAGGGTTCGTCCACCTGCGGCAGCGCCAAGGCGAGGGTGCAGCCCAGCGGCTCGGCACCCATGGCGGCCAGGTCGCTGAGGTTGACCGCCAGCGCCTTGTGGCCCAGGGCCTCGGGGTCCACGTCGGGAAAGAAGTGCCGGCCTTCGACCAGCATGTCGGTGGAGACCGCCAGTTGCCAGCCGGCGCGGGGCGCCAGCAGCGCGCAGTCGTCGCCCACCCCCAGCACCACGCCCGGCGCGGTGGAGGGGCGGGTGAAGTGGCGGCGGATCAGCTCAAACTCGCCCATCGGTCGCGGCCGGCGCAGGCGGCTCCTCATCGTCGGCCGCCGGCACGGGGCGCGGCCAGAAGAAGCTCAGCGGCGCCACGCGGGCGCGGCGCCAGATGGCACGGCGGATGTGCTGGCGGTTCACCGCGCTGACGTTCTGCGCCTTGAGCGCCAGACGGAACGCCAGGTAGAAACTCACCGCCAGGTTCAGCGGGCCGATGACCACCACCCCCGCCACCGCCCACCAGAAAGCGGGCTCGCGCAGCACGGCCCAGCCCAGCGACGCCGCAGCGGCGGTGACCTGCCCGGCCGACAGCGTGACGTGCCGCACCTCCAGCCCCAGGCCGAAGAAGGCCGCCACCGCCGGGATGATGCCCAGCATGAAGCCCAGCGAGATGTTGGAGGCGAAACCCGAGATGTTGGCGCGCATGAAATCGGCCCAGCGGCGCGCGCGCGCCACCCCCAGCCAGCGGGTGAAGCGCGGGTTGTGCGCCATGGCCGAGTCGAGCCGGTGGAACACGAACCAGTTTTCCACCCAGCCCGCGATGATGCTGGACGCGAACAGCAGCACGCCGGTGAACGCGGCAAACAGCGCGGTGGGGCCCAGCAGGCTGATGTCGTGCAGGGTGTGGCGGGCCTTTTCGGCGTCGATCATGTGCGCGCCGCCGTAATAGAACAGCGCGGTGCTGATCAGCAGCACCACGGGCACCACCAGCCCCACGTTGCCGATGATGGCCGCCATCTGCGAGCGCAGCAGGTGGGCCACCTCGTCGACAAAGCGGCGCGTGCCGCCCACGGCCTGCAGGTCCTTGAGCTTGGCCACCATGGCGGGTGCAGTCACGGCCGGCTGCTTGGTGGCCACGGTCAGGTGCAGCAGCTGCACCAGCACGAAGGAGATGGCGTAGTTGAGCCCGGCCGCGAAGCCGGCCCAGAACGCGGTGAGACCCAGCGCGTAGAGCGAGAACTTCACCCAGGTGGTCAGGCCGATGATGGCGCCGCCACCCGCGGCCTTGCGCAGCATGGACTGGTACTCGCCCATGTCGCGCGTGATGTAGTGCTCGCCGCTTTCGGCGCTGCGCTCGGCCACCTTGGCGGCCGTGAGGTGCGAACTGGTGGCGATGAGCTGGCGGATGCTGCGGTTGTCCAGTCCCACCTGCACCAGGTCGGACAACAGCGCCACGGTGGCGCGCTCGGGCTGCTCGGCCTCCAGGCAGTCCATCAGCTGCTTGATGCGCAGGACGCGCTCGCGCAGCTGGCGCACGCGGAACACGATGCCGACCGATACGCCGTGCGCCTCCAGGTGCGAGTACACGCTGTAGGCCGCGTGGCGGCAGGCGTCGAGCTGGGCACGCAGCGCTTCCGCCGCTTCGTGCGCCTGCGGGCTGCGCGGGCCAAACGACAGCACCGCCGTGCGAAAGGATTCGAGCACCGGCGGCAGCGCGTGGAAGGCGCGCTCGCGCAGCGCGGCAGGCGACATGCGCACGCGGATCTCGGCCGCGAAGCCGGTAGCACTGACCTGGCTGGCCGCAAACACCACGGCGTCCAGCAGGTTCAGCGTCCAGCGCGATGGGCGCGGGCCTTGCACCTCGCCCGTGTCCTCGGGCGTGAACAGCAGGGCACGGGCCCGGTCCAGCGTGGCACTGTCCAGCATGCGCAGCCAGCGCACGTCCACCCCGTCGTTGAACAGCAGGCCGAACAGCTCGCCCAGATCGGTGGTCTCGGGCGTGCCCGGCAGCAGCTTGCGCCGCAGGCGGTGGCTCAGTTCGCTGGCGAACGAGGTGCGCGGCGCAAACCCGTGGTCGGCCAGCAGCGGGGTGATGTCGACCGCCGCGTTGAAACGCTGCCACCACAGGCGCCAGCGCGTCACCCAGGCGGGGTTGGCCTGGGCCGCGTCCAGCAGCAGGCGCACACGCCCCACGCTGGCCGCCGGGTCCTTGCCGTCACCCCGCACCCAGGCCAGCACGGCCATGAGCCAGAGGTGGCGCTGCACCAGCGTGGCATCCGGGTCCAGCCCGTCCAGCAGTTGCGGCAGGTCGGGGGTCTTGGCCATGAAAGGTCCTCAGTGCAGCACGCGGGCCTGGCCGCCGGCGCCGCTGGCATCCAGCACGAACAGCGGGATGTCGGCTTCGAAGCGTTCGCCGTCTTCGGCCACGCAGAAATAGCTGCCACGCATGGTGCCGGTGGCGGTGCGCAAGCGCGTGCCACTGGTGTATTCAAAGGCCTGACCGGGCTTGAGCAGCGGCTGGTGGCCCACCACACCCAGGCCCTTGACTTCCTCGGCGCGCCCCATGGCGTCTTCGATGATCCAGTGCCGCGCGATCAGCTGCGCCGGCACCTCGCCGGTGTTGACGATGGTGACGGTGTAGGCGAACGCGAACACGCCCTTGGCGGGCTCGGACTGCTCGGGCAGGTGGCGGGGCACCACCTCGCAGGAGAACTGGTACTTGGGCATGGCGCGGATATTACCCGCCAGCCTGCCGCCCCGCTCACGCGGGGCCACCGCCGCCGCTCAGGCCGGCGAGCGGATTTCCACCTGCGCGGCCTGCTCGACCCAGCGCACCAGCTCGCTCACGCTTTTGCCCGGCCCGGCGGCCAGCGAGGCCGCGCGCCAGAGCTGGTGCCCCAGGCCCGACATGGGCGCCGGAATCTGGCCGCTGCGGGCCAGCTCCATGCCGATGCCCACGTCCTTGAGCATGAGCTCCAGCTTGAACGGGTCATCGAACGCGCGGCTGAGCACACGCTGGTGGATGTGGGTCTGCGCCACCCACGATCCCCCGGTGGACTGGTTCAGCACCTCGGTCATGGCGGCGGGGTCCAGTCCGTGGCGCGTGCCGATCACCAGGCCCTCGGCCAGCACCATGAGGTTCATGGCCGTGATCATGTTGTTCAAGCACTTCATGGCGTGGCCGGCACCCAGGCCGCCCAGGTGGTGCACGGCACGCCCCATCACATCCAAGAGCGGGCGCACACGCGCCACGTCGTCCGCCGCGCCGCCGACCATAAAGACCAGCTCGGCCGCTTCGGCGCCCCACTGCGCGCCCGATACCGGCGCGTCCACCATGGCCACACCCTGCGCGGCCAGCGCCGCGCCGGTCTCGCGCGTGATCCACGGCTCGGACGACGAGGTGTCCAGCAGCAGCGTTCCGGGCTTCAGACCCTGGTGCAGGCCATCGGCACCCAGGGTCACGTCGCGCACCACCTCGCCGTTGGGCAGCATGGTGATGACGATGTCGCTGGCGGCGGCCAGCTCAGCCAGGGAACCACAGGCGGTGGCAGCGGGCAGGCTGGCCGCCAGGCGGCGGGCGGCTTCGGCATCGAGATCGAACAAGGCCACCGGATGGCCGGCGCGCGCCAGATGGCCCGCCATGGGCGAGCCCATGACGCCCAGGCCGACAAAACCGACGGTGCAAGCAGAGGTGTTGGGGTTCATAGGGAAAGGGGGATCAGGGGTCAGCCCAGCCAGCGCGGCAGCAGCAGCGAGATGGACGGGAACAGGATCAGCAGCAGCAGGCTGGCGATCAGGGCGACGAGGAAAGGCATCACACCTTTGAACACGGTCTTCACCGACACCTCGGGCAGCAGGGAATTGAGCACGAACAGATTCATCCCCACGGGCGGGCTGACCATGCCGATCATCACCACCATGACGATGAGCACGCCGAACCAGTGCGGGTCGAACCCGAGCTGCACCACCAGCGGAAAGAACACCGGCACCGTGAGCAGGATCATGGAGAGCTCCTCCATCACGCTGCCGAGGATGACGTAGATGGCGCAGATGGCGACGATGACCATGAGCGGATGGATGGCGAACTGCTCCACGAAGGCCTTGAGTTCGTTGGGCATGCCGGTGAAGTTGACGAAGTTGCCGAAGATCAGCGCACCAATCAGGATGGTGAACAGCATGGCCGTGGTGCGGCACGATTCGCTCAGCACCTCGGTGAGCATGCGCCAGCTCAGCGCACGCCGCCCGATCGCGAACAGGAAGGCACCAAAGGCGCCGAAGCCCGCACCCTCGGCCGCTGTGAACAGGCCACCGTAGATGCCACCCATGACCACCACGAACAGCACCACCACGCCCCAGATGCCACGCAGCGCACGCAGGCGGCCCGACCACGGCACGCGCGCGCTCGGCGGCGCTGCCTGTGGGTCACGCCAGGTGACCCAGGCAATAGCCAGGCAGAGCATGAACGACACCAGGATGCCCGGCAGCAGACCGGCAGCAAAGAGCTTGCCGATACTGGTCTCGGTCATGATGCCGTAGATCACCAGCACGGTGGAGGGCGGAATCAGGATGCCCAGCGTGCCGCCGGCCGCGATGGTGCCGGTGGCCAGCTTCTCGGAGTAGCCCAGCTCGCGCATGGCCGGGTAGGCAACCTTGGCCATGGTGGCGGTGGTGGCAATGGAGGAGCCGCAGATGGCACCGAAACCCGCGCTCGCGCCCACGGTGGCCATGGCAATGCCGCCGCGCCGGTGCCCCAGGCAGGCCCGGGCGAGTGCGAACAGTTCGTTGGCCATGCCAGCGCGCGCCGTGAGATTGCCCATCAGGATGAACAGCGGGATCACGGACAGGGTGTACGAGAACCCGGTGCTCTTGACCACCTCGAGCACGCTCACGAGGGAGATGTCCCAGGAGCGCAGCAGGCCCAGGCCCGCGTAACCGACGATGCCCATGGCAAACGCGATGGGCACGCGCAGGGCCATCAGAGCGAAGATGGCGGCAAAGCCCAGCAATGAAATCAGCATGTGTCGATCCAGGAACGGTTCAGGCCTTGCGGTCCACGGTGAAACAGCGGGCCAGGTGCATGAGGGCAGCCAGCAGGGTCATCACGGCCATGAGGTAGACAAACCAGCCCAGCGGCAGGCGCAGGTAGACGCTGAGGTCACCGTCTTCCAGGGTGCGGCCGGCATAACCCCAGCAGGCCCAGCCCAGGCCGCCCAGGGCTGCGGCACAGATCAGATCCATCAGCGTCAGGGACCAGCGCGCGGCGCGGCCCTTGTAGAGCACGTCGGCGAGCTCGAAGCAGACGTGCTCGGCCTTGAACGAAACCAGCGGCAGCGCACAGAACAGCACCACCACCATGAGCATCTCGCTGACCTCCAGCGCGCCGGGAATGGCGCGGTAGAACTTGCGCCCCATCACGTCGGCGAAGGTCAGCCCCATCAGGGCCAGGATGGCAACGCCGGACAGCGCCACCAGGGCAACGCTGATCCAGCGCACGCCGCGCTCGATGGCGGATTCGCTCATGGTTTGCGGGCTTCGGACCGGTAGGCCTTGATCAGTGCCTCGGGGTTGGCCACGCCCTTGCTGCGGGCCAGGTCAACCCAGCGCTTCTCCAGCGGCGCGATGCGGCTCTCGACCTCCTTGACCAGGGCGGCAGGCGCCGGCGAGATCTTGATGCCGCTGGCCTGTGCCAGCGCGCGGCCTTCGTTGTCCTTGGCATCGAAGGCGCGACCCAGGTCGCGCGAGAAGGCCTCACCCGCGATGCGGTCGATCGCAGCCTGGTCCGCCTGGGACAGCGAGTCCCAGCGCTTCTTGTTCATCATCACGATGAAGGTGGAGCTGTACAGGCCGCCCGGGAAAGTGGTGACGTGCTTGACCAGCTTCTCCAGCTTGTAGGTGGCGATGGATTCCAGCGGCAGCCAGGCGCCGTCCATCACGCCGTTGGAGATCAGTTCGTAGGTTTCGGTGGCGGGTTTGATGGTGGTGTTGGTGCCCAGCTGCTTGCTGACCTCGTTGACCACGCCACCGCCAACGCGGAACTTGAGTTTCTGCAGATCACCCAGCGAGGTGATTTCCTGCTTGGTGTTGAAGATGGTGCCGGGGCCGTGGGTGAACAGTGCCAGGACCTTGACGTCCTTGTACTCGTTCATGATCGCGGGCTCTTTGGCGGCCACGCGGTAAAAGGCGGCAGAGTTGAGCTCTGCGGAGTCACCCATGAGTGGCATCTCGGCGATCTCGGACAGCGGGAAGCGGCCGGGCGTGTAGCCGATCACGGTGAAGGCCACATCGGCCAGGCCATCGCGCACGGCGTTGAAGTGGCCGGGCGGGTTGGTCACAGCCTGCGGCAGGTTGGCCAGTTTCACGCGGCCCTGGGTCGCGTCCTCGACCTTCTTGGCCCATTGGGTCATGACCTCGGCCACGGGGTGCGAGGGCGGCACCCACTGGGATACGGCCAGGGTGGTCTGGGCCTGGGCGGTGCCAGCCAGGGTCAGCAGGCTGGCGGCGGCCAGGGCGGTGAGCAGTCGTCTCGTCGGGTTCATGGTTGTCTCCTTCTGGTTGGGGTGCGGTTGGGGTGCGTACGGAAAAAAGAGGGGTCACGGCTCAGGGCTTGACGCCCCAGGCCAGCAGCGCGCGCGACTGGTCAACGTCGCCGCCAAGCGCCTGCAGCGCGCTGTCCCAGCGCTGGCTGACCAGGCGGCTGAGCGGCGCTTCGGCGTCCACTGCACGGCCCAGATCACTGGCGATGGCGACGTCCTTGGCCATCAGACCCATGGCAAAACCGGTGGCGAACTTGCGTGGCACCACGTGGCCGGCGAACACGATCTCGCTGTTGAAGCTGCGGCCGGTGGAGGCGTTGATGATCTCGACCAGCTGGGCCTCGTCGAGCCCGAAATGCTGGCCGATCAGCACCGCCTCGGCGGTGGCGGCGTAGGCGCTGGCGGCCACGAAGTTGTTGAGCGCCTTGGTGGCGTGGCCACTGCCGGGGCCACCGGTGCGGAACACGCGTTTGCCCATGGTCAGGAAAGCCGGCAGGGCACGTTCGATCGCGGCGTCGTTGCCGCCCGCCATGATGGACAGGGTGCCGGCCACGGCGCCGGGCACGCCGCCGGACACCGGCGCGTCCACCAGCTCCAGCCCCAGGGCCGCGAGCTCGCTGCCGAGCGTGCGGGTGCCCATGGGTTCGGAGGAGCTCATGTCCACCACCACCGTGCCGCGTGCCAGGTGGGCCGCCAGCCCGCCTTGGGCGTTCAGCAGCACCTCGCGCACCACGGCGCCGGTGGGCAGCATGGTGATGACGATGTCCGTGCCACGCGCCAGCTCGGCCCAGTCGCCGCAGGCGGTGGCGCCGTGGCGCTCGGCCACCTGTTTCGCCAGCTCGGCGCTGGCGTCGAACACACGCACCGGCAGACCGCCCTTGCGCAGGTTGGCCACCATGGGCTCGCCCATGCGGCCCAGACCGACAAAGGCCACGGTGGGCAGGCTCATGCCGAGGCTCCCGTCGCCGCCTGCTCGCGCAGCACCGCATCGGTGTTGATGAAGGCGTCCACGGCGGCGGGCACGCCGCAGTAGACCGCCGCGTGGCGCAGCAGTTCGCCCAGCTCCTCCTCGGTGGCACCGTTGCTCAGTGCGCCTTTCACGTGGATGCGGATCTCGTGCGAGCGGCCCAGGCCGATCAGCATGGCGATGGTCAGCAGGCTGCGGGTGCGGCGGTCCAGTCCCGGTCGGGTCCAGACCTCGCCAAAGCAGTTCTCGGTGACGATGTCCTGCATCTGGCGCAGGAAGGGGCTGGCAGCGTTGATCTGGGCGTCGGTCACACCGGCGCCGAACATGTCGTGCCGGATGGCGAGACCTGCCTGGTATTTGTCGGAGGGCATGGGTTTCCTTGAGGGGGTTCAGTAAGCGATGCAGACGGACTTGAGCTCGGTGTAGGCCTCGATGGCGCTGCGGCCATGCTCGCGCCCTACACCGGAGGCCTTGAAGCCGCCGAAAGGCATGTTGGGGTCGACCATGTTGTGGGTGTTGACCCACACGGTGCCGGCCTGCAGCGCATCGATGGCGCGCTGGGCCTTGCCCAGGTTGTTGGTCCAGACGCTGGCGCCCAGGCCATAGATGGAATCGTTGGCGCGTGCCAGCACCTCGTCGAGGTCGTCGTAGGGCATGGCCACCAGCACCGGGCCAAACACCTCCTCGCGCACCAGCGTGAGGTCCTTGTTGCCGGTGTTGGCCACCACGGTGGGGCGAACGAAGTAGCCCGGGCCGTCGCCGCGCTGGCCGCCGGCCACCACTTCGGCACCTTCGCGCGCACCGGTCTCGATCAGCGACATCACGCGATCGCGGTGGCGCGCCGACACCATGGGGCCCATCTGCGCGGTGGGGTCCAGCCCGCCACCCAGCACGGTGCCGTCGGCCACGGCGGCCAGGCCGGCCACGACCTTCTCGTACAGCGGCTTGGCCACATACAGGCGCGAGCCGGCGGTGCAGACCTGACCGTGGTTGAAGAAGATGGCGCCGGCCGCGCCGGCCACGGCGGTTTCCACGTCCATGTCGTCCAGCACCACCACCGGGCTCTTGCCGCCCAGCTCCAGCGCCACGCGCCGGATGTCGCGGCCGCACTGCGAGCCGATCAGGCGGCCCACTTCAGTGGATCCGGTGAAGGTGATCTTGTCCACGCCGGGGTGGCGCACCAGGGCGGCACCGGTCTCGCCCTCGCCCGTGACCACGTTGAGCACGCCGGGCGGGAAACCGGCCTCCAGCGCCAACTCGGCCAGTCGCAGCGCGGTCAGCGGCGTTTCCTCGGCCGGCTTGAGCACCACGGTGTTGCCGCAGGCCAGCGCCGGCGCGATCTTCCAGATCGCCATGGCAAGCGGAAAATTCCACGGCACGATGGCGCCCACCACGCCCACCGGCACGCGCTGGGTGGAGGTGCGGTATTTCACGCCCGGCGGGAAGGGGATGGACACGTCGAAGGTGTGGCCTTCGATCTTGGTGGCCCAGCCGGCCATGTAGCGCAGCCACTGGGCGCTGCCGCCCACCTCGATGGCGTGGCTCCACGGCAGCAGCTTGCCCTGGTTCATGGTTTCCAGACGGGCGATCTCGTCGCCGTTGGCTTCGATCAGGTCGGCCAGCTTGTGCAGCAGGCGTTCGCGGGCGTAGGGCGTGAGGTCGCGCCAGGCGGGCGCAGTCAGGGCGCGGCGGGCCGCCGACACGGCGGCATCGACGTCGGCCTCGCCACCGGCCGGCACGTTGGCCAGCACCTCGCCGGTGGCGGGGTTGTAGACGGGGAAGGTACGGCCATCGCGGGCGGCGGCCCATTGGCCATCGATCATCATGCGGTCGCGAATGGAGGGGGTGTTGCTCATGGTCGGTCTCCTGTGTTCTGTGAGGGCCGCGTCATCGTGCCGACCCACGCCACCCCTGTGTTTGTTCCGCTGTGCAGACCGCTTGACTCATTGCGCAGATTCGGGGAAACCCCGGGGTGCATGCTCGCGCCGCCAGGCCGACGGCGTGGTGCCATAGGTGGCATGGAAAGCCCGCGTGAAGTGGGCCGGATCGGCGAAGCCGCTGCGCTCGGCCACCTGCGACAAGGTGTTGTCGCGCCACGCCGGTTCGGCCAGCAACGCCCGTGCGCGCGCCAGGCGCGCCTGCTGGATGTAGGCGCGCGGCGTGGTGTGCGCGGCCACGAACAGGTTGTAGAGCGTGCGGCGCGACATGCCAAACACCCGCGCCAGACCCGCGGGCGAGAGCAGGCTGTCGGCCAGGTGGCTGTCGATATAGGTCTGCACCTGCTGCAGCCTGGCGTGCGCATCGGGCGCCAGACGCAGACCCTGGTGCCCGACCTGGCCCTGCAGCGCACATTCCAGCAGCGACACCGTGGACATCTGCAGCGCCTGCTGGCTGCCGTCGTCGATGGGCGATCCATCGCGCAGCATGCCGGCCAGGCCGGACATCACCACGTGCGGCACACCACCACCCGGCAGTGCGCGCCCCGCCAGCGCCGCCACCGCGGGCGACCAGCCCATGCTTTCAGACTGCGGCACCAGCAGCACCATGAAACGGGCGCGTTCGCTGGACGCGATGCGGTACTCACGTGTGGTGTCGTAGACCGACCACATACCGGGTTCCAGCACCGACTCGTTAGGCCCCTGCTGGATCTGGCTGCGACCCGAGAGCTGCCAGAACAGCTTGAAGTAAGGCTTGTCCCCGTTCTCGGCGTCCACACGGCGCCGTATCACGCGCGACTCGCTCACGCACAGCTCGGCGGCCAGGCTGTCGCCCAGACGCGCCACCAGCGCACTGCAGAAAAAGCGCCCGCCCGCACCTGCCGGCTGGCACTGCAAGGGCAGGAAATGGGTGCTGGCCAGTTCGCGCCAGGACTCCAGATCGTCCGTGCGGATCTCGACAGGCAGCTGCGCGGTCATGTGACCGGATGGGCTCAGCGGCCCGCACCCACGATGTCGACACGCTGGTCGATGGCCCCGAACACGCTGCGCCCGCGCGCGTCCAGCGCCTCGATGCGCACGCGGTCGCCGTGCCGCAGGTAGGGCACGAGTTCGGCATCGGGCACACCGGCCAGCGAGGCCCGCACACGCGCCTCAGTGATGCAGGCGTTGCCACTGGCGGCATCGGCGTTGGAAATGGTGCCGGCGCCGATGATGGTGCCGGCCGCCAGCGAACGCGTGCGTGCCAGGTGCTCGATCACCTGCGCGAAGTTGAACACCAGCTCCTCGCCCGCGTTGGGGTGGCCGAACCAGCGGCCGTTGAGATGCACCGTCACCGGCAGGTGCAGCGTGGCGTTGCGCCAGGCGTCGCCCAGCGCGGCCGGCGTCACCGCCACCGGCGCGAAGTGGCTGGCCGGCTTGCTCTGGTAGAAGCCGAAGCCGCGCGAGAGTTCGGGCGGGATGAGCGCGCGCAGCGAGACGTCGTTGATCAGCACCACCAGCGCGATGTGGCGTTCGGCATCGGCCGCGCGGGTGCCCATGGGCACGTCGGTGGTGACCACGCCGACCTCGGCCTCCAGGTCCACGTTGTGCGCCTCGTCGACCGCCACCAGCGGCTCGGTGGGTCCGCCCATCACGTCGGAGCCCCCCTGGTAGACCAGCGGCTCGTCCTCGTAACGCGGCGGAATGGGTTCCTGGCGCCAGCGGTACATCAGCCGCGCGTGGTTGCGGTAGCAGGAGGCATCGGCCCACTGGTAGGCGCGCGGCAACGGCGCCAGGCAGCGGGTGGCTTCGAACGGCTCGGCCCCGGCCCAGCCGCTGGCATCGAGGCGGACACGCTCGGCCTCGAGCCGGGGAACGAGCTCATCCCAACGGTCCAGTGCCGCCTGCAGATGCGGTGCGATGTGGGGCACGGGCGCGCAGCGGCCCAGCTCCGCGTCGACCAGCGCCAGGCGGCCGTCGCGCGAACCATCGCGCAGCGAAACCAGGCGCAGCGGCGCCGGGATGGGAATCTGTCGGGTCATGGCGTGGCGGTGTGGCGGTGGGCTTTTTCCTGCGACCAGTCCGCCAGCTCGGCGTGTGCCGTGCGGGCGAAGCCGGCCACCACGGCCGGCTCGGCCACCTCGGTGGTGAGCTCCAGGCGCAGGCCGTTGGGGTCGAAGAAGTAGATGGAGTGGATGTAGTCGTCGTGGTTGGTCACGCCCAGCACCTCGATGCCGTGCGCCTGCAGCCGAGCCTGCATGGCGCGCAGCGCCTCGCCGTCGGCCACGCGCAGGGCGATGTGGTTGACCCAGGCTGGTGTGTTGGGTGAGGGCAGTGCGGCGGTGTTGTCACCGAGGTCGAAGAAGGCGATGCACGAACCGTCGAACAGGCGGAAGAAGATGTGCACGTAGGGGCAATACTCGCCGGTGCTGGGCACGTGGTCGTTCTTGATGACGTGCACCAGCGGCAGACCGAGCACGTCTTCGTAGAAGTGGCGGGTCTCTTCGGCGTCGCGGCAGCGCCAGGCGAAATGGTGCAGGCCGTGCACCGGCCGCGGGTCCGGCGTGGCCGGCGGGTTGGGGGTCATGCGGTCGTCTCCAGATGGGGCGGATTCTTCCGTCACCCCCCGGGGCTGTCTGTCCTGCTGCACAACGACACGGGTCACATCGCCCCCGGGTAAACCCTGTACTCAAGCAAAGGCCAGGGTCTTGACCCAAGGCCGACAATCGCGGGGACATGAAGATCGTTGCCATCGACACCCCGCCCGCCGCAGCCGCCTCGACGCTGGCCCTGTGCGGCGTGATCGAACACATCGGCGACCCGGACTTCGTGCCGGCGCTGATGGACTTCTGCCGCGATGCGGTGGGTGCCAGCGACTGCTCCTTTTTCGTCCACGGCGAAGACGGCGACCCGGTGCGCCTGGGCACGGCCCGCCTGCCCGGCCTGAGCCAGCACAACATCGGCGACTGCTACGTGCGCGACGGCTACTACCGCGTCGACCCCACCACCCGCGCCACGCGGCAGGCCCGCACCCGGCTGCTGCTGGGCTGCATCAACCGCCACGAGCTGCCGGACCAGCAGTGGGCCAGCGACTACGCGGCGGTGGGCCTGCACGAACGGCTGTCGCTGCTGGTGGCGCTGGACGATGGCTGGGGTGTGCTCAACGCCTACCGGCCCATCGACTGCAACGTGCCGCTGGAACGTGCCATCGACACACTGGGCGGGCAAGGCTGGCTGATCGGCTCGGCGCTGCGGCGGCACGCGGCGCTGGCAGCACCCACGCGGCATGCGCCCCATCCGTTCGACACCCTGTCGGCGCGCGAACGCCAGGTGATCGACGGCATTCTGGAAGGACTGAGTGCCAAGGAGAACGCGCGCCGACTGGGCCTGAGCCCCACCAGCATCGCCACCTACCGCCAGCGCGCCTTCGAAAAGCTGGGCATACAGCGGCAGGTGCAGCTGGCGCGCCTGCTGGGCTGAGGCTGCGCGCGGCCTGTCCTCGCGCGACAGGACAGACAAGGCCGCCGTGTGGCGGAACACTGCGGGCCTCTCCCGACGAGAAGGCCCATGACCGACAGCACTCCCTCATCCGGCGCGTACGAACTGCCCACGTTCGCGTTCCAAACACCCCCCGAACTGGAGCACCCGCCGCGTACGCGGCGCTACCCCCTGGTCATCGTCGGCGCCGGCCTGGCCGGCCTCACGCTGGCGGCCGACCTGGCCTCGCGCGGCGTGGCCTGTGTGGTGCTGGACGAGGACGACACCGTGGGCGTGCGCGGCGCCTCCAGCCGTGGCATCGCCTACGTGCAGCGCAGCCTGGAGGTGATGGCGCGCATCGGCATCTTCGAGCGCATCGCGGCCAAAGGCACGACCTGGTCGGCCGGCAAGGTGCTGGCCGGCGACGACGTGCTCTACGCCTACGACTTCCAGCCCGAGAGCGTGTCGGCGCAGCCGCCCTTCATCAACATCCAGCAGTTCTACCTGGAGTGGTACCTGGTGGACCGCATCCACGAACTGGGTCTGACCGACCTGCGCTGGAAACACCGCGTGACCGGCGTGCGCCACCGCACCGATGCGGTGGAACTGGACGTGGAGACACCGGCCGGCCGCTACACGATAGAAGCCGACTGGGTAGTGGACGCCGAGGGCGTGAACAGCGTGGTGCGCGAACAGCTCAAGCTGCCCGCGCACGGCGAGCGCGGGCAGGACCGCTGGTGCATCACCGACGTGCGCTTCACCCGCTCGCGCCTGAACGAACGCTGGACCTGGGTCGAAGCGCCGTTCAACGAGAACCGTGGCGTCTGGCAGCACCTGATGGCCGACCAGGTCTGGCGGCTGGACTTTCAGATGGCGCCCGACGCCGACCCCGCCCACGTGAGCCGGCCCGACGTGGCACGCGAGCGCGTGGCCGCCATGCTGGGGCCGGACACCGAGTTCGAACTGGTGTGGGTGGGCCCCTATTCCTACCGTACCCAGCTGATGGAGAACTTCCGCCACGGCCGCCTGCTGTTCATCGGCGATGCGGCGCACGCCAAGAGCCCCTTCGGCGCGCGCGGCGGCAACTCCGGCATCACCGACGCCGACAACCTGGGCTGGAAACTGGCGCTGCTGCTGACCGGCCGCGCAACCGACGCCATCCTGGACACCTACCACCAGGAACGCCACCGCGCCGCCGAAGAGAACATCCGCGTCACCAGCCGTTCGGGCCGCTTCATGCAGCCGCGCTCGCGCAACGAGTTCACGCTGCGCACGGCGGTGCTGCAGCTGGCGCGCCGCCACACCTTCGCGCGCAGCCTGCTCAATGCCGGCCGCATGAGCGCACCACACCACTACGCCGGCCTGCCCGCCTTCGGCCCCCGGCCCGATGACGGCCGCTCGCTGCCCAACATCGCACTCTCACGCCAGGGCCACACCGTGCATCTGCTCGACCTGCTGGCCGAGGCCGGTGACGAGCTGCTGGCCTTCGTGTTCCCGCGCGATGGTGACCCTGACGCCGGCCGCACGGCCCATGCCACACTGGCCGCCGCGCTGGCGCAACAGGCCCTGCCCGCGCGGGCGCTGCTGATGGGCCGCGACGTGGCCGACAGCCACGGCCTGCTGGCCCGGCTCAGCGCCACGCCGGGCGGTGGCGTGGCGCTGGTGCGGCCCGATGCCCACCTGGGCGCCAGCCTCGATTCACACGACGCTGCTGCCCTGGTGGACGCGGTGCGCCGCTCGCTGGGCCACCCGGCCTCTGCCCCTTCCCATGATGGAGACACCCATGAACACCGACATCTCGTCGCTGCGGCTGGCTGACGCCGATGGCTTCTACGCCGCGCTGGTGGCCGCCCACGAAGGCCTGAGCGACGACGAAAGCGCGCTGGCCAATGCCAAGCTGGTGATGCTGCTCGCCAACCAGGTGGGCGACCCGCGCGTGCTGCAGGCCTGCCTGGACGCCGCCGTGCAGGACATACGCGCCACCGCCTGAAGCCCTTTCCCCTCAAGACAACCACCCATGACGACCAAGACCTCCTTCGCCTCGGCAGCCGACGACCGCGAGCAGACCGCCCGCCTGGTGCAGCTGTCGGCCAACGCCTGGGCCTTCGCCAGCGACTACGACCCCAACTGCGGCTTCATCG
>VFQP010001552.1_pt1 | contig 30154 bp, 21 predicted proteins | sample 3512351 | NCBI WGS metagenome assembly VFQP01 (sample SAMN10412372, study PRJNA504923) | tailings metagenome | isolation source: Relicate 1 Philex TSF1 revegetated site | place: Philippines: Tuba, Benguet | collected 2017-08-29
GTCCAAACGTTCACATACAAACAGTCCTCACTCAGGCCACTAGGAGGAGCGCCACCCATCGCCTGCATGCATCCCGGAGCGAATGTCTCCGTCCGCTTCACCCCCTGCCACGACACTGGCGCTTGCGGCCCGCGCCAACGCAGCGCGCCGACGGGTGGCGCCGCAAAGGGAATGCCGCGGAACACCGTCAGTCCGTCCTCGAGACCGCCCTGCACCAGACCGCTCTGCACTTTCACGGGCGCGTTTAATGCCGCGTTCATGGCCCCTGCAAAACACAGGGCGATACAAATCAATACCCTCATCGAAATAACCTCTGTGCAAAATCGTACAAAGCTCTTCGCCACGTCTGCCACTCGTGCGCAGTTCCGGGGGACTCGAGATAAATATGCCTCACGCCCGCCTCATCCAACATCTTTCGAAACGCTCCAATTGCCTTCGGGAACGGCTCCGGCTCCACTGTTCCCATGCCCAGCCACAGCAGCTTCAACTTCGCATTCAGCGCCGCTCCATCGCGAAACGCGCCATCCAGGAAGGTTTCCCGCTGGATCGGCTCTACGCTCAGCCCGTTCCCTGTCCCGCTGAACAATCCCACCCACGCGAACAAGTCCAATCGACGGAAGGCAATTTGCGAAACCTGGTTGCCTCCCATCGAGAGTCCGGCAATCGCTCGCTGCTCCCTGCTTCGCAAGGTCCGGTACTCGCGATCGATCATGGGCATCAGATCCTTCAGGAGCACATCCGCGAAGCCCCGCGTATCTGCGGCGTAGCCGCCTACCCGCGGAGCCGGCCCATCCAAGTCCGCCGCCGCAAGCGCCGCGTCTCCCAGCTTGGTAGCGTAGCCGCTCTCCATCACCACGATCATCGGCTTCGCTTTCCCGTCCGCAATCAGGTTATCGAGTATGAAGTTCGCCCGGCCCTGGAAGATCCAGCCACTCTCGTCACCTCCGGAGCCGTGTTGCAGGTAAAGCACGGGATACCTTTGGGAAGGCCGCGCGTCATAGCCGGGAGGCGTGTATACAAAGCAACGCCGCCACGCTCCGGTGACTTTCGATCGATACCAGCGCATCCGCACCTCGCCGTGCGGCACGTCTTTCGCCTCGTAAAAGTCCACGCCTCTCTCCGGCACTTCAAACGCGCTCGAAAAGCGGCTCAGCCCAAAGTACGAGCGACCGGAAGGATCTGGCACCGTGGCGCCATCGATGACAAACGAATAGTAGTGCAGCCCGGGCGCTTGCGGCGCCGTTGTTGCATACCAGAAGCCGTCTTCGTTCCGGTTCATCTCATAACGCTCCGCGCCCAAAGCTACTTGGACTCTTCGTGCCTCTGGCGCCCGCAGCCGGAAGGTCGCGCGGGAATCCGGATGGATTCGCGGATACTGCGCGTTCGCTAGATTCGAAGGCGCGGGTACAGCATCTCCAGGCGCTTGCGCCAGCATTGCAAACGCCGCCAGCAATGTCCCGGCTATCGGCCTCCTCATCGGAACAACTTCGGCGCAAACTCCTTCAAGCACCGCCGCCAGGTTAACCACTCATGCGCCGTCCCCGGCGACTCGTAGTACACATTCTGAATTCCGGCTTTCGTCAATTGCTCACTGAAGTTCTTGGTTCCCGGGCCCTCTTCCGTACCGATGCCGAGGAAGAGCACCTTCACCTTCTTGTTGAACGCCGCCGCATCCGCGAACACGCCGTTGTTCGACGTCTTCGGGTCGAATCCGCCGCGCCCGCCCGTGCTCCCGCTGAATCCTCCGATGTACGCAAACTGGTCGAGATGGGCCAGCGTCGTCAAAAAGGTCTGCATCCCACCCATCGAAAGCCCCGCCATCGCGCGGTTCTCTCGTCCTGGCCGCACCCTATACGTCTTTTCCACCATGGGAACTAGATCCTTCAACAGCATCTCGGTAAATGCCGATCCTGTAAATCCCGCCAGACCGAAGCGAGGCGTCGTCGAACCCGCCGGTGGCGGAGGCCAGAATCTCCTGGAAGCGAAGATCGTGGCATCTTCTCCCGGTCGCGCCGTATTCAAGTTGTCCATCACGATGATCATTGGCTTCGCTTGTCCGGCCGCGATCAGATTGTCCAGGATCACATCGGCATGGCCTTGCGTGTGCCAGCCTTGTTCGTTCTCCCCCCATCCATGCATCAAATACATCACGGGATAGCGCGTCTTTCCCGCTTCATATCCTGGTGGCGTGTAAACGTAGCAGCGCCGCCACTTGCCTGTCACTTTGGAGAAATACCATCGCTGGCTCACTTGCCCACGCGGTACGTCCTTGTGGCGATAGTAGTCGCCCTCCGGCCCCTCAGGAATTTCGATCGCGCTGCTATCCCACCCGCCGCCAAAGAAGGTCCGCGTTGAGGGATCTGCCACCGTCGCTCCATCCACCACGACGGTGTAGTAATGAAAGCCGACCACCAGTGGCGTCGTCGTCACCGTCCAAGCGCCATCGGGCCCCTTCGCCATGTCGAATGGCTTGCCCACTCGAACTTGCACTTTCTGTGCAGCGGGGGCTTCTACGCGGAATGCCGCCCGGCCATCCGCGTACACGCACGGGTATTTTGCTCCGGGTATGTTTAACGTCGACGGCTTGCAGTCGTCTTTCTCATCTGTCGCCGCACCACTTAGCGCCGCCCCCACTGCCATTAGGCAGAAGAAATATCTCAACTGCATCGGAATCTACCTCGCCTTCTTACTCTCCTGATTCCCCCTCTTCGCCGCCCGTAAAATCTTATCGATTTGCTCCCTCGGAATCCAGACCCTATTCCTTAATGTCGGCTGTTTACGCGATGCTAGTAGACGCTCATGGCGATCCGCTTCGGCCGCTTCTGCTACGACCCCGCCCAGCGCCTTCTCTTCCGCGGTGAAGAGCGTATTTCGCTCCTCCCGAAAGTCGCCGACACGCTTCACGTCCTCCTCGAGCGTCACGGCGAAGTCGTGGAGAAAGCCGAACTGATGCGCCTCATCTGGCCCGACGCCACGGTCGAGGAAATCGGTCTCACCCGCAACATTTCCCTCCTCCGCAAAGCTCTTGACGACTCCAACGAAGAATCCCCCATCATCGAAACGATCCCGCGCCGTGGCTACCGCTTTGCCGCCCCTCTTCTGGAAGAAACACCCGTTCCCCCGCCGCGCCCCAAACGCAATCGCGCCCTCATCATGGCCGCCGCCGCCGTTCTATTCGCCGCCGCCATCTACTATCAGTTCTACGTCCCCTCCAAGCTCCTTCCCAAAGCGCAGACCTCCCTTGCCGCCATCCCCTTCTCCTGCCTCTGCCCTAACCTCGACCCCGGCGCCTACCCCGATTCCCTCAATGACCTCCTCGTCACCCGCCTTGCTCAGATCCCCAACGTTCACGTCATAGCCCCCAGTACCGTCCGCCGCCACCAGCGTGCTGGCGTCTCCACAGGCCTCATGGGCCGCCTCCTCGGCCTCGACGCTCTCCTCGAAGGCAGCATCCAAGAAAGCCCCTCGGAGATCACCTTCACCCTCCGCCTCGTCGATGTCCACACGGGCCGGGTCATCTGGGCCGACACTTCCCGCCACCCCGCAATCGATCCCCATGCCGCCCAACAGGCCCTGGTGGAATCGATTGCTCGCTCGCTAACCTCACAGCTCGTTAAATCTGCAAGCCCCTGAAAACAATGGCCAGAAGCTTTCGCGAAGCCTTTCCGAAGCCAATTCGAAGCTCGTTTCGCGCAGTTCCCGCCCTAAGCTCAGGCCATGATGCAACAACACGTCTCCACACTCGCCCGATTCGCCGGCCTCGCCATTTTCTTCTTCTTCGCCGCCATGACCCTAGCCGACGGCCCCCCCAATCCAGTCCACCTCAGCTTTCACCAGAACCTCTACGGCCTTGCCCTCATCGCCCTTTTCAGCGGTCTTGCCGTTGCCTTCTTCCGCCCGCTCTGGGGAGGTAGCCTCAGCCTCACCGCCTGGCTTTTTCTGGCCTTGCTGTCCATGAAGCTCCCCCTGGACACGCCTTTCTTGATCCCTGCGCTGCTGGCCGCCGTCCACGTGGTTCTAGCCCGCTACACCACCACTACGAAACTTTCCCCCGCCATATACGCCGCCTTCGCCTGCCTCCTCCTGATCGCTGGCAATGAAATGTTCGGTCATCCTCCACTCTTGTCCCATTTCAGTAGCCCTACTGCAAAGCTATCCGGCATTTGGAGCAGCCCCGGCATGCAAATCCAAATCGCTCCGGACGCAAAAGTCTCTGGTCACATAGACGGCCTTGCCATCGCCGAAGCGAAAATCTACCCAAACCGCACTCCCTTCGGCCGCCTCATTCGCTGGCGCTCCGATTACATCATCCGCGGCAAACTCAACCCCTCGCAACCCTTCCTGCTCATTTTGAACAACACCCCCGACAGCCTCTCCGGAACCCTCGAAATGCCCGGCCTTCCCGGCTATCGCCGGCTTACGCTCGCTTACCGAGCAGCCACGCCACCGCCATTCCAGCCAGGCACGACGCCGGCACCAGCCAGGTAAACGAAATCGGCTTCTCCATCCCCAGCGCCGTCCCAAAGCTGATGCCGATCGCCGCCAAAGTCCCGGCGACAAAGCCGGCCAACACGCCCCGCTTTGTCGCCCCAGGGATCAACACCGCAGTCAGGAAAAACACCGCCATAGGCCCTACGAACAGATTGTTCACACGCGAAGTCGTCTCATACAAATTCCACCCCGTGGCCTGCACGGACCACGACATTAACAACGCAGCCGTAATGCCAAGCGCTCCAGCACCCGCCGCCACGCTCTTATCCCAAAACAACGACCCCTCCGCGCTGGATGGCCACAAATCCGTAGTCACCACGCTCGAGATCGAATTCACCCCCGAGCTAATGCTCGACATGGCCGCCGACAACAAAGCGGCCAGCAACAACCCGGACAACCCAACCGGCAACTCGCGCGCAATAAACATCGGCATCAACTTGTCCGCTCGCGGCGCTACGTTCGCCTGAAACTCTTGCACCGGCAAGCCTGACTGCCGCGCGTAAAACGCAAACAACGCCAACCCGCACAGCATCAACAAAGCCGTGAACAACAGATTCATGGAAGCGAAAACCCAGACCGACTTCTTCGCATCCCCTTCGGTCTCCGTGCTCAAGTACCTCTGCGCCGCTGCCTGATCCGAGGCGTTGGCGCACAAGGTCCAGAAGAAATGCATCAACGCCATCCCCACCAACGTAATGCGCACAGTCGGATCGAAGCTGAAGATCTCAATCTTCGCCCGTCCCGCTTCGGAGAAAGTGCCCCACCATTCTCCCGGGCCGGCCCCCATCGCATACCAGATGTACACGGGCACTGCCACCGCTCCCGCCAACAGGATCACCAGTTGAATGTTGTCGGTCCACACCACGGTCTTGAATCCGCCAATCGTGGCGTAGAACACCGTCACCACTCCCGTCAGAAGGAGCGTCTGGGTGAAATCAAACCCTGTCACTTCCACCGCCGCCATCGTGCAGCTATACACAATTAGCCCCACCCACAACAAGGAGCGCAACACAAAGACCATGGCCGCCAGTGTCCGCACACTTCTCCCAAAGCGCACTTCCAAAAACTCGTAAATACTCGTCGCCGGCATCGACCGATACAACGGCACGAGCCAGCGATTGATCAGCGGCGCGCAAAAAGGCAAGGCCAAGGCGCCTGCAAAATAAGCGATTCCATATCGCACCATTTCCCCCGGCCCGGCCAAAAACGTAAGTGTCGACAGCAGAGTCACCAGCACGCTACCGCCCGCTAGCAGCCAGTGAATCTTTCCGCCGCCCAAGTGATATTCAGCGCGGCTCTCTTGCCTGCGCGCGCACCACAAGCCCACCGCCGTCAGTCCCGCAAAGTAAAGGACTATGATCGCGACGTCCAGGCCGTGGATGTTCATCTCAAAGCTCGGCCGCTCGCACCTGCGCCAAATCGGCCGTCAATCCGCGTACTCCGGCAAAGATCAAACTCCCGATATTGATGAAGCGATAACCCTGCTTGTAGCACTCGATCGACGCTTCCACCCCACCCACGGAAATCCCCGCCGCCTTCCCCATCTTCGCCACGCGCTGGGGAAACTCCGCCAGAAACTCTTTCACCTTGGGATGGCTCGTTTGTCCAATCACGCCCATCGCTGCCGATAAATCCGCCGGCCCCGCGAACACCACATCCACTCCCGGCACGGCCGCAATCTCTTCCACCTTCTCCATCGCCTCAATCGATTCCACCTGCACCACCACGCAGGCCTCATCGTTGGCGTAGGGCAGATACTCGCTCCAAGGCAAGTTCTGATAGAAGGTCCACAAAGGCGAAACACCGCGCGTCCCCTCTGGAGGATACTTGCAAGCTCGCACCGCCGCCTCTGCCTCGGCTGCATTGTTCACCTGCGGCACCATAATGCCGGAGGCGCCCAAATCCATCGCCTTCTTGATCAAATTTCCATCCAAACCCGCAACGCGCACCAGTGGCATCACGCCGTTCTGCCTCGCCAGCACCGGCGTCAATCGAACGTCGTCGAGTCCATACGTCGAATGCTCCGTGTCGATCCAAAGGAAATCGGGCTTCGTCGAAATCGTAAGCTGATTTGCCCACTCATCCGCTACCCCGCACGCTACTCCCCAGGCCGTCTGCCCCGCAGCCAGCTTCTTCTTTACCGGATTCTCAATCATTCGTATTGCGTCCCATCTGCGCGAGCAACGCTACAAACTCCGCCGTCACGTCGAATCGCGCCGCGTCGCTCGCCGTCGGCTTCGCCTCATAAACCCCCTCCGCGTTCCACGAGCCATCTCCGCACTGCAAGGCCCGCAGCCCCTCTCCTACCTCTTCCACTAATCGCAGCTCCTCCGCATCCCGCGTTTGCGCATACACCCAAGACGCGCCCCAGCCGATCTTTCCGCTCTGCGGCGTACGATATCGATCCTCCGCGCAAAATGCGCTCGCTCGCAAATACTCCTCCGCCAACCGCAGCGCTTCATGCCGCCCCGTCCGCTTTGCATATTCGGAGAGAAACGCAGCGCTAATGCCGTACTGAAAATACCATTGCCGCGATTTCGAACAATCGACGACAAATGCCGCCGAGCCATCCCCACGCACCAGCCCTTCTCCCGGCCTCCACACGTGAACCAACTCCTTCTGCAAATCCGGCTGTGTGCGGAACATCATCTCCAGCCACCGCGCCGTGCCCGCCGCCACCTCGGACTCGCCGTTCACCAGGCACGCCAAGCCCGCCATGCTCGTCGTCATGATTTCTTCCGTGCCATCCTCGCGCGTTCGAAATCCGCCGCTCTCCGCATTCCAGCGCCCTTTCAAAAAACCAGTCAATTCCTGGGCAAGCTGGAAATCCCCCAATTCATGCGCCCCCCATGCCAGCCACGCATGAGGATAGATCCTGTATTGCTCAAACCAAGCCACACCCGTTCCATCCAAGTCTCCCCCGGGCTGCAAGAACCGCTTCTTCACGAAGCCCAACACCGCCCGGGCCTCTTCTTCGTACCCGCTCCACAACAGCGCCACGGGCGCTTTGTAGTATGCGGACAAATCGGAAGCGCCCTTCAGGCTTCCCTCACTCTCCCACCGCTGCAACAGCCACTTCGCACCTTGCCCGCAGGCATCCAATAATAAGCTCATTCCGCTTTATACATCCTCAAGTGTTCTTTCACGCAATCGGCGGCGCTCAAGGCCGTTTCGCCACGCAAATAGGCTATGTACAATCCGTGCTGCTTGTCCAGTGTTTCCGCATCCAATCCATCCGCATCCGCGCTGAACATGATTGTGTGAAAGAAAAACGGAACCACCACGCGCCGCAGTGCGATCTCCAGCCATGGGTTTCCAGACAACTCCCAGATCTTCTCGTGAAACGCTAAGTCCTCCCGCGCGCTCAACCGCATGTCCTGGTCGTAAAGCACAATCAGCCTTCGCGAGATCTCTTCCAACTCCTGGATATCTTCGCTCGTCGCTCTCCCCCGAGCCGCTTCCAGCGCCAGCGCCTCCAGCGGCAACCGCACCTTCACCATCGCCTTCCGGTCTCCATCGCCTAATGTCAAAACGGAGAAGCCGCGGTTCTGATTGTGTACAACCAGCCCCTCTTGCTCCAGGACAAAAAGTGCCTCACGCACCGGACCGCGGCTAATCCCCATTTGCGCCGCAATCGAAGGTTCCGAAAGGCTCTCTCCTGCCTGAAACTTCCCCTCCAGCAACGCTTTGCGCAGTGCATCCACGGCGGAATCGCGGATTGACGGGCTCCGCAACGCAGGCAATACACTGCTCATACTCCTACGGTAACAATAGATTGACAATTCTGTCAAATGAAAACTGTTGACAGTTTTATGTTGACTTCCTTTATCCGGGCTGATAAATACTACCTATGCCCGTACGAGTGACTCTCGCCCTCCTCTTTGTTCTGGCACTCTCCCTGCCAGCGCAAAACGCCAATGCCATCCTCACCGGCATCATCCGCGACCCCTCCCAGGCCCCCGTCGTCGGCGCGCGCGTACGCGTCGTCAACCAGGAAACCAACATCGAGCGCCGCACCGTCTCCAACGACACTGGCAACTACACGGTTCCATCCCTCATTCCCGGAACCTATCGGGTCGAAGTAGAAATAAGCGGCTTCAAGAGGTCCGTGCTCTCGGGCATCGTTCTGGAAGTGGCCCAACAGGCACGCGTCGACGTCCAGGTCGAAGTCGGCCAAGTCACCGAAGCCATCACTGTTGCCGCCTTGACGCCCCTCGTCGAAACCGAAAGCAACGTCATTGGTCGCGTGGTCTCGGAGAAGAGCATTGTTTCGATTCCACTGAACGGCCGCAACTTCATGGAGCTCATCACCCTGGCTGGCGCAACCAATACGGGCAACAACGCCACCTCCAAGAACACGACGCTGGCTGGAACTTCACGTGGCATCGCGCCCTCGGTTGCGGGCGCTCCCGCTACGGAGAACAACTACCAGCTTGACGGCGCCGATAATCGAGAGCCCTACTTCAATAGCTACGGCTTGGCCCCCAGCGTCGATGCCATTCGCGAGTTCAAGATTCAAGTAGGCCAGTACTCCGCCGAGTATGGCGCCGGCGGCGGCGCGGTCATCAACGTAGTCACCCGCTCGGGCACCAACGAGTTCCACGGCACCGCATTTGAATTTGTCCGCAATGACATGTTCGATGCCCGCAATACCTTCCTCACGCCCACTCAGCGTATAAACGCGCTCCGCCGCAACCAGTTTGGTGTTTCCCTCGGCGGCCCCGTTGTCATCCCTAAGCTCTACAACGGCAAAGACCGCACTTTCATCTTTGGCAACTTCGATCTTGTGCGCCAGCGCACGGCGTCGCTGCGCTCCAGCGTGGTTCCCACGGAGGCCCAACGCGCCGGCAATCTAACCGGTCTCAACGCCATCATCGATCCCTTTGCCGGCGGCGCGCCATTCCCTAACAACACGATTCCTTCCAGCCGCATCGATCCCATTAGCGCAAACATCGCCAAGTGGTACCCCGCGCCCAATAACGCCGGCGCGGTGCAGAACTATTTCAATAACATCCCTGGTCAATCCGACCAGAACACCTGGTTGCTTCGAGGCGACCACCGCATCGCCAACGGTCACGACTTCATGGCTCGCTATGCCGATCAAAAACTCTACACTTTCAACCCGGGCAATGCCCCCAATTACGGAGGAGGACTCGCCGTTCCCACGATCAAGGGGCTAAGCTCCGGCCTTACTAGCACCTTCAAGCCAAATCTGATTAACGAGTTTCGCTTCGGTTGGTCCCTCATCGAGAATCGCTTCTCCGGTCAAAATGCAGGCAACCCAATCGCTTTTGAGGCCGGTATTCCCTTCGCCTATAAAGATGGCGAACTCGCTGGTGCTCCCTCCACGATTGCCCTGCAACGCACCACGATTGGCAACATCGTCGAATCCCAACTCCAACGCTATACCAACGGCATGCGCCAGTTCTACGATGCCGTCACTTGGATCAACGGTCGCCACAACTGGAAAGTGGGCGCCGATCTAAAGTTCGTCTCTTCCGACGTCATCGGCGCCACCAACGCTAACGGCAACTACACCTTCTCCGGCGACATCACCGGCGACGGATTCGGCGACTTTCTCATTGGCTATCCCCTCACCAGCCGCACGCAGATTCGCCCGAATCTGGAGTCTTTCTTCCGTAGGCACATGCTCGGCTTCTATGTGCTCGACGATTGGAAAGTCACTTCCAACCTAACCTTCAACATCGGCCTCCGATATGAATACAACGCCCCCGTCCGCGAGAAGTTCGGCCGCACCACTCAATTCGATCCAACGCTCGGCAATGGCGCCGGCGGCCTCCGCTATGCCGCCCACAACACCGAAGCCATCCCCTTCTATCAGGAGTTCCGTCCCGACCTTGCCGTTGGTCTGCTGGACCGCGAAGCCTTTTCCGTCCCCGACCGCAACAACTTCGCTCCTCGATTTGGCTTCGCTTGGCGGCCCGGCAGCCTCGTCGTCCGCGGCGGCTATGGCTGGTATTACTCTTCCGCCCAATGGAACAACCTCGCTCAGAATTCCACGGGTGCACCGCCCGCAGTCATTACGGCCGACCTCCGTACTTCGGATATCCGCAACCCCGACTTGCGCTACAACGGCATCGTTGGCCGTCCGCTTACCGCCAGTGTTACTACTGCTCCCATTGGCGTCATCACCAGTCTCGAAGGCAAGATGCTCGACGGGTACACCCAACAATGGAGCTTCAGCCTGGCCCGCCCCATGGGCCGGAACTTCGTTCTCGAAGCCCAGTACCTAGGCTCCAAATCCACCCACCTCGAACAGGTCAATGAATACAACGATGCTGACGCACCCAGTTCCGTAGCCCTTACCAATCGCGTCCGTTTTCCCAAGTGGAATCGCGTCTTGGGCTTCTCCTCTGGCGGCACCGCCAACTACAATGCGCTTATCGTCAACGCCGAAAAACGCTATTCTTACGGCCTCAGCTTCCGGGGCTCCTATACATACAGCAAGGCCATGGGAGGTAATAATTCACGCGCCGCCCAGGGCAACGTAAGCGTCCCGCAGTTCTCGCGCAACATGCAGCTCGAAACCGGCCGCACCACCGACGACGTGACGCATCGCTTCGTCCAAAGTTATAACTGGGAACTCCCCATCGGCCGCGGCAAATGGATCGGCGCCGGCATGCCGCGAGTCCTCAACGCCATCATCGGTGGGATCTCGTTGAGCGGAATTATGACCATCCAATCCGGTCTGCCTTACACCCCGGGCGTTGGCACCGGCAATTGCAACGTCGGCTACAGCAACGCATGCCGTCCCGATGTCGTCGGGAACTTCTTTCTCGGCGGGAATGGCCGCGACACGCCTCGATTTAGCCGCGATGCCTTCGATTTCCCTCTAAACACGCGCCTACATCCCGCGCAACCTCCACGCCTCGGGAATGCAGGCATCAATATCCTTGAGAATCCAGGATCCTTCTTCTGGGATATGGCGCTCATGAAGAGCTGGCAGCTTCGGGAGTCCATTCGCCTTGAGTTTCGTTGGGAAACTTTCAACTCCCTCAATCACCCCAATTACAACATCAATATCTTCGACCCTGGCAATGCCAACTTCGGTCGCGCTACCTTCATGAACGGCGGCCCTCGCATCCAGCAACTGGGGATGAAACTCTACTGGTAAGCTCCACCACATGAGACTCTCCCTGTCCGGATGCTTGCTGTTCATCGCCACGCTATCCGGCCAAACAAATTCTCAACCAGACTTTGAAGCCCTCGGCCGTCGCGCTCTTGCGGCGGCGGCCAGCGGCCAATTCGACGAAGCCCTGCCCCTTTATCGCCGCATGCTCGCAATGGATCCCGCCAATCCCGGCGTCCGTTTCGATTACGCCCTCGCCCTCAATCGCCTCAATCGCCCTGGTGAAAGCCTCAACATCCTCGGGACCCCCAAGCAACCAGACGCGCTCACTCTCGCCGCGGCAAACCATCGCGCCCTCGGCCAGCCCCGCCGCGCTCTCCCCCTCCTCCGCCGCGCCTTCGCTGCGCAACCCACCGCCCCCATCGCCTACGACCTCGGCCTCACCCTGCTCGATCTCGAACTCTACCCCGAGGCCACGCGCACCTTCCAACTCTTTGCCCAGGATGCTCGTTGCCTGGTCGGCCTTGGCCTCGTGGCCCAAGCCACCGGCAAGAATGAGAGCGCCATTCAGTACTACAAACAAGCTTGGAAACTTGAGCCCAAGGACGCTTCCATCCCTGCTTCTCTTGCTGATCTGCTGTCTAACTCCGGTGCCCTCGACGAAGCAACTGTCACCTATGCGCGAGCTATTTCACTCGAGTCCAATAACGCCAGTCTTCTCGTCAAGTCCGCACGGAACCACCTTAAGGCTAACCGGAACCCGGAAGCGATAGACCAGCTTCGCTCAGCGCTCCGCTTTGACCCTCTCGAACCCGACGCCAACTTCGAACTCGCCCGCTTGGACGAATCCCAGCGTCGTTCTCTTCTTGAAACCGCCATCGCCGCCAATCCCACCTCTTCCCAGGCCTTCTACCAGCTCATGCTCCATTGCCGTTCCATCGAAGACACCCGCTGCGCTGACAACGCCCGCCGCTCCTTTGAGCACTTGAAATCCCCCCACCCAAAGCTTCGCGTCGACATGGACCCTCCCGTTCTCCTCGTCGAATCCCCCGCTGAAGAACGCCGCTGGGGTCGCTACCAGTTCCCCACCATCGAACGTCTCGCCGATGGCCGAATCCTGGCTACGATTCACGTGGAAGCGGATTCCGCCACCGCCTACGGAGCCCCCAAACTAAACCTCGTCACCTCCGACAACGGATTGACCTGGCGCAAGGACGACACAGCCGCCAACGGAGCCTACGGCCTCCGCCTCAAGAACGGAGACTATCTTCGTACCGACACCCCTCCTGCCCTCGACGTTGGCTCTCTCCAACTCCCAGCCCCCGCGGGCGAGTTCAAGATGTACAACGTTCCGTACCATGTCTACCCGCTCAATCAGCTTCCCCGCGACCTTCGACTCATCTTTTTCCAGCGCTTCCGCCAAGGCCAATGGCAACCGGAATCCACCGAACTTGACGACTCCACCGGCCTTCGCTACACCGTCCAAGGCCGCTTCCCGCGTATCTGGTGGGGCGACATGCTTAGCACCCCCGACGGCTCGCTCCTCGCGCTTACCTATCCCCGCATCGCACCAACGCAGCCCTTCCGCTTCGGCTCTGCCGCCTATCGCTCGACCGACTACGGCCGCACCTGGAAGATGCGCGGACAGATCGTCGATAGCGGCGCTCCGGGCTCCGGCTTCACCGAACCCGCATTAACCCTGCTTCCTAACGGCACACTCTACGCCGCCCTGCGCACCACCGACGGCAGTGGCGTTCTTCCGATGTTCGAATCCCGCTCCACGGACCTCGGCCGCACTTGGTCCGAGCCCAAGGCCATTGCTCCCAATGGCGTGCTCCCACGCTTCCAGCGCCTCGACAACGGCATCCTGGTCCTCTCCTCCGGTCGGCCCGGTGTGCAGTTGCGCTTCAGCCCCAGTGGATTGGCCAACGATTGGACTGACCCCTGGGAACTCATCCCCACCAAGTCTCCGCGCGCCGAATCCGACACCTGCAGCTACACCAGCCTGCTCCCGCTCGACCGCGATAGCTTCCTCATCGTCTATTCCTGGTTCCACAAGCCAGACCGCGAAGGCCGCCCCCGAAAGGCCGTCTTCGCCCGGCGCATTCGCGTCGTCAAATCCATCCCTGGAATGCAACCGTGACGCTACTCCTTCTCTGCATCGGCCTCGCCCAATCCTCCGACAATGTTGTCCAACCCAATCTGCAACCGAAGCCATCCAGCCCTTCCGCGCTGCAGAAAGTGGAGGGCTTCGCCAAAGTCGTCTTCGCCCACAACAATCACCCTGCCGCCACAGTGATCAATGCCCGCGACTTCCGCGGCGTTTCTCGAGCCTACATGAGCGCCGGTTGGTGGGCCCCCGGCCAACTCCGCGATAACCGCCTGGAATGGGAAACCGCCGCGCCGCCGCTCCAACAAAACACCGTCTTCACCTTCATTGGCTCTTCTTCACCACTCCCACCCGGTATCGCTCGTGGCCCCCAAGTCAAACTCTCCATCAACGGCGAATACACTCTTACTTTCGCCCTGGGCCTGCAGCGTGAATGGCAGTGGACGGGCAAGGAGGGCAATAGCGGCATTCGCCTCCGCTATCGCCCCATTCGCAACGAATGGAATTCCTGGGCGCGCCAGCGCCAATTTGAACTCGAGGGCAACAGCGGCTACTACGACCTCATCCTTCCCGCCGCCAAAGTCCAACCGGGCAAGCCTCTTCTCTTGAAAGCCGAACTCCAACCCTTCGAGAGATGGCCTAACGCCTGGTTCATGGTCAAGGATCGCAAGGACTCCCTCGATCAATCCCCCGCCGAACTTCGCGAAGAAGTCTCCCAACTTCGCGCCGACGTCAATCGCCTCAGTGAGATGGTCCACGTCCTCGCCACGCGGCAATACTCCGACCTCTCCGGCCAGACCAAGTTCCACCACTTCCCCATCTACACCAACGGATATCGCCACCTCCATCCCGCCGACCTCATCCCGCTTCGCAACGGCAGGATCCTCCTAACCACCCGCGAAGCCACGGAACACGTCGCCGCCGACGGCGACATCGTCGTTCTTCGCTCGGAAAACAATGGCCGCGACTGGAGCAAAGCCGCGCGCTTCGGTGTCCCCAACCTCGACGAGCGCGAAGCCTGCGGTGTCGAGCTTCCCAACGGCGACATCATCATGATGGTCTTCTACAACTCGCTCTACCGTGAAGACGGCGAATACCAACAGCGCTGGATGGCGGACGTCAAACTCGGGGCAGGGAAGCAGTATCTCGGTTTTTACACCGTCACTTCGAAAGACGGCGGCACATCCTGGTCCGAGCCCAACTTCATCCCCATCAGGAACATGCCGTTCACCGATACCGAAGGACCGGCGGATGCGCCCATCCTCATGCCCGACAACTCCCTCCTCCTTCCCCTAACCGCCTACAACGTCCGTGGCGACATTGAGAATCACGCCTCCGTTCTCCTCAAGTCCACCGACTTCGGGCGCACGTGGACCTATCTGTCGACCATCGCTAACGATCCCGGCAACAAGCTCGGTCGCTTCCACGAGCCTTCCCTCCTGCGCCTGCGTTCCGGCGAACTTCTTTCCGCTATCCGCAATAGCACCGGTTATATCTGGTTCACTCGCTCCAAAGACAACGGCCTCACCTGGAGCCAGCCCAAACCCTCCGTCATTACCGGGCACCCAGCCGACCTCATCCAGCTTGCCGACGGCCGCATCCTCTGTACCGTCGGCCTTCGCGAGCCCTATCACGGCAACCCTGGCGGCATTCGCGCCAGCTTTAGTTCCGACGATGGTGAGACCTGGGACCTCAGCAAAGACGCCCTCCTCCGCGACGACCTCATCAATTGGGACATTGGCTATCCGGAATCCTTGCAACTGGCCAACGGCGACATTCTTACCGTCTACTACTACAATCAACTCGGACGCTACTTCATCGGAGGAACACTCTGGCGACCCTGACCGACATCGCCGATTTCTGGCAATCCACTCTCGCGCGCCTTGCCCGCGAACCCATCGAGGCCAAGATTGAGGACGCCCGCGAGCCGCTTCCTTATAAGAACTACCGTGTCACCTTCCAGGGCCTGAATGGCGCCCGCATCACCGCGCTGCTCTCGCTTCCTATTCGCGGTGGCGCCGCTCCCCGCAAACTCCCCGCCATCGTCACTGCCCCCGGATACGGCGGCCGGCAGCAAGGCATCATGCTCGACGAGTGCCAGCGCGGCTATGCCATCCTCCAAGTCTTCCTCCGCGGTCCCGGCAATCTCCTCCAAGGCATTGAGAAACCCGAGGGCCACTACTATCAACTCGCTTACGCGGACCTCATCCGCGCCATCGATTTCCTCTGCGCTCATGAGGCCATCGATAGTACCCGCCTCGCTTTCGCCGCCACCAGCCAAGGCGGCGGTATCGCTCTTGCCGTGGCCAGTCTCGACCCTCGCATTAGAGCTGTAGCCGCCCACCTCCCCTTCTTATGCCACGTGCGGCAAGCTGCCCTGATTCCAACTTCACTGGTCGCCCGTACACTCAACGAAGCGAATCGCAACCACGAAACCTCCCTCCAAACCCTCGATTACTTCGACCCTCTAAACCTCGTCGGGGCGCTCAAGGCCCCCACCCTCATCAGCACGGGCGGCCAAGACACCACTTGCCCCGCCCTCGGAATCGAAGCAGTCTTCAATCGAATCCCCGGGTCGAAATCTCTGTTTCAAGATCCGAACCTCCCCCACACCACTTCGGAGGCCTTCTACCACCTCACATGGACGTGGCTCGGACGCTTCCTTCACTAATCCTCTTCTTTGTTTACTTCCCCAGCGGAACCTTCCGCGCCCCCCAACTCGGCGGCGCCGGTTCCGTCGTCATCCGCTTCACCGGCTTCAAGGCCAACAAACGCAACCCTTCCTCCACCGCCTTCTCCAACTGAGGATCCCGCCCCGCAATCACATCCTTCGGCCAATTCTCTACCTCGATATCCGGTGCCGTCCCCTCGTTCTCCACCGCCCACTTCCCGTTGCGAGTAAAGAACCCACCCCGTGGAGCGATCATCGTCCCTCCGTCTACCAATACCGGGGAATCCGCCGTATGCACCAATCCACCCCAAGTCCGTTTGCCCACCAGCGGCCCAATCTTCCGCCGTTGAAACATATACGGCAGAAAGTCCCCACCCGACCCCGACATCTCATTCATGATCATTACCTTTGGCCCCCAAATTCCAGCCGCCGGACTCGTAAACGGATATCGCTCCCCGGCCACATTATTGAAGTACCCATCGAAGTCCCGCTGTAGAACCTCAATAATGTAATCCGCCGCCGAACCACCCCCGTTATACCGTTCATCGATCACCGCGCCCTCCTTATCCTGCTGCGCAAAATAGTAACGGTTGAAACTCGTATATCCCGGCTCACCCGTATTCGGCACGTAAACATAAGCCAGCTTCCCTCCGGAGAGCTTCTCCACCTTTCGCCGGTTATCTTCAATCCAAGCACGCGCCCGCAATCCAGCGTCATTCGGCACGGGCACCACGGTGATCTTCCGCGCTCCTTCCATGGCCGGCCGGTCGTTCACTGTCAATACCGTCTGCCGGTTCGCCGTCCCATCCAGCAAGCGATGGATGTTATCCGGCGCCTGCAATTCCACGCCATTCACCGCCAAAACAAAATCGCCCACACCCACCCGAATCCCCGCCGATGCCAACGGCGCGCGCAGTTCCGGATTCCAACTCTCCGCATCGTAGATCCGCGTGATCTTGTAGCGCCCCTGCTCGACTGCAAAGTCCGCCCCCAACAATCCGCCACGCGTACTCGGATTCGTGGGAACGTCACCACCTCGCACATAAGAATGCCCGATCGCAATTTCCGCCCCCATCATGTCGAGCAAATATCCCAGGTCCGCGCGATGCATCACATGCGGCAACAACGCCCCATAAGCCTCTTTCATCCGCGGCCAATCAGCCCCCTGCGCATTCTTCACATACAGATAGTCCCGCTGGTTCCGCCAGCCCTCATAGAAGATCTGCTTAAACTCCTCCCGCGGCTCCAAATACATCCGCAACGCAGCATTCAACCGTCCCTGCCCACCTGTAGGCACAGCTTTATCCGCATCCACCAGAAACAACGAAGCCGGCGGCAAAGGCATCTCCGGCGTCGCCGCTGCTCCCGTCCGATACACCAACTTTTTTCCATCGGCGCTCACTTCATACGCATTCACCCCGCTCGCAAACGCCGACGACTTCCGCTCGCTCAATCGATAGCGCTGCAACGTCGCTGGGCCTTGCTGTCCACCTCCCCGCGGCCCCCGCCCAGTCGCTTCCAAATAAAACACGATCCCCGCCGCTCCCGCCTTCAGCGCGCGATACGGCCGCTCCGGCACACCTGCTACCGCCACCACTCTCTGCTGCAAGTTCTCGAAATCGATCTCCACATTCACCTGTCCATTCGCCTTCGCCGCCGCGCTCGCCGCCTCCTCATCGCTCTCCGGCAACAGCGGACTCGCCTCGTCCTTCTTCAGTACCGCCAAATACAACCCATAGCTCGGCTGGTGATCGTAAGACGTCATATCCAGCCACTGCGTCCGCAGCCCCACATCTGTCGACGCCAAGAACCACAAATACTTCCCACTCGCATCCCAAGCCGGCGAAACGCTATCCGCCAGCCCATCCGTAATTTGCTTCGTCTCTCCTGTCGCCGCATTCACCACGAACACCGCGTGCAACAGCGAACGCAAGCGCGCCGCATAAGCGATCCACTTCGAATCCGGGCTCCACACCGGCGCCCAAGTCCTGCCCGGCACCATCCACTGCTCGCTGCCCACCTGCTTCATCTCGCCGCTCGCCACATCCATCACCCACACCTTCATATCCGTATCCGTGAACAGCATCTTCTTGGAATCCGGACTCCAAGCCGGCGTGTAGTAATGCTTCGGATTCGCAATCGCGATGTCCCGCGCGGGCGACACGCCATCCTGCGGCGCCAACACCAACTTGTACTCGCCGCTCCGGTCACTAAAGTAAGACACATACTTTCCATCCGCGCTCCACGCCGGCGCCCGCTCCGCGCTCCCACTGGAAGCGCTCAAATTCCTCACATCGCCTTTCTCCGCGGGCACTGTGAAGATCTCTCCGCGCGCCTCCACCGCCACTCGCTTCCCCGTCGGCGAAATCGCCAGATTCGTCATCCGCGCCGTCACATCTTCCCAACGCGACATCATCCACGGAAAATCGCCGCGCACCGCAATCGGAATCACCCGCGTCTTCATCGTCTTCACATCCAACTCATGGATGTACCCCGCCTGTTCGAACACCACCACCTCTGGCCCCGCCCCCAAGGTCTTCACATCGAAGTCCGTAAATTTGGTTGCCTGAGTCAACTTTTTTGTCTTCTTCTCATACGCCCAAACGTTCGCCACCCCATCGCGGTCCGAAATGAAATAGACGGTGGATCCCACCCACACCGGATCCACATCTTTGGAATCCGTCCACGGCGGCGACACCAACTCGAAGCTCTTCAAATCGACAATCCAAATCGGCCGGTTCTGCCCTCCCCGGTAGTTCCGCCGCTCCTCATCCCAACTCGAGTTCATTCGGTAAGCGATATGCGTTCCACTCGGCGCAATCTTGCCCTGGAATCCACGCGGCAGCAGATGCGCTTCCTCCATACCTCCCGCCATCGGCACCATCCAAAATCGCAGCGTTGCATTCGGCGCGGCGGCCCCCCGCGCTGACGCAAACAAAATCGCCTTCCCATCCGCCGTCCACCCCTGCACCGTATCCGCCGCCGGATGCCACGTCAACCGCTTCGGCTCTCCACCCTCCGCCGCCACCACATACACATCCAGGTTCCCCGCGTAATCTGCGCTGAACGCAATCCACTTCCCATCCGGCGAAAACTGCGGATTCGATGCCAGCCCCGTCAGCGAAGTAATCCGCCGCGCCATCCCCCCGGCCCGCTCCACCGTCCAGATGTTGTTCGCATAAGCGAACGCCACCTGCGTCCCGCTGGCCGTAGGCTGCCGCAACATTCGCGTCCCGCCCTCAATCGCCCAGGCGGAAGCGATACAAATCGAGAGAGCTATGATCTTGCGCATCCCCCGTTTATAGCAACGGAAGAGCAGAAGAGCTACCAGTCGCGATAATCCAGTCGCAAAAGTTTACCTACTCGATTACCCCGATACGAGACGAAGACTTCTTCCTGGAACTCGCCGTTTGCGCCGTGCCAATCGCCGGCACACTCATCGCGCTCTCCAGCACCGCAAACGCCACGGCGTCGCTGTTCACGTTCAAGGCTGCATCGCTTATGTTCGCGATCGTGTCGCATGCCTCTCTTGCGCAGGGGTCGTATGCAATTCCCGCTGTGCCTCCCCAAAGCTGCTGTTCCGCCGCTGTCTTTACCTCGATCGACCCCGCGTAAATACTGCCGATCGGGATGTCCGCCGCCGCGAATGCACTCAAGTCTGAAGTAAAGAAATTTGGGAATGCCTTCACGGGTATCCCCCGGCCCTCGTAAAAGCTGAGCAACATCTGTTCCACGGCTCCAGATCCTTGCGGCCCGGCGCCTCCCGTGCCTTCCGAGTTGTCCCCATCCAAAACGAAAAAGCCGTAATTCGGTGATGCGATGTTGTCAAAATTCAAATATAAAGCGATCTTGCCCAGTTCCTCGCTCGACAAGCTGCTCACATATTGCTGCGAGCCGCGCGCGCCGCTGCCACCGCTCTGTCCACCCCACCAGGCGAAGCGAACCCTGTTGCGGGGCGTAGTTCTGGCCATCATCAACGCCGTCTCCAGCAGCGCGGCTGCTCCCGATCCATTGCCATTGATTCCCGGGCTCAGCGCTGCCGATTCAAGGCTTGCCCCCGCGATCGCGACAGTATTCGAATCTCCCCGTGCCGATTCCGCAATGAGGTTCGCACTTGTTGCGGTTCCCCGGAAAGCGTTCATGGCCACGCGCAGTTGTAAGCCCCCCGTTGCCGCTAACTGCACGCCGTCGGCCTGAGAAACGGAAACCACCGGAAGATTTTCCGTAAAATCGGCGCCGAGCGTCCCTGAGATCGGTAGAGCGCCGACGTTATTGAATATCACCACCGCGGACGCTCCTGCTGCCGCCGCATTCGATGCCTTGATCGCAAATGTACAAGCGCCGCGTTGCATCAATGCGATGTTTCCCGCCGGAAATCCGGCAAAGTCTACCGGATTGCAACCGAAGCTCGCCACGTTACTTACAGCCGCGGTGACATCCCCGCTCCCCGAATAAGTCATCGCCTCATTCGCAAAATTCGCCAGCGGCCCCGGCGCAACCTGCTGCACGATCGGTGCTGTCAACAATAACCAAGCGCTGTAGCTGAATTCCTGCTTGGTCGTTCTATACCCAGCCGCTTCCAGCTTCCCTTGCACATAGGCCAGAGATTGGTTATAGCCCGCCGTCCCCGAATGCCGGCTCCCTCCATTCGCATTCGCGATTGCCTGGAAGGCCGTCAGATGCGACTTCACGCCGTTCAGTGTTACGCACTCTTGCAGCTTCGCTTGGGTATTGTTGGCTCGGTTTGCGCACGCGACGCTCGGGACTTGCGCCCATACACCTCCCGCAAAGAAAGCCACTCCCGCGAGTAGCGTCACGCAACGAACATGGTTCCGGTGGGTCACGCCTGCGAGTCTATTCTTCTTGTCAACAAATACAAGGCTTAATGATTAGGAAAGTACTGTCTGCGATCACCCGAAGTCCTGTTGGTACCACCCGGGCCGGAGCCCGCAGCCCCTCACCCCCAAACCCGCGGTGCCTTTTTCGGCACCTCCCAATTCGAAGCTGACCAAAGTGCCATCGCCAGCGCCATGGCCAAATCGTCATGCTCCCCCAGGCACTCCCAGCGCGGCATCAGCTTCCACCCCGCCGTCCTCCGCAACCCCCGCAACTCCTCCTGCAGCAAATCCATCCCCCGCAACCCCGTCGGCAACACCAACTCCCCCCGCTCCAGTGTCAATGACAAGCGGTCCAACAACGCATTCCGCGAAATATGAAAGCGCCGCCCCTGCCAGTGCTGCGTCATCCCACCGGTAATCAACACCTCCGTGATCCCCACGCGCTTCGCGCGATACTCCTTCCGCATACACTGCGCCACATACTCGCCCACACTCGTCGCGTCCACGCTCAAAAACACATTACTCCCTTGCATCTCCTTGGCGTCCAACACCTGCCCCACGCGCTCGATCACTTTGTCGTACTCAGTCTTCAGCCGCAACCGCTCCACCTTGCGCACATACTTCTCGCGCCGCACCTGCCGCTCAAACGTCACCTTGTCCTGCGTCCCCAGCGCCACCAGCGCATCCTCCACCACGACGATCGCTGTATGGTCCTGATGCTTGCCGATATCCACGCCCACATGGAACTGCTGGTAATGCCTTACCGGCTTAACAAACAAGCTCATGGATACCCTCCCGCATCGCCGCCTCAATCCACTCCTCGCGGAACGATCCGCCTTCCACGCCCACGAACTCACACAGATACTCCTGCCGGTACCACTCCTCGCCCATCCGCCGCTTCTCCCTCTCCAGGAACTCCGGCGCAATCCGGGCACACTCCTCCGCCGTCGCCGAAATCTTCTCCCACTCGCCGTCCGCCCTCTCCCATTCCTTCCAGAAGAAACCGCGCGCGCCAAACGGCGTCGAAAGCAGCCATAGCGCGCCGTTCTTCACGGCCAGACACGGCCCCGCCGCGTAATACTGCCGGTCCAATACCCGCGCCGCCTCATCGATGATCAACAAGTCCACCGCCGAGTACCCGCGCATCGTAGCCTCCACCCCGGGAATGCCCACAATGCGGCTCCCATTCGGCAACTCCACGCTCATATCGTTCCCGCGATTCCTCTTGATTTTGATGCCCATCGCTTTCAAAAACTCTTCCACCTTGCCCACGAACTCCTTGCTCTGCCGCCCCGAAGGAGACATCACCAACACCGTCGCCTTCTCTGTCTGGAGCGCCGTCCACAAGGCCTTCAACGCCGCCACGGTGCTCTTGCCCCACTGCCTCGAGCACTTCAAAATCCCCCGCCGCGCCGTACTCTCCAGCACCCTCGCCTGCAACGCATCGGGCGCAAATCCAAACTGCTCCTGGGCCCACTGCAAGATATCCCTAGGCGCACCAACTGGCGCCGCTTCCGTTGCAGCAACCTGACTATCCTTCCTAAGCCAACGATCGCTGCGATTCTTACATCGACCCCAAGCCTGATGCTCCAAATCCAAACTCGAATGCAAACTCATCTGCACAAACAATCTCCACCGCCCACTTCGCGAAACGGCCAGCAGCCACACGCCCGACGGCCCTCTTATCCTGAACACCCCAAACCCCGATTCCATCGCACCGCCAACCCAACCCGCTCAAAACAAAGCAAATCGAGTCGGCCCCGACCCGTGAACCGGCCTCATCGCTTTCAACTAGCGGAAGGTATCGATCAACATCAAGTCGCTCTCCCGCTGATCCAGACGCACAACCAGCAGTTCCTCTTGCCGGATCTCGAGCGTCTGTACCTTGCGGGATTCGAAGTCGAAGAAGCGGATCGGAGCTGATCGGCCGCCCACCTCGCGAGACAAAAGCAATAGGAAGGCGATCGCTTTCCGCTGTTCACGAAATACGATGTGCGAGCAAATGCCTTCATCTGCCAGCCTGGCGAGCTAAGCTCGGCGCACATCGATCGAATACCGAACGAACGGGCGAGGACGATAGAGGGCTGACGCCGGGCTTTCCCGCTCGCTGCCAACTCCACTACTCCGCGATTTCCAGAGTCACTCCACCGTGGCTTGGCTCATGGTCGATCAGGCCGCCGAGCAAACCCCAATCCCAATGAAATCTCTCGACAAAATCAACCAGTCCACGCTTCCTTTCGTCAATCGGCGTCACTGATATACTCCCCCCAGGTTTTGCCATTGACACGCAATTTTGTTTTTCTTCTTCCGCTCACTCTGCTCGCTGCCACCGAAGCCAAACTCGAATACTCCGGAGCCGCCTTCGCCAACCCAAGCCTGAGCCAGACCGCCAACGCCAAAACCGTGGTGGACTACGCTTACGAAGCTCCCGCCGGTCTCGCCCCCGCCACCACCCGCGATCCCGCCAGGCAAGTCGGCCTCATCCTCTGCTTTCCGGAACATGACCGCCCCACCGGCGACGAGATCTACCCCGTCCGCGAATCCCTCCGCCGTCAGGGACTCTCCGGCCAGTACGTCATCATTGGCATCCACCCCCAAGCCCAAAAATTCGGCGATGCCGATCACGAGCCCATTCGCCAGGTGATTGGCTGGGCCAGGAAGCAGTACCCGATCAATCCGCGCCGCATCTACATGTACGGCAAGGGCGAAGGCGCCAAGATTTCCGGCGAGTTTGGAACCCAGAACGCCGGTCTCATCACCGCTGCCGTCACCTATAGCTGGGGCTGGTGGAAGATTCCCGCGGACAGCGTCCTAGCGCCTGACAAAGCCCCGAGTTACTACACAGTCCTTGGCATGCGCGACTTGCTTTCACATATCCAAACCGTCCGGGACACGTACACCCGTATGAACGCCAAAGGCTACGACATGATCTATCGCGAATTTGACGACCTGGGCGCGCGCACCTACCATCCCATTAGCAACGACGAGGGCCTCGGCTGGGCCTTGAAGCACCGCAACAAAAACATTGGTCCGACCCCCGAGGAGCGGGCTCTCCTCGCTGCGGATCACAGCCCGGATTACTTCAAGAACGTTGCCCTCGTCGGCGGACCCGAAGCTAGCATGCGTGTCCGGCTCGGCCTCACGCGTTCTCAAGATGCCAAATTCCGCGCCGCTGCTGCCCACGCCTGTTCGGAGATGATCTGCGAAGAGACCGCCCTCGCCGCTTTTGCCGCTACACTCGTGGACGAAGATGAGCAAGTCCGCGCCAACACGCTCCACACCCTTGCCGTCAACGCCAACTGGCGTTCGCCCTACGCGCAGAAGATCCTCATCGATTACGTCAAAGCCCCAAAAGACCCTCTAATGCGCAAAGGCGCTATCGACGCCTTGGCCTTTGCCATTCGCCATCAGGTCAACGGCGTCCGCCAGGATCCGCAGATCTTCGCCACCTTTATCGACCTATTGCAAGATCAGGATGAAGAAGCCCGCACCATGGCCGCCAACGTCCTCGCCCCCATCCGCGACAGAGAATTCCGTGGTGACCTCGGCCGCAAAGAAAACAAGGAACCCGAAGGCGGCTGGTCCATGTGGCTCGCCGGGATCGCGGCGAAACAAGCCGGCTATAACCACGACTACGCGCAATGCAGCGGCGCGGTCGAAGGTGCACAAAAGATATTCTGCGAAGGCCAAGGCAAGCCGCGAGTTCTCGAGGTGCTGTCGCACGAAGGCAAAAAGACCGTCGCCAAGGACCTTCGCCGCCAGCCGAACAACTTCCAGAAGACTAAAGAGGCGGCGGAAATGGGCTACGCTCCCGCCCAGGCCATGCTCGGCATGATGTACGCCAACGGTACGGGCGTGATGCAAGACTACAAAGAAGCGGCAGTCTGGTGGCAGAAGGCCGCTGACCAAGGTCACGTCCTAGCCGCACAAAATCTGGCTCGTGTGCCCGGCCGCCGGCCGGCGCCGCCGCCCCCACCCACGGCCGCAAAATGAGACGAACGCGCCTTCGTCGTTCAAGCGCCGCTCAAGCTTCGTAGCGTCGCGCATCGTTTAGCCTTGCATCCCCGCAATGGCGGCCAAAGCCGCTGCCGCCGCTCCGCCTGTTTCGGAGCGTATCGCTCTTTGCTGGCAAAAAGCAATGTCCTCGCGATGGACCGGATCGGCCATGCGACGGTCAAACCGTTGCCGCGCACCTGGCCGCACTTCAGCGCCAGCGGGTAAGGCCTATTTGGCTAATCCGCCAGCGGCCATCTCTGTGGGCGCTGAACCTTCGGGCTCGAAACTTCAACTCCCCATCCTGGATGCGTTTAGAACTTTTTAGCTCGAAGTCTGATGCCTTCGAACCGACGAAACGCCTCAGGTTCAATGGATTGTGCCAATTACTCGGTCTGACGTCCAGCCTGCGCATCTGCCACAACTCAAGATCGAACTCCCACCCTCCTGGTTGGGAGCTTCCGGATCGCCGATAATTTGGAGACCATTGCGAGAGACTGCTCCGTTTTGTTGGAGTGCAGTGTCTGAACCGGAGTTCGTGCAAAGGTTGACGTTTGGACTTGATTGGCCATCTCACCGAGCTGGCTTTAGTTGGACTCTCTGATGTGTTGTTGGTCATTATTCATTGAGCTTGTGCCGAACGGGAATGCGAATGACAATGCTGTGAGCGACATGACGATTCATGGAATGCGCCCATTCCCCCCCCCCGACATTGAAAACCTGCTGCGCTGTATCGAAGTATTAAGGCGCCAACAGGGGTAATGGCCTCTGGCCCTATTCGCCACGAGACTTCGATTGGGGGCGCGGGAACAACCTTGAAGAAGCGCGCCGTCTGCTGTCGTACCTCGCCGAGGTTTTGGAGGCCGGGCGTGGTGACGAATTTCTAGTTAACCCGTCAACTGTAAGACTTTTCCCCGCCGCGTGGCGATATAGTCGCGCAGATCAGATCAATTCCACCAAGCAGAAACTGGCGGCTGAAGCCGCCGAAGACTCAGGCTCCATCCGGGATTCTAACCTGATTCAAAAAGCCTTAAAAGATAAGCTGAAAACTACCCATCGTAAAATCAATGACTTACAAATTGCCTCCCCATCCTGGACGCGCGGTCTCGTCTTGAGCACTCAGAGTGTCATTCGCTTTTGAAATATCAAGTAAACACTTGTTTTTAATCAGCACGTGTGATAATCATAATGCATCGTCCTTGCTTGAGCTCTGTGAAGTTCCTTCATAAAAGTTAGAACTTTACCGTCATCATTCGTTTGAGGCCGCTTACGCGGTTTCTCTGTGAATCTGAGGACAACTCCATGAATTACCTTCGCGCCCTTCTTACGGTCTCCCCAAGAACCGTTTGGATCAATACGTTTGCTCTACCGCTGGCTGCGCTGTTTATCTATCTTGCAGCCCCTCCAAGCGTGAATGCTGATTGCAAGACATCCTCTTGCGAATACGCTGGTTCGTGTTATTCGACTGGAGCCCGTATCCAAAGCACATGCGGTCAAGGAAAGGGGCAGATATGTAGCAGCGGAGTCTGGGGCAGCTGTGCCGCGTGTTAGTAGAGGCAGGTAGAGATGGATCGACTTGTCTTATTGATAGTTCTGGCTTGCTCCTTAACGCTCAATGTTGCCCTCTCGTGGAGACTCAAAGAGTCTCAACCCGCCCAAGCCGGAATACCAGCCAGCGCTACGTTTGGGCAAGTCATTCCTCATCGCTCACCTGCCAGTAAAGGTACATTGTTGTACGTCTATTCTCCTTCTTGCAAATTTTGCAAGCAGCACAATACAGATATAAGAGAAGTGGCATCTCTTTTTCCGTCATTAAAAGTGATCGCCGTTTCAATCGCGAAGGAACCGGACCCAATGTTCGAACGTGAACTACCGGCTAATGTGGATCTAATTAAGTTAGGTGAGTTTAGCCCAAAGTTGTCAGCCCAAATAGTACGCGGAATCACGGCTTTGACTCCGCAGACTATACTTTACGGGGTAGATGGGCAAGCGCGTTTTGCTCAGAACGGAATTTTCGACGCGGAAAAGAAAGACCGCCTAATTCAGCTCATCAAGTCCATCTAAAGCATGCGGCAGAAGATCAAACTAATAGTCTTCGTGGGGATCATCCTTCTGGTCGCCCTATGGTTAAACGGCTCGCTTGAGTCACGCACGCAGATGGCTAACGGAAAGTGCATCTTGAACGGACTGCCGTATAGTGAAGGTGCGCTCGTGAAGGAAAGTGACGAAACGCTAGCGATTTGCCAAAAAGGCAAGTGGCAAGAGGTCAACCCCTAAGAGTAGTAGAGTTTGCCTCAGCGCTAAGAAATTCGTGGAAATGGCTAGGGGTTTATATTATGTACCTGCTGAGGAAAAGATCACTCTCAATTTCCTTGATATTGGTCTTCTCAGCTGTAGCTACTTGCGCTTTGCTCGTGGAATCACTGGCCAGTGTTCTATTCGCGAATTCAGTGAAGGCCCTGCCGTTTGAGGAGAGGGGTAACAGATTAGTAGTAGGGTCGCTCCAATTTGTCGATCGGCCCCAAAGCGGCGGTGTTCCGCTAGGTGTTCTTGCAGACTTAAAAGAGGACCTTAGGAGCGTCAGAAGCTTGGGTGTCGTCTTTCAACAGCGAGCAAATGTACGGTCTAGTCGGCTTGAGGGCGTTGAGAACATAACCTATGTAAGCCCTGAACTAGCTGCTCTTTTGCCTTTAGCTGCTGGTACCGCGTCTATCCAAGATACAGGCGTGCTTGTGTCACCCAGTTATATGGAAAGGGGCTTGGATGGAAGCGGATTGGGTACACAGATCCAAGTTGGCAATAGCTTAATGACGGTTGTGGGGATTCTACGCAACGAATTTTCGATGCCCGGATTCACTAAATCCTCAATGGTTATTGCGCCGTCGATCAACCGCACAGCTCGTGGAGAGGGGAAGGGCGTGATGATCGCGGAACTGAGTCCCGATGTATCCATTAGCCAAGTTATGGCGGAAGCAAAGGTCTCAATGGAGCGGATCGGGCGAGTTAATGAAGCGGATCGTGGCAGTCGGTTAAGGTTGATATCAGCCACGGAGTTCGGGCTTCAAGTCTTAGGTAGCTTGTTTGCACTCGCTATAGTTCTAGCAGCCCTGATAATAAGTACTTGTCTGGGTGGTGTTGTAGCGCTAGCCATCTATTTATGGACTCGACAAGCCCATAACATCTCGATCCGTCGGTCTTTAGGCGCCAGCGAATGGCAAGCCACGCGCGAATTTTGGGTGTCGATCGGTGGCGCAGTTATTCTTGGACTTCTTTGCGGCAGCCTGCTCCAGTGGCAATTTCTGAAGTTGGCGCAAGCCCTTTCTCCCTGGAGAATCAGATGGCCTCAATATCAGGAGGTTATCTTTGCTGCCTTATCTTTGTTCGGACTATTCTTTGTTTGTTTCTTTGTTGGGTGGGCAATTGTCACAGTATTAGGGCGGGACCGCTATCTTGGCACGAAAGTCTTGCTGCACAGAGACACTTCTGTCAACGGGCGTGCTCGTTGGGCCGCCATAGCATTACTAGGTTGCGTCTCGATTTGCCTCGGCGCGTCAATTGCAACTATCCCTATCGATAGGCAGCTTAGTCATTTGCTGACGAAGCCGCTCGGAGTAAAGCTCGAGAAGGTTTTTCTTGTTGCGGCTAATCAACTGGGGCCTTCCATAACCGTCGCAGAGGCTACGCAGCGGTGGAATAGAATCTCTAATGAGGTTTTGAATGATCCTCAAGTTGAATGCGTCTCGTTGGCGGATAGCCCTCCGCTTACGGCAGAGATTTTTCCTTATCAGCTAAGGCCCATCGGGCAAGCAGCCGCATCGCTTCAAATAACCGGCAGGCACGTTGATTCGCAATATTTTTCTTGTTTAGGTATTGATCTTATACACGGCGATTTTGAGAGGCTCTCAACTCGAGTACCTGTTGCTCTGAGCAAGAAAGCCGCCGCACGGCTGTACCCTGGTGTTAATCCGATCGGCAAAGTATTGACCAGCCAATATTCATCGCGCAAAGAACTAGAAGTCGTTGCCGTTGTAGCCGATTCCCACCAAGTTGGCCTCTCTGCTGGAGACACAGGCATTGCATTTTTGCCGATCACCACATTATCACCTGAGACACTTATCCTTAAGACCAAATCGGCAATGCGCACTTCCGACGTTAGTCTATTAGTGAGGCAGAGGTTGAATTACTATCCCGACTGGTTGATCGACGTACGCTCGCTGGAGTCACTTAAGCAGGCGCAGACGCTCAATGAGCGATTTCATCTCACGTTGTTCCGGACCGTCACATATTCATTTGGCACTCTCGTTGTCATTCTGCTAGTTTCCGTATTGCTGGCCGATATCGCACACATCCGCAAATCGTTGGCAATCAGGAGCGCGCTAGGTGCTCCAATCAAGGCCCTGTTGGGAGTTATATCGTGGCGGTATGGTGTAGCCTGCACAGCCGGCATCCCAATTGGGGTCACTTTAGGAAACCTGTTCGCCGCTTATTTTAGTCAGAAGCTGGGAATTCCCTTTGTGATCTGGAGCATAGAGCACTTCTGGGCAGTTCTGAGTTATATTGTTGTCTTCTCCGCAGTTCTATGCACAGCAACTTGGCCACTCCGCAGACTAAATGCTGCAAAATTGTTAAGGGAGTAGAAACTGAAGCGCTCCGGGTTTTCTGGAGAGTGCCGCCGGCTTCGGGAATTGCTTTACGCTCTTGCAACGATTGCACCAGTTGCTCCATGGCGTCAGCGATAGGTGTCCATGAACTCAGGTCGTGGATTCTGTGAAGTGGCTTTCGCCGGCCTCCTTCTCCGGGATAGCGTCGTGGCGAATTCTAAATTGAAGCTCGAATCCGTCGCTAGAATAGCTCTCTTGTAGTGTAAGGCTTGGTGTAGTGGACCCCAAAACCTGGACAGCAAAATGACGATTGCTTAAGTGGACCGAGGCTTCGAGAATGAAGGAGAATCGATGCCTCGA
>VFQP010001553.1_pt1 | contig 30112 bp, 23 predicted proteins | sample 3512351 | NCBI WGS metagenome assembly VFQP01 (sample SAMN10412372, study PRJNA504923) | tailings metagenome | isolation source: Relicate 1 Philex TSF1 revegetated site | place: Philippines: Tuba, Benguet | collected 2017-08-29
TTGGCTTGATCCAGGACGCGGAGATCGATCAATACGTGCCCGAGGGCGTACGATTAAAGGATGGTGTCCGGCTCGATTTCGATCTGATCGTTCTGGCAACGGGCTACAAAAATCAACAGGATACGGCGCGCGCTTTCCTTGGCGATGCAGTCGCCGAAAGGATTGGTGAAGTTTGGGGATTCGACGATGCCGGTGAACTACGGAATATGTGGCGCCCGACGCCGCAGCCGGGCCTTTGGTTTACGGGCGGCGGCTTGGGGCAATGCCGGATTTATTCGAAGTTCCTCGCCTTTCAAATAAAAGAGCGTATCGTGCGCGACGCGCAAATGACGACCGAAACCTTCGCGGTGCGGGACGGCAACACGCTCGGTTAATGCTCTGAGCATTGAGATCAAGCGGACCTAGTATTTCCGTCGCCCGGCGAATCTCCTTTGGGGTTCAATGGGGTTCCGGCGACGGAAAGCCCGCGGAATATCAACGCGGCTTGACTGCTCTTAATCAGCGGGTCGTAGGTTCGAGCCCTACATCGCCCACCATCGGCCCCGACGAATAAAGGCCCCGGTCATCGACCGGGGCCTTTCTTGTTGGGCACTAAAAAGTCCACGAATTTCCTTCGCTCTTCCTCCGCATCGCTCAACGGTGCCTGACGCTCGGTGTCCCCAACCATCTATCATTTCGAAAGACGCCGTTTGTCGCAGATTCAAGCCGGAAGCCCGTTCTGTTTCCGCAAGCTCTTGTCGAACAAGGTTGCCGGAACAAATCTGCGCAAGAAGCTAACGCGGCGCGCCAAACGTCCCGCTGCGTAGCGAGCTTTGGGTGAAGGGACAATCGCGGCTTTTAAGATCGTGTCGGCCACGATCTCCGGCGGCTCACCCATCGTGATCGCCCTCTGAAACACAGAGCCTATGACCGCGCGCGCTGCATTATAGGTGTCGAGCGGCCGATCCGGTTTGATGACTTGATCGCCGAACGACGTCCGAGTATAGGCCGGCTCGATCAGAACGGCCCGAATTCCAAAAGATCGAAGTTCGTGATCGAGTGATTCCGAGTAGCCTTCGATTGCATGCTTGGTCGATGCGTATAGCGCTGAATAGGGAGCAGGGATCAGGCCGAGAACAGAGCTGACATTGATGATTCTACCGCTTCCTTGCCGGCGCATGATCGGCAATACAGCATTTGTCATGCGCAGGACGCCAAAAAAATTCACGTCAAAAAGCCTCTCGGCCTGAGCCATCGAAGACTCTTCGGCCGCGCCGAGAAGTCCGCTACCCGCGTTATTGACCAACACGTCGATACGCTTGCCATCGGCGATAGTCCTTTCAATCAGTTCCAATACGGACCCATCGCTCGTCACGTCGCAGGTCAGCATCGTGATGCCATCGAAATCCGGCGTCGAGCGGCGACTGGTTCCGAACACGCGAAATCCCGCGCCTCGGAAGGCTCTGGCCGTGGCTTGCCCAATTCCGGATGACGCGCCGGTCACGATGACAACAGGCGCTTCGGTCTTGCTCATTTGATTCCCTTCCAGTTCTCGGTTTGATTGCTGCCAATCGACAAACGTTAGGCGTCACTTCTGCGAAGCTGTGGGGCAAGGTTCGGCCGGTGCCACTTTCGGCTGCCGTAGCGAAACGGGAAGAAACATTAGAAATGCGAGGACGCTGCCTGCCGTGAGGATCGCCGCTAAAGATGCCGTCGGCGTAAATGGTAGTATGCTCGCGGCTGAAGCGCCGATGGCCGCGCAGCTCATTTGCATGAAGCCGAGCAGCGCTGATGCCAACCCCGCCCGACTTCCGAAGGGATGTAAAGCGATTGCAGTCCCAAGTGGATTGACCAACCCCAGGCCAAGGAGGTAGAGCCCGATCGCAACGGTGAAATTTGAATAGTTTGGATCGGAAGCAAATACGAACATTGAGATACTTCCGGCTTGCGCGATGATTATGCCGACGACGCAAACAATTCGTTGGCCAAAGCGATGAGCAAGACGCGGCGCAAGAAATCCCGCCGCGAACACGATCAAGACCGTCCCGGCAAAAGATGCTCCAAGCTCAATGGCGCTGAGACCAAGCTCGCTCATCAGAATGGCGGGGGCGGCAGCGAAGAAGCTGAAGAGCCCGCCAATGACCAGGCTGACAGAAGCGGCCGGCAATAGAAAACGCTGATCGGCAGCTAGGATACGATATCCCGATACAATCGAGTTTATCGCCAGTGGTGTCCTGCGGTTTGCCGGATTTGTCTCGCCGATGTGTGCCGTGTAATGCAGCGCAAGTGCGATACCGAATGCCCCGACGACGAGGAAGGTCATTCTCCAACTAAATATACTTTCAAAGGCGCTCCCAACGAGCGGCGAAAAGCCCGGGGCTGCTGCGCCGGCGATCATTGTCATGGCCAAGGCTCGAGCGAGCGCTTCACCGTCGAATAGATCCCGGGCGATCGCGCGGGATAGAACTGATGCGGCGCACGCACCAAGCGCTTGTACGACGCGCCCCACAATCAACATCGGGAGCGACGCTGAGATAGCACAAACGCCGCTGCCAACCGCAAAGACAACCAACCCGCCAATGACGAGCCATTTTCGGCCATAACGGTCGGAGAGCGGACCAACGAGAAGTTGGCCGAACGCAAAAGCGATAAAAAAGCTGCTTAGTGTTAGCGCAAGTTCTTGCGGCGTAGTGTTTAGGCTTTCTCCAATTCGAGGAAAAGCGGGAAGGATAATGTTGGTGGCGAGTGAGCCAAGCGCCGAAAGACCAGCGAGTAAAAATATCGTTTCGCCATTGAGGCGGCGGACGGGAGAGCGTGAAGCGAGTTCCATCGCTATTGGTGCGTCTTCGTTTGTGCGTCGCCCTCCGACAGCATGGCTCTGACCGCCGCTGCGCTCGACCGAAGAAATTGCTTGGCCAGTTTTTCGTCGTTGACCGCGCGGGCGATTAATACGGCGCCGGCCATGGTCGATACGATGGCCATGGCCTTCGCGCGGCTTTCTTGCGCATTCGCAACGCCGCTCCATGGGCCGATCATCTCGAGATACTTCCGGATACCGGCCTCGAAGGCCGCCTTGACGTCGGCACCTTGTCTTGCGGCATCCGATCCGAGTGCGACGATTGGACACCCATCCATGCGCTCCGCGCGATGGCCCATACTGAGATAGAAATCCAATATCGCGCCGAAGGGGTCGGTCGGGTTCTTGGTCGCTGCGTCGGCCCAGCGGCTCATCACGCTATCCAGCGCACGCTGAGACGCTTGGGCCGCAAGATCTTCCTTCGACTTGAATTGTTTGTAGAACGCCCCTTGCGTGAGTCCCGCGCCCTCCATCAGGTCCTTGAGGCCGATTCCGTCAAAGCCGTGTTCCCGGAATTGACGGCTTGCGGCGTCGATAACGGTTTGCCGATTTTTTTCGGCTTGAATGCGGCTGACGCGCATCTGGGGCTCCTTGTTTAGATTGCGTTCGTCATCTATATCAAATATAGATGTCGAACGCAATCTAAAAGGCTGAGGCCCATGCGCATTGAAAAAAGAACGATTTGGCAGGCGGGAGCCGCACTGTTCTTGACGTTGGCGGCGTCGGTGTCAGCGATACCTCTGCTCCGTCAAAGTGACTCGGTGGCGGAGCAGGATCCAAGGCAGCAGGCGCCCCTTGTAAGACTCTTCACCGCGGTGCGGGCTGTTGAAGCCGATCGCCGATTTACCGGGATCATTGCGCCGAGGGTGCAAAGCAATCTTGGATTCCGCGTCCCGGGAAAAATCACCGGGCGCCTCGTGGATGTCGGCCAGCAGGTTAAAGCCGGACAGGCTTTGATGCGCGTCGACAATAACGATCTTCGGCTTGTCCTTATGGCGAAACGCAATGCCGTTGCCGCCGCGCGCGCAGCGGCGACGCAAGCGCGTGCCGATGAAAGGCGCTATGCGGCCCTTCTGCAGACGGTCGCGGGATCTTCGCAGCGCTACGATCAAGCGAAAGCCGCTTTGGATGTGGCGGTGGCGCAGTTGGCGGCGGCGGAAGCGGAGGCGCGTGTCGCGGAGAACGAGACGACGTACTCGACGCTTGTGGCGGATGCGGACGGTATCGTCGTCGAGACTTTGGCGGAGCCCGGCCAGGTCGTCGCCGCCGGTCAAGTGGTGGTGCGCCTCGCCCATGCCGGACCACGGGAGGCGCTCGTGTTTCTGCCCGAAGCATTGCGCCCCGGCATCGGGTCGCGGGCGGAAGCGCGCGTATATGGGAATGGCGAGCAACTCTCGACGGCGACGTTGCGGCAATTGTCGGATGCGGCGGATCCGCAGACCCGAACCTACGAGGCGCGCTATGTACTTGATGGCGAGGCGGCTGCAGCGCCGCTCGGCGCGACCGTGACGATCCGCTTTGTCAATGGAGCGAATCAGCCGGAAATCCAGGCGCCGCTTGGCGCCTTGATTGACGACGGCACTTCGCCCGGCGTTTGGGCTTTCGACGAGGCTACTTCGACCGTCAAGCGGCGGCCGGTGAAGCTCTTGCGTATGACCGGCGAGACAGCCGTAATCTCAGGTTTAGAAATTGGAGAACGGGCCGTGTCACTCGGCGCCCATCTGTTGCACGAAGGCGCAAAGGTTAGGGCCGCGGCGGATAGGAGGGTGGGCAAATGAGCCTCAATCTCTCCGCGATCGCCGTCCGCGAACGAGCGGTCACGCTGTTCTTCATTCTCCTTTTCATGGCGGCGGGCGTTTACGCCTTCGTGAAGCTCGGCCGTGCGGAGGATCCGGGATTCACGATCAAGACGCTCACCATAACGTCGGCCTGGCCGGGTGCTACGGCCCGCGAGATGCAAGATTTGGTCGCCGAACCGCTGGAAAAGCGGCTGCAAGAATTGGCTTGGTATGACCGAGTTGAGACGACCACGCGTCCCGGCTACGCATTCATGACGCTGACGCTAAAAGACAGCACTCCGCCATCGGCTGTTCAGAGCGAATTCTATCAAGCTCGCAAAAAGATGGGCGACGAAGCCCGTAATCTGCCTTCCGGGGTCCTAGGTCCTTTCGTCAATGATGAATACTCGGACGTGAGCTTCGCCCTTTATGCGATCAAGGCGAAGGGCATGCCCATGCGCGAGCTGGTCAGGCAGGCCGAGGACATCCGTCAGGATTTATTGCGCGTACCTGGCGTCAAGAAAGTCGCCATTCTCGGCGAGCGTCCCGAACAGATTTTTGTCGAGTTCTCTTACGCCAAGCTGGCCACGTTCGGCGTATCCGTCCGCGATATCGTGGCCGAACTGCAACGACAGAACGCCGTAACCCCGGCGGGATCAATCGAAACGACTGGGCCGCGCGTCTTCATCCGTATCGATGGTGCATACGAAAGTATCCAAGCCATCGGCGACACGCCCGTCGCTGCCGCGGGCCGGACACTGAAGCTTTCGGATCTCGCGGAAGTAAAACGCGGCTATGAGGACCCTCCGAGCTTCATTATCCGACACCAGGGCGAAAATACCCTTATGTTCTCCGTCGTCATGCAAGACGGCTGGGACGGCCTCGCGCTCGGTAAGGCGTTGAAAGAGAAAGCCGCAGCGGTAGAGAAGACGCTTCCGCTCGGCATGACACTGGCCAAGGTTAGCGATCAGGCAGTGAACATCACGTCCGCCGTGGACGAGTTCATGATCAAGTTTGCAATGGCGCTGGGCGTTGTGCTGCTCGTGAGCTTGCTCAGCCTCGGCTGGCGTGTCGGTATCGTGGTCGCAGCGGCAATTCCGCTTACGCTTGCCGTCGTTTTCCTAGTCATGCTTGAGACCGGGAGGTTCTTTGATCGAATCTCTCTTGGTGCACTCATATTGGCGCTCGGCCTTCTTGTCGACGACGCGATCATCGCGATCGAGGTGATGGTGGTCAAGCTGGAAGAGGGTATGGATCGCCTCAAAGCTGCGGCCTATGCCTGGAGCCATACGGCAGCGCCGATGCTATCTGGCACGCTCGTGACGATCGCCGGCTTCCTGCCGGTGGGTTTCGCGCCGTCCTCCGCCGGGGAGTACGCCGGGAACATCTTCTGGGTCGTCGGCTTCGCCCTGATCGTCTCTTGGGTTGTCGCAGTGATTTTCACGCCATATCTGGGCGTTAAGATGCTCCCGGCGATCAAGCCGGTCGAAGGCGGCCATCATGCGATCTATGATTCGCCAAACTATCGCCGGCTGCGCGGTCTGATAACCTTTGCCGTGCGGCGCAAGTTCCTGACTTGCGCATTTGTTGGAATCGTCTTCGCATTCTCCGTCCTCGGTATGGGCGGGGTAAAGCAACAATTCTTCCCGACATCTGATCGGCCGGAATTGCTGGTAGAAGTTCGCCTTCCTGACGGGAGCGGAATCGAAGCGACAACCGATTCCGTGAAGACCTTGGAGCAGTGGCTGCAGGCGCAATCGGAAGCAAGGATTGTCAGCAGTTATATCGGGCAGGGTGCTCCCCGCTTTTTCTTCGCGATGTCGCCGGAGTTGCCCGATCCTGCCTTCGCGAAAATTGTCGTCCTTACACCCGATGCTGAAGCGCGCGAGGCTTTGAAGCATCGACTTAGAGCGGCGGTATCGGACGGGCTTGCACCGGAGGCATATGTCCGGGTTACGCAGCTCGTTTTCGGCCCTCCTACGCCGTTCCCTGTTGAATTTCGGGTTATGGGCCCGGATCCGGATCAGCTTCGCACGATCTCGGAGCAAGCACTCCGCATCATGCGTGACATTCCCGACGTGCGGCAGGCAAATCGCGACTGGGGAAATCGCTCCTCCGTCTTGCGCTTCGTTCCGGATCTGGAGCGGCTGAACCTCATCGGGCTTTCTCCGGCGGAGGTCGGCCAGCAGCTTCAATTCCTTCTCACCGGCATCCCGGTAACCCAAGTTCGCGAAGACATCCGTAACGTCACCGTCGTCGCGCGGAGCGCCGGTGGCGAGCGGTTGGATCCCGCGCGGCTTGCCGATTTCACCCTTATGAGCAGGGAAGGGCGCCCAATCCCGCTCGACCAGATTGGACACTCGGTGGTTCTACAAGAGGAGCCGCTGCTGAAACGCCGCGATCGTAAGTCCGTCATCACCGTTCGAGCCGACATCAACGAGGCGACGCAGCCGCCCGAAGTATCGAAGCAGGTCATGAATGCTTTACAGCCGTTGATCGCCTCTCTGCCTGACGGCTATCGGATCGAACTGGGAGGGTCGATCGAAGAGGCCGTTAAGGCAAACGTGGCGCTGGCGAAAATCTTCCCTGCGATGATCGCCGCCACGCTGATCGTAATCATGCTGCAGGTAAGATCCTTCTCGACAATGTCGATGGTCATCCTAACGGCACCGCTTGGCTTAGTCGGCGTTGTTCCGGCTTTGCTTGCGTTCAATCAACCGTTCGGGTTCAACGCGATTTTGGGATTGATTGGGCTTGCGGGCATTTTGATGCGGAATACGCTGATCTTGACGGAACAGATAAAGGAGAATCTCGCGGCGGGATTCGACGAGTATCACGCCGTTATCGAAGCGACCGTGCAGCGAGCGAGACCCGTCATTCTTACTGCTTTGGCGGCGGTTCTCGCTTTTGTCCCGCTGACGCACTCCGTCTTTTGGGGGTCGATGGCCTACACACTGATAGGCGGGACGGCGGCAGGTACCGTCTTGATACTATTCTTCTTGCCGGCGCTGTATGCGGTTTGGTTCCGGATTCATCCGTCTGCAGACGAAATGCTTCCGGTTCACAAAACGATCGACGTCAATAGCACTATCAAATCGGGTCTCAGCAATGCACATGGTTCACAGGGTCAAACATGAGCGCTGTGATCGACAGATTTAAACGCTTCTGGGCTGTAGCGAGGGAATACATAGAGGCGTTGGATAGTGCCGATGCGCATCTCGACGACTATGTATTTTCGCTCGAAAAGCGCATTTGCGAGCTTGAGCGTCGATTGGCGCTTTTGGAGCGGCGACAGTTACCGAACGACTGAGCGATGATGCCGGGAGCCCACCCGAAGAGCGGACTAAACTTGGCTGATTTGCGGAACGTTCAGTTCACAAGATGGACTATCGTCTTGGGACTAGAGAGATATTCGTTTGCACAGATCGTATCAAGATTTCGAAGGCGATCAGGCACTCGTAGCCGAGCGTCGAGGGCCGACATCGTCGATAGGTTTTTCCGTCGCGTCGTGAATTCTCCTTGGGGTTCAATGGGGCTCCGGCGACAGAAAACATTAGGAATGTCAAAGCGGCTTGACGGCTCTTAATCAGCGAGTCGTAGGTTCGTGCCCTACACCGCCCACCATCGGCTCCAACGAACAAAGGCCCCGGTTTCCGGCCGGGGCCCTCTATTTTCGTATGGACCGTGACGCCAGTCAAAATCCACCGAATATCAAAATCGAAAACCTACCGGCGCTAATGAGGAGGCCGAGACAGTTTCCGTTGTCGGCGCATAGATGACGATCGATCGGATATCGTCGCAAGTGTCCAAATTCAGAGGGCTACACGCTCCAGCCTCTCTTCCGAAGTTCATCGATTCCGTCTTTGATTTCCTTCAGCGGTTCCTTCTCGCGAATAATCTCAAGAACGGCATTTTCGATTTTGCATGTCGCGTCAACGGCGCGCCCGAGGTCCTCGAAATTGATAACTCCAGTGCCGATCGGATCGTGGCCCCATTCCTCAAGGCCGGTATCCGAGATGTGCACGAGCTCGATCACCGACTTACCGGATAGCAAAGCCGCTACGGGATCTTCTTTGATATAGGCGGCGTTCGCGACGTCGTAAACGATCTTCAATTTCTCGCTCTTCACTTCGTTCACAACGCCAATCATCTCATCGAGCGTTGGCCTGAAGCAGTAGGGCGTATTCTCGAGCAGTAGCCGGGCCCCAGCCTGCTCGGCTCGCGGCAACAAAATCTCAAGACTCTCGTACAGCCAATCGAGCGTGTTCGAGAGAGGCGGAGAAATCATCGGCCGCCGCGTCCCCGGCGAAATGACGACATCGATGGCGCCCCAATCGAAAGCGAGATCGATCACGCTTTTGATATGTTCGATGCTCTTGCGCCGCATATTCGCGGCGGGGCTGGCAAGATTGATATCGTATCCGCCGGCGTTCAGAGATCTCACGCTTGCGCCGCAGTCCTTGAACCGACGCTTCGCTTCCGATCGCGTGGCTGGCGTCATCTCATCGGGCCAGCAATGGGGCGAGCTGATTGGGATCTCATAAACGCTATACCCTTTGCGACTAAGATCGCAGATGACATCAATGGCGGTCGCAGACCAGAGGTATGAAAAGGTCGAGATGATCATTTGAAGAGAACTCCTTAAGCACCGTTCGGCATCGTCAGTCTATGCGCGGTGCGTATGTCCCGAACGGGGGTGGCGCCACGAATCGATCGCCACCCCTTAAGTTGCCGAAGCGTAAGACAGCGACGTTCAGGTACCCTGCGGTGTCGAACTGGGGCGCCCGGGAATGTGGCTGAGAATCGACTTGGTAAAGCCCCCATCGACGCAAAGATCCTGCCCCGTGATGTAACTCGAAAGTGGGCTGATCATAAACTCGATGGCATTGGCGATATCTTTCGGATCGCCGATTCGGGAGAGCGGAATCAGGGCTTCTCTCGCTTTCTTGATAACCGGATCAGCGTACATTTTCGCCGACATCGGCGTATGCGTCATACCCGGGGAGATGACGTTGACGCGAATTCCGTCCGGCGCCCATTCAAGGGCCAGAGTCTGGGCGAGCATCGCAAGCGCCGCTTTGGTGGGGCTATAGGCGCCTGAACCTTCGTGCGGAATTTGCCCCGACATCGATGATGTGACGCAGACGGCCCCGCGGCTTTCCTTCAGATGCGGGTATGCGCTCTTGGCGAGTAGCCAAGCCGATCGAAGGTTGACGTTGAACATGCTGTCCCAGTCTGCAACGGACAGATCGCGAAGCTTCCCCGGACGCGCAACGCCGGCATTGCAAACGAGCGCATCGAGACCACCAAATGCCGCTGCCGCCGCATCCACGAGTTTGGCGGGCGCATTGACGTCTCCCAGATCGCCAGCCAATGCAATCGCATCTCCGCCCATTTCACGTATCGCGAGTGCGATCTGTTCCTGGGGTTCGGAACTCTCTCGACCGCAGACGGCAATCTTCGGGCGCTCGCCTCTGGATAGCGCGGCTTCAGCGATTCGCATGCAAACCGCCGCTCCAATTCCACGGCTTCCGCCGCTCACCAAAACCCGCATTGGTTTCCTCTCCATTTGAAACTAGCTTTTGTGATCGCCTGGCTCGTTAGCCGTGCGTTAGCCATGTCTTTGGACTGATGCCCCTCGGAGGGCATTGTCGTTGCTCGGACAAGGCGCTTGGTTGCACCGAATTTAGTGGAAAAGTGTTCCACTTCGCATTAAGACTGGAACAGTGTTCCGCCATCGTCAAGGCCAAAGTATAGGCTCGGCGAAAGTCAGCGTGGCAATAGGGGGGGCGTGTTTCGTCAGGTCGACCGAGGCCCAGCGTTTGGGGCGAAGCGTGTACCTGAGTGCTTTCGGCGAAATAGCGCAATCCGCCTGCCTCTCGTGAGATGCGCGTTCGGTAGCTCGAAACTGAAATGAGATCTTTGAGCGTAACTCCAAAATCCTCGACGAGTTGGATTCCGTGATGGGTACCGCTGCAACTCAGACGTTGGGTATCTCCGGCCGAACAAGATTGCTCGTCCAGATCGGTAACCCGCTCAATGCCGTGAAATCGCCGCAGCTCTTCAATTCCTTACTAACAAAAGAAGGGCGAGATGCGGTCTGTGTTCCTATGCAAGTTCCAGCAGATGGATTGGAATCCTTCGTGCGCGGAATTCGGCAGGTTTCCAATCTCGATGGAATGCTTGTCACGATGCCGCACAAAACTCGAATGATTGAGTTTTTAGATGAGCTGCATCCGACTGCGCATGCCATGCAGGCAGTTAACGTTGTTCGAAACGACAACGGCCGTTGGATCGGCGCAATGTTTGACGGCTGGGGTTGCGTTTTAGGGATGCGATGGGAAGGCCACGATCCGCGTGGTAAGCGCATCCTGGTCGTTGGCGCCGGCGGTGCTGGAAGCGCAATTGCATTCGCGATCGCAGAAGCTGGTGCGAGTGCGGTCACCGTTTTCGATGTCGCGCAGGCGCGCGGTCAGGCTCTCGTAAATGCGGTAAGCAAGCTGGCGCCTTCATGCGACGTTAGCTTCGGGAACTCAGACCCGACGAGACACGACATTATTATCAATGCGACACCCCTGGGCATGCGGGACGGCGATGCTATGCCCGTTGATCCGACGCTGCTTTCCGCCCATTCAACCGTTGTAGATATCGTCATACAGCCAACTCCGACGGCATTCTATCGAGCGGCACAATCACGCGGGTGTCGTGTTCAAGACGGCCGCGCACTGCACGAAGGACAAGCGGTGTATGCCGCCAAGTTTCTGGACCTGGCCTATTGGCCTGAAGATCGTCCACGGGTTGATTTACCGTTCGCCTTAACTGGGGGCGGCAAGGGCAATTCGCCCTGTTGAGTGGGTTCATCGAAACAGTCGAAGTTTGCCCGTTGACAAGTGTCACTAAGCTAACTTACTGTGGAACGGTGTTCCACTAAATCATAAGCCAACGGAACCATGGAATCGCCACCCCTCATCGATCGAGTTCTATCGCTGCTCGACTTATTGTCCGGTCATCCGGATGGGCTTTCCTTGAGCGAGATCTGTCGGCGGCAATCCATGCCGAAAGTTGCAGCGCATCGCGCTTTGGGCGCGCTCGTTCGCAATGGATTTGTCGAGCAGAACGAGTCCAGTGAGTGGTATCGACTTACCCTTAAAACGACAACGATCGGCTTGCGATTTTTGGCCGAAACCGGAATTAGCGAGATCTGTCAGCCGGTACTTGATCGGCTTGCGACGAAAACGGCCGAGCTGGTGCGCCTCGTCGTATCACACGACGACACACTCCTTTGGGTCGCAAAAAGCCAAGGTGCGCTTTCCGGGCTCCGCTATGACTCCGATATGGGGCAGTCGGTCGTGCTTCATGCGACGGCGGCCGGGCGCGCGTGGCTTGCCACCCTGAATGAAGACAATGCGGTGCAAATCGTCATGGAGCGCGGCTTCAGCGTTCCGCCGCGCTTTCATCGTCGGGTCATCACAAACGAAGCGTTGTTGCGCGCGGAACTCAATGCCACGCGAGAGCGCGGATATGGTTTGGCGATCGAGGAAGGTGCTGAGGGAACGGCAGCCATCGCTGTTCCCATCGAAAATATCCTCGAATCAAAAGGTCGCGCGGTTGGGGCAGTCAGCGTCGCGGGGCCAATCATTCGAATGACGCCAGCACGCATCGCCGAGATTATCCCTGACGTCCGAGCAACGGCGCGTGAGCTGTCGCAAATCTGGCCGGTTCGCCGCTTCCTAGACTCTGAAATGTTACCCCGCGCAAGCAATCAGTGATCTGCATGCGTCAATAAAAAAATTTGGCCAAAAAGCCAATTATTTCAATCTAAAAAACCCGGAGGAAAAGATGAAGTACCTGAAAATCGCCTCGTTGGCTTTGGCCGTTGCCTGCTCCATGGCGTTTTCGGCAGGCAATTCGTCGGCGCAAGATAAGTGGGATTCGCAGCCCTGGATCGAAGGGCGCCCCGTTACGATGAAAGCTGGCTACAATACCGTGAAGCAATACCCCCACGGTCGTGCGATCGAGCGATTTGCCAACCGCGTGGCCGAACGCACCGGCGAAAACTTCCAAATCCAAACGTTCCCGTCCGAGCAGGCCGGCAATGAGCGTCAGATGTTGGATGCGATCGTCCTGGGTAATCTCGACATCGCGAAATCGTCGACCGGCGTGATCTCCGCGATCGTACCCGAATTCGGCGTGTTCGATCTGCCGTATGTCTTCCGTGACCTCGATCACATGATGGCTGTCATCAATGGGAAGGTGGGGCAGGAACTTACGGCTAAGCTTGAGGCTCGGGGCGTCAAGATTCTGTTTTGGATGGAGCAGGGCACTCGGAGCTTCTACACGACTGCCAAGCCGATCAAGACGCCGAACGACTTGAAGGGCATGAAGATCCGGACGATTCAAAGCCCTGTGATGGTCGATACGATCAACGCGCTCGGCGCGACGGCAACTCCGATGGGCTTCGGTGAACTGTATCTCGCACTGAAGTCGGGCGTCGTGGATGGCGCCGAGAACGCGCCGGATGCGATCTGGTATGCCAAGCACCACGAGGCGGCAAAATACTTCTCCGTGACCAACCACTTCCGCACGCCGGTTGTGGTCATCATGAGCAAGGCGAAGTTCGATGCGCTGCCCGCCGACTACAAGGAAATCGTCATGGAGTCCGCCCGCGATACGCAGAATTGGGCGGGCACACTTTACTCCAAGGTTTCGGCTGAACTAATGAGCTCGCTTAAGAACGGCGGAATGACGATTTCCGAAGCCGATGAAGCGTCGTTCCGGAAGGCTGTTGAGCCTGTGTACGCAAAGCACGGCGAGCGATTTGCGGCTCTTCTGAAGGCAATCCAGGAAACCAAGTAACACTCGACTGACTCGATGCGGCTCGGTCGCTATCCGGCGACCGAGCCGAAACCGAACGCTGCGATACGCGTTGCTATGTCTTCGCCGACAATGCAATGCCGCGGCACGAAATTCCGACATGGTGAGGACGTACTTAAATGAAAACCGCAGCGATCAACCGAGGGCTCCAGTATCTGTGCGCAGCCCTCCTTATCGTGATCGTTCTGATCGTCTTCGCCAATGTCATCGGGCGATACTTTTTTCACGCCCCACTAGGGTGGAGCGATGAAGTCGCTCAGTACATGTTTCTTTGGCTGTCTTATCTTGGTGCTCTCGCGGCTCTCATGCGCGGACAGCATTATTCGGTACCGAATTTGGTCGAGATGCTTCCGAATATCCCACGCGTGGCATTGAAGACGGTAAGCGATCTCGTTGTCATTGCCATTCTTATGGTGCTTGTCTGGTTCGGCTGGCAACTCGTCGATCGATTGAGTTTCCAAACATCCCTTACGCTCGGCGTCCCGGTTTATTACGCCTACGTCGCCCTACCTTTGACTTCCGCACTGATGGCCGTCGTCGTTCTGTTTCAGACCGTCAACAGGTTGCGTGGCCGTCCTGCGTTTGATGCGCAGGACGACGCGCCTGTTCACCTGGATGAGCGCCCGTAATCCCCTTCGATCAACGCAACCATAACGTACCCAAAGCGCTGAAGAGAGATAGATCATGATTTCTGCCATCCTCATGGGTGTATTTCTGCTGCTGATCGCGATCGATGTCCCCATTTCTCTCGCGCTCCTGGGCGGGTCGATGGTCGCGATGTTGGCGATGGGATCAAGCCTATCGCCGGCAGCGCAAAGCATGATCGCAACGGTCGATTCTTTCGCGCTTCTCGCGATTCCGCTTTTCATTGCCGCCGGCGATCTCATGAACCGCGGCGGCATCACATCCCGGCTGGTCGATTTGTCGCACGCGCTCGTTGGGCATATTCGCGGATCGCTCGCTCAGACGGGTGTCGTTGCGGCAACGCTATTCGGCAGCGTGTCGGGCTCCGCTGTCGCCGATACGGCTGCGGTTGGCTCGGCGATTATTCCGCCGATGGTCAAGCAAGGCTACGACCGTGCGTTTTCTGCGGCGCTCATTGCGACATCGGGCACGCTTGGGATGTTGATGCCGACAAGCATCACGCTCGTCATTTTCGCGCTCACGGCAAATACATCGATCGCTAAGCTGCTGTTGGCTGGACTCATCCCCGCGATTTTCATCGCAACGATGCTGTGCATTTATTGCTACTTCTATGCATGGCGGCGTGGTTTGGCGGCCGGATCCACGTTCTCTCTGCGGCGACTGGCGCGCGCATTGATCAACGCGATCATCCCTGCGATTACGCCGGCGATCATTGTCACTGGAATTGTTGGCGGCGTATTCACACCAACGGAGGCAGGTGCCGTTGCAGTCGTTTATGCTGCGTTTATCGGCATGTTCGTTTATCGAAAGCTGGATTTTAAAGGCATTTTAGAATCTGCGATTCATACCAGCCTCATCACTGGTTTGGTGATGTTCCTAATCTTCACATCCTTTGCCTTTAGCTGGGTCATCACCCTGGACAGGGTCCCCGAGGCTTTCTCCGCGTACCTGCTTAATAACGCGAATAGCCCCTTGATGGTCTTTTTGCTGATGAACCTGTTTCTTCTTGCGATTGGTACTTTTCTGGATCCAACGCCCACCATTCTCATCACGGTCCCGATCTTTCTGCCGATCGCAATCCAATTTGGCATTGACCCCACGCATTTCGGAATCGTGTTTGCGATCAACATGGCAATCGCTCAGGTTTCTCCACCTGCGGGCGCGCCTTTGTTTACGGCATGCGGAATTGCAAAAGTAAGTATGGCGCAGGTCACACCACCGCTCATGCCTCTTATGGCCGTGCTGCTCGTCAGTCTCGTCGTCTGCATCCTGACGCCGTCGCTCGTTCTCTTCTTCCCCAATCTTATCCTTGCGCCTTAATCACGGCTGTGGGTGTCTCTGCGATCAACAAACGCGCGTAATAGGAGCGTTTTGATGCGAATTGCGATTATCGAAGCCAGTCACTGGCACATTCCGCTTTATCTCGCGCCATTGAATAAGGCAGGGATTGAGGTGGTCGCAGTTTCGGATAAGGAAAAATTCAAGGGACGGGAGATCGCGGAGAAATTCGGCAGTCGTCTATACGAATCGTATGAAGAGCTCCTCGAGCGAGAGCATGTTGATTTCGCATTTGCATTCGGTCGGCACTCGGAGATGGCGCGTATAGGCGAAGCGCTTGTGCAGCGAAGAATACCGTTTGCGTTGGAGAAGCCATGCGGTGTGAACGCCAATGAAGTAAGTCGATTGCGCGCGTTAGCCGAGTCTGCCGGCGTTTATGCGGCCGTACCACTTATCTTCCGGGTCAGTGATTTTCTTGAAGCCGTGAAAGATATCGAAGGCCAAGTGCCGGCCAACTTCAATCACATACAGTTTCGATTCATCGTCGGCCCGCCTGATCGCTATATAGCCGCCGGCGCTTCGTGGATGCTCGATCCCGCAATTTCCGGCGGCGGTTCGACAATCAATGTGGCAACCCATTTCATCGATCTTTTCCGTTTTCTGACTGGGAAAGAGGTCGCCACTGTCTCCGCGCAAATGCATGCGCGCACGCATAACGGTGCGGTCGAGGACTATTCGCTCGTAACACTTTCTACCGAGGACGGCGTAATCGGCCTTGTTGAGAGTGGCTATAGCTTCCCGAGCACGCCGGACGAGCAGCGGGAGTTCTCGTTTACTCTCGGATCTAGCAAAAATTATATCCGCTCCGGCGAAGAGCGAATTAACTATCGCAATCGAAGCGACCTGTCGGCGGGAACCCGATCACGCTCCGTCAGGCTGAACACCGATGTCTACTATCCAATTTTTGTCGAGAAGGCACTCGCGGAATTCAAAGATGGCAAAGCGTCCATCGGTGGTCTGCGTGACGCCGAAGCTATGATGCGAGTAATGGACGCGGCCTATGCCTCCGCTCGACAGGGTGGAATGCCTCAGAAAGTTTTGTCTTCGTCGTGACGCGTCAGTGTGGCTGACACATCGGATCGTAAAGTTGGATAGGAGACGGAATGGTAACCGCGCCGCATTATCCAGGTCCGCTTCCGTTTAAGGAGGCCAAGACAAAGCTAGTCTTGGCTCCGCTCAGCGACGACGCGTTCCATCGCGAGGGGCCTCGTTCGAATGTCGAGTACCGCGACCTCGGGCTTGCAACTGCCACTGCAGGGCGGGTTGGGGCTAAGCATATTCGCGCCATAAAGCCGTTCGATCAGGAAACGGGTTGGCATTGGCACGATATGACCGGCCATTTCGTCTACGTCTTGAAGGGGTGGCTCAAGTTCCGATTCGACGAGGTGGAAGGTGAGGTAGTTGCTGAGGCCGGCACTTGTATCAGCCAACCTGCCGGTGTGCTGCACAATGTCGTTGGCCAATCTGACGATCTCGAAGTTATCGAGATAAATCTGCCTGCGGAGTATGGAACCTTCGAATGCTCTCCACGATCGGGTGATCACACATAGTGCGGCCGCGATATCGCGAACGAGGGGAATGCCCATTGATTGATAGAATAGCTACTGTTTCGGAAAAGCTCGCGGAGGCGCGCCGCACGGGAAAAAAAGTGGCACCGTTGTCGGACGATTTGCGTCCGCAGAGTGAAGCCGAAGCCGCCGCGATCCGAGAAGCCGTTATGCGACTTCGCGGGTCTCGCCATGGAGGATGGAAGGTTTCACTATCGCATGTGGGAGAGTTGATTGCCTCACCGATCTTAAGCGACAGCATATTTACGAGTCCTGCGCGCATTGAATGGCGGCAGAACGCTTCGTTAGGGTTGGAGACAGAGCTCGCATTTCGGTTCAAACGAGCATTCCCAGATATAGGTGAAGTCGTCACCGTCCAGAGTACGCTGGAAGCCATTGACGTAGTCATGCCGGCGTTCGAGTTGCTGGACAGTCGTTACGAGAAGGGCTTCGGTTCTCCACGTCTCGATCTACTCGCGGATCATCTGGGTAATTTCGGAATTGTTCTTGGTAATCATATCCCGGATTGGCGAATGCGAAATCTGGGCGCGTTGACACTGTCGCTAGCCTTGCTAGCCCCAGCGGCTGAGACCATCAAAGGTGCCCATCCTCTTGGCGATCCGATGGCCCCGCTTCTGGCGCTCGCTAAGCACCTCGCAAACGAAGGGAGTGCCATAGCCTCGGGCGATTTGGTGATTACCGGCAGTTGGACGGGCGTTCGCCATCTCACGATTGGTAGCTCTGCGATGGTGACCGTGGAGGCCCAAACGGCTCTGCAGTTGACCATCGGCTAGTCGGATTTATTTGACGAGAGAGGGACAAAATATGCTTGCAGGTGAAGCAGTGGTCGCGATCTGGAACGGAATCGCGCTGGAAGGTCGCGATGAATTCTACGCATGGCATATTCACGAACATATGCCCGAACGCCTCGGGATCCCCGGATTCCGGAGAGGGCGGCGTTACAAGTCGCTCGACGACAAGACCCAGCCCGAGTTCTTCACCCTTTACGAGGTCGATACGTTCCAAGTGTTGCAAGGGCAGGACTACAGCAATCGTCTGAATGCCCCGACACCCTGGACGCGACAGGCGACCAGTCATTTCCGGGATACATCGCGCGCTCTAGCGCGCGTACTTGGTAGCTGCGGGCGCGGACTTGGCGGCGCCTTACTTACTTTGCGCTTCGATGTGCCCGCAGAGAAAGCCGAGCAGGTCCGAAAAGACATTATCGCGGTTTTGCCGCAGGTCGCAGAGATGCCTCAAGTCGCGGGCGCTCACTTGTGTCGGGCCGACCTTGATGCCTCCGACGCCAAGACAAATGAAAGCAAAGATCGGTCCGACATCAAAGCGCCTCCCAGATGGTTCCTGATGATCGAGGCCTGCACGCCCGAGGCGCTGAATAAAGTCGGTGAGTTCTTCGCCGCGAAGGACTACGCGAAAAATGCCGAAGCGGGTCGCTATGCGATGGAATTCACCCGGCTGCGGACAGAATGGACCGCCGGATAAACCGAGTTATCGAGGGATAGCACAATGAAGCTGTTACGATTTGGTCCGCCAGGCCGCGAGAAACCTGGCATCGTTGATGCCAACGGACGTATTCGCGATCTCTCAAGGATCGTTCCGGATATCGCTGGCGAAACTCTATCTCCCGGCGGCCTCTCGAAAATTCGCAAGGCCAATATCGAGAAACTTCCGGTCGTCCCAGGTGCGCCGCGCCTTGGTCCATGCGTAGGCGGTACACGGCATTTTGTGGCGATCGGCCTCAACTATCGTGATCACGCCAAAGAGACGAACTCCCCCATACCGGCGGAGCCGATTATTTTTCAGAAGGCACCGAGCTGCATTTCCGGTCCGAACGACGATGTGATCATCCCGCGAAATTCACAGAAGCTCGATTGGGAAGTTGAACTCTGCATCGTTATCGGTAGCCGCGCCCGCTATCTCACGAAGGCCAAGGCGATGGATGTCGTCGCCGGTTTTTGTGTCTGCAACGATGTGTCCGAACGGCATTTCCAGATCGAACGCGGCGGCCAGTGGACCAAAGGGAAAGGCTGCGAGACTTTTGGGCCTCTTGGGCCTTGGCTTGTCACCAAGGATGAGATCAAAGACGTCCAGAAATTGGATATGTTTCTCGAGGTCAACGGGCAACGGCATCAAAACGGCAATACCAAGACGATGATCTTCAGCGTGGCGCATATCGTTTGGTACTGTTCGCAATTCTTTGTTCTTGAGCCCGGCGATCTCATCACGACTGGTACGCCGCCCGGCGTAGGGATGGGAATGAAGCCGTCGCCTAAGTTTCTTCGCGCGGGCGACACGATGCGTCTCGGAATTGCCGGTCTGGGCGAACAGAAACAACGGGTGCGAGCTTTCAGGCGATAGATTAGATCAAGAGGGGAGCAGTCGTGCGCAAAGCCGTTGATACGACTGGACTTGAGATCGCCGTCAAAAGAATCCGCGCTGCCGGAAGGAACCCGGAATCGATCTTCCTCGATTTAAGCCTATCTACGAGTCCATCAAGCGTCGGACCGCCACAAGAAACGAGCGGACCAACTAAGAGAAATTGGATGGCTCGGGGCACCCCGCTGATTCAAAGGTTTCGGTGGCGCGTACGCGCCATTGTTCGCCGTTGTTTGCGATTTACCAGCGGTAGGGATTCTTCGTTGCCACCAATCGGATAAACGGGCATTCGCCTGTGTGTTTAGGCCGAGTTTTCCGTCACCTCGCAAATCTTGCTTGGGGTTCAATGGGTCCCTACGGGGTCCGGGTGACGGAGAACCCTCGCAGTATCAACGCGGCTTGAAGGCTCCAAATCAGCGGGTCGTCGCCAAGACAAAGACGACCGCTCCGCAGGAGTGAGACTCCTGCGGAGATTGTTTTAGGACAGCAAGTTACGCCGCACTAGTAAAGACCTTCAGGTTCGCAAAGTGGAAGATCTTTGGCGGTGGTCTGTTATGCCTTTAACAGTGCGAATGCCTAGCTCTTGCCTCAAGCGAAACCTCCAGAGCAGAACCACTCCGAGTCTGCAAGGGCTTCATAGGTAGCGCGCCGCCAAGAATTTTCATGCGCAGCAGCTCTGCTTGCGGCCTCTCTACGCAGATGTTCTCTGATGGATTGTGGCGTATTGAGTTTTGCCATCTCCTGAAGCCCAAACTTGATGTCGTTTAGCTCGACCGCCGCATGTGAGGCGTATAGCTCGCCTAGCTTGAAGGTCTGAAAATGCCACGCGATTCGCTGTGACTTTAGGGCGTCCCAATGGGCTGGGGGCTCTGGACGGAAGACCAACGCGACTGGATTAGTTTCTTGGACCGTCGCAAACAGCCATCGTGCATCGTCCGTATCCTCAAAATACGGATGGAAGGTCTGTTCGCCTAGATTTTCTGCCTCAAACGCCAGCTTCGTCTTGTTGCACTCGCTGCATGCCGGAACGAGATTCACGGGCGTGACCGTCAGTGCAGGGTGTGCCGACTGAGGAAGATGGTGGTCGAGCTGTGAAACCGTCCGCTGCGAGCACAAAGGGCAGATGCCGTTTTCCGGAGCAGACTTGAGCGCGCCATAAAGCTCTCGTGTGCGAGCGCTTGTCACAAACGTCCTGTTGTAGACGCGCTTCATCTCGGTTGTTGTCACGATCCCATTGATGCCGTTGGTGCTCGGTATGAGGTGAAGAGTTGAGGCATCTCCGTGAACTACATAGGTGCCCTCCGCCGCGACGACCGTCGGCATCACCTGCGCAAGTCGCGCCGTGAGATTGGCGTCTTGTATGCTTTGGGCGCACTGGGTGAGGGCATGCTGTGCGGAGAATTGTGGGCGCGGCAATCGACGCATTAGCCTTGATCCCGCTCTGCGATTAGGGCTTGGACGATGGCGCGTGCCTCCATGCCGAGCTGCCCATTGAAGTCATGCATGACGCGTTCGTAGGTCTGTCCCGAGTCCACGGCCCGTCTGAGCAGTTGGTGGAAACCTGCGCGCGTCACTTCGAGGCCGAAAACTTCGCGCGTCAGCAATCCGACATTTTCGCCGAAAGTTTCCAGCGTCGGTCGTTCCGCGACCGACACACCTCGACTGCGCCGAAGTTTCCACGCACAAGACTGCGGCACCTCTTGAAGTACCACAGGCGAATGCGAGGCGATGATCGCGACACCATTTCGCTTCACCAGGAGGTCCGATAGGCAGCGGATGAAAGCGGAAAGCAGCGGCGGATGAAGATGCCCCTCCGGCTCATCCAACAGAACCAGTGTTCGTTCTTCGACCAATTCAACGAGTCGAGTGACGGTTAGAATGATAACCGCATGCCCTGAGCTCAAGCGCTTGAACCATGTTTCCGTCCGATCGTTCCAGTTCGATTCCGGCGCTTCATCGAGCAACGCAGTGACATCTGCTTCAGCAAAGAGATCGTCTGTTTCGAGGGTTTGAACTGCCTCGCGCCAGCGATTGGCTTTCAAGCCGTTTCGGCAGCGTGATAGGCTTTTCCGGAAATCGATGGCCAATTCCGCCGCTGATTTCATGCTGAACTGGTCGCGCCCATTTACCGTGATTTTGTGGCGGAGACCGACTTGGATGGAGCCCATTCTGTCGGTAACGACCGGATCTAGATCGTAGTTGTCGAACGCACTGAATGAGATCAGTACTAAGCCTGCGAACGACCACTCATCGTCGTTCGGCTCCCTGACGAGTTCCACCGTTCCGGGCGGTTGATCTTCCTCGCCCCCACGCCCCAACAGTGTTTCGGTCAGACCCCTTATACAGCGCGACTTTCCGACCCCATTTCGCCCGATGAGTACGTGCACATTCGTCGGCGGAACGGACTCAGGCCGAACGTCAAAGTCCAATACTGCTGGGGGAGCGTCGACTGCATTCGGTAGCGTGTATCGAAAGTGGAACTTTGTTAGTGTGGCGTCACCGCGACTGATACGGTTCAAGCGGCCGCGAACGGTTGCTTTGCTGATATCGCGTAATAGCGATTCACCCATGACTTCTTCGTCGAGGTGTGTTTCGAATAGCGCCAAATCGAACGCAACGTCTTTAAGTCCGCGAAGCACTCGTTCCCGCAAATCTGGGTTTAGAGCGTTGAGTGTGACGTAGTAGTCCTCACCTTGACCGAGCGAAAAAAAGCGCTCGTCTAGAGCGTCGAATTGGTCGGGGATCTCCGGTGCCCGTTGACCTGGCTCGACGACTTCGCCTGGTCGTAGGCCGACTTGGCCGATTTTGACCGATCCGATGTCATGAACAGTGCCTTCCGCGTCGGCGACGCGTAGGTAAAACATCGTCCTGTATTTGTGCCAGTCGTCCCACCTGTCACTGGAGAGGTGGGCGCGGCTCCGCATGCCAATCGGAACGCGCCCGCTGACGGTAAAGAACATCTCGTCTTCCCCTAAACTGCATTCCCATATGGGTTAGTGGGAAGCTTACGGTTGCGAGGACAATATTGTCACGAGGTCAGATGATCGATCATGCGTGGTTGGTGTAACTTAAAAAATATTTGGGAAAATACCTATACTAGATCGATATCATTTTCCAATAATACACATGCGCTTCTGGTTGTGCATATACGGCGGCAACGCTAGTGTAGTTTTATGGATCAAGCTGAATTCATCAGACGGATATCAGACAAAACGGACAAGTTTGTTTGGTTTCTTGGTGCCGGTGCATCGCAAAGTGCCGGCCTACCAACTGCTGTTGATTTGATTTGGGATATCAAAAGGCGCAGATATTGCGTGGACGAAAACCAACCGCTCGCTGCGAATGATCTTCAGAACTCTGCGGTACGATCCAAAATCGACTCGTACATGGCATCAAAAGGGTTTCCGGCAACGTCCGATCCCGCTGCCTATTCTCGTACCTTTGAACTAGAGTTCGGCGGTAACGCCAAACGCCAAAGAGAATACATCGAGGCAATACTCGCCGATGATCGTGTGACTCTTGCGATGGGACACCGCGTGTTTGGCGCTCTTATCGCGAGCGGTTTGATTCGCTGCGTATTCACAACGAACTTTGATGGTGTGGTCGAGAAAGCTGTCGCGGAAGTTGGCGGAAAAAATCTGATCCCATTCCATCTCGAGGGAAGTGCTGCAGCGCTTGAGGCGCTGAATAACGAGAAATTTCCTCTCTATGTGAAGCTGCACGGTGATTTCAAATTTGAGGGCCTTAAAAATCTAGCCGAAGATCTAAAGAATCAAGATCAAGCTCTAGGGCAAGCTTTTGTGGTTGCCGGATCGCGGTTTGGCCTGATCGTCTCTGGCTACAGTGGTCGCGACGAGAGCGTCATTTCGTTGATGAGTGATGTCCTCGGCGCACCAAACCCATACCCACACGGCATCTATTGGCTTGGTCTCAAGGGGCGCGAGCCGCTTTCGGCTGTAACTGCCTTCCTCGATCGCGCGAGGGCGAAAGGGGTTGATGCCCACTTCATCGAGATCGAGACGTTTGACTCGCTGCTTTCCCGCGTCTGGAACCAGGCGAAATTACCGGACGAAGGTCTCCGTGCGAAGGTTGGCCGTGCGAAGCTAAAGTCTGTTTCTATCCCGCTTCCTGGCCTTGGCACGCGAATGCCCCTTATCCGGCTAAACGCATTGCCGGTTGTCGAAGTCCCGACTCAATGTCTTGAGCTTACGCTTCAATCTGACAAAGACTGGAAAGAGATTCAGGCCATCGAAGGCCAGTCGCACGATAGATTGATCTGCACCAAAGGTTCGAAGGTACTGACTTGGGGCAATACTCTGGCCCTTAATGCCGGATTCGGCGCGAACCTCAAATCCACCACGCCCGTCACGATTTCCAACGAGTTGAACGCGCTTGAACATAATCTTCATCTGAAAGGCTTTCTTGAGCGGGCATTGTGCTTGGGCTTGAAGCGAGGGAAGCCTCTGCTTTATCGCAGGTGGCGTGATGGTTCAGTGTTAATCGCCGACCCAAATCGCGACACGAACAACGCTCTCGCCCCTCTGGCCAAAGTATGTAGCGGATCGCTTGCGGGCATCTTGCCGGGCGTTATGTCTGAAATCACCGAGCGCGATACTACGAGCGTCGCCGTGCAGTGGGCGGAAGCGGTGAGGGTCGACTTAGAGGTGGTCGATGGTGCCTACTGGGTAACATTGCGACCCGATATTTGGATATGGCCGCGGAGATCGAGAAAGCTGGCGATTGAGTTTATTAGGACCAGGACGCGACCACGGTTCAACAACGTGTCCGTTGCACTTCTCGGGGCCTGGATCGACCTTCTGCTTCCGGGGCCAGCTGATGCTGTGCTAGGGGTCTCGCCATTTGATGGTCTGCCGGGTGTAGCGAACCCATTGTTTAAAGTTCGTCGGCGTACTGCCTTCTCGAAAGGCTTAGTCCTATGACAACTGACCCTTCAGAGCGTTGTGGCTACGTCGGCATCCCTGAGCCGATCCTTATTTTTGGCGAACAAAGAACCGATCCGCATCCACTGCGCGGGATTATCGATCATGGCCCATACGGCTCTAATCTAGGTGTGCCGAGCCGGGTACGGCTTGCCTTGCTTGCTCCTACAGGCAAGCTTGGGAAGATCGATCAAATCGTTCGAGAACTTCCGCGCAGTTTTATGCCAAAAGAAGCGCCCGTTTACTACCCGCCCTATCCTGGCTTTGAAGCATTGTTTCGGTTGCCGTTAGAGACGCCCGCGAATTTACGATTCGAAATGCCAGCCGACCTTCACGTTCTCGCTTTGTCGCAGCGACGCAATGAACTTGCGCGACACCTTCTGGGTGAGATTGGCAAGACCGGTCAGCACAAAGCTAATTTCGACGTGCTTCTCATTTATCTTCCCGACGAGTGGGAAGCCTGTTTCGAAGCACCTGATTTCGACCTGCACGACTATCTAAAGGCATTCTGTGCGCCGCAGAACATTCCCATCCAAATTGTTTTAGACAGTTCGTTGAAGCGCGCGTGCCGCGCCAACGTTATGTGGGGTTTGAGCCTTGCTTTATACGCCAAGGCCGGCGGCATCCCTTGGAAACTGGACGGGCTCAATCGGGACGAGGCCTTTATCGGCTTGAGCTACGCCATGAAAACCGGAACCGACGGTGCAGAATATACGACGTGTTGTAGCCAAGTGTTCGATCCGGACGGCACCGGTTTCCAGTTTGTCGCCTATGATGCGCGCGGCTTTACCAAGGACAAAAAAGGTAATCCCTATCTCACCTATAACGAAATGCTGTCTGTGATGTCCCGCAGTCTCGAAATCTATCTGTCAGGGCACTCGGGGCGTGTACCCAAGAAGGTCACTGTCCACAAAACAACGCCATTCAAAGAAGAGGAGATCGCTGGCGCGCTAGATGCATTTCCCGACAAGACCCAGGTCGAGTTGGTGCAAGTCGTACAATCCACAACTTGGCTAGGCTTTCCGTACAACGCTTCGAAGCAGCCGGACGGCTATCCGATCAAACGCGGAACTATGCTTCCTGTATCAGATCAAGAAACCCTGCTGTGGACACAGGGCAGCGTTCTTGGGGTTCATACTGGCGGGCCAAATAAGTCGATCTATAAAGAGGTGACCCTCAAGCCGGTCCCATCACCGCTGTTACTCCGCCGGTTCTTTGGTGAAGGCGGTTGGCATGAGACCAGCGCTGGAATACTTGGTCTGACAAAAATGGATTGGAACAACAATACGCTTTATAAAAAATTGCCGGTCACACTGGAATACTCTCAGCGCTTCGCAAAGATCATTAAACAGAATCCCAACATGGTGGATTCTCTGTTCGACTTTCGGGGCTTTATGTAAGTCTAGTTTGTCTAAGTGCACTTACGAGCGGTCAAATGTGAAAGTCAGATTTAACCACGTCGGTTAGGAGTTATCGGCGTTGAAGACGCCTAAACTATTTGACCGAGTAGATTAAACGCGATCCTTTTCAGGATTATCCTTCTGCAGCAAATACCTGTCAGCATGACGAATAACTGTCTGGCCAAGTTTGGCGGCAAGAAGCTCAATCGCGTTTGCGGCCATGTCCCGGATATGGGAGTCTGGATGACCAGCGTTGATTTCGAGCAGGCGAGTCAGAGCATCTATTGAACTCGCTGCTGCAAGTGCCTGAACGCCGCGCGATATGATGTTGTACTGCGGCGATGCGAGGCACTTGTCAATGAGTGCCGGTGATAGGGCAGGCCGATGCTGTTGCAGCTGGTATAGCGCCGAAGAAAGAGTACGATCAAACTCGTCGTCAGCGATCCAGTCCAAAGCATCAAAGTTTTCGATTGCTGATATTTCCTCTCCTAGGCGTGTAACAGCTTGTTCTGACCCAAGTTGGCTGGCGGTCGTTAGAAGATCGAGCTTTTCCTTAAGAGAAAAATCAGTTCGTTCAGTCCAGTCTTCAACCAAGGAACGCCATGCCTCGAGTCCTGGGTGAGGTGGGGCTGATAGCAACACGCCCCCAAAGCCATAGTCCATTTCGAACACATGCAGCATGCCGGTCGTCGTCGATGTCGAAATATGTATAATATCTGCAGGCGTCTGACAGCGCGCGCGGGCAAGAGCAGCGGCGCGCTCGGCCAGGGTGCGGTCAGGGTAGTGCCCAAATAAAGCAATCGTCGTCCCAGCTTCGGCGATGGTGTTGATCGCGATGCCTTCAACAAGATCTGAAAACGCTTCATGATCTCCAAAGCGAGCCAAATATAGGGCGAGGGCGATCTTTACTTCTTTCGGCACGACCGCATTTGCCCGAATGCGGTCAGTTGGACCCGTCAGATCCCCTGTGTCTCGAAATATTGAGATGGCCTCGGCTGCTAGGTCAATCCGCCTATCGAGCGGAACGGCCGCATCAATGAAAATTTCCGTGATGAAGGATTCGGGTGTGTGGTGCAGTCTAGGCAACCTCAGTGCTTCGTAATTCCATTTCTTATCGGGGTGGCGAAAACTTTCTCGCACAAGACATACGGCTTCATCTTCTAGCGGAGCGCCTGCGAGAATATAAGCGCGCATTCTCGCTTGATCAGGTAGGCGACGATCTCGGGCGACCCCGAGAATGAGATCGCGCGAAACCGAGGTGGGATCGAAGTGAATGAAGAAGTAAGAAAGGTCGTCGATTTCGCGCGAAGTCAGGAGCGTAGGATCGAGCGCTTTTAAGATCATTCGGATGGCGTCGTCGCCGGCATTTCTGAGTGCAGGCTTCAGAGAGTGGTAAATGTGTATCGTAGAATCGGACTTGATGAGTGCCTCCAGAACCTCGAGCGTAAGCTGCTGATCGTTCAGTTGACTGACGATGTCGCCAGCGCCGTACCCGATGAGATGGCGTTGGCTCAAGGCGGCCCGTAGGGTTGATGAAGGCGGAGAGGCAAACCCATCGGCGAGTAGACGGCCGACGCTTTCGCGTGCTCGGCTCGGAGCATCGATCCAGAAGGCGACCAGACGATCCCCTACGTCGCGGCGTAGTGATGCCGTCACCTTGGCTCCGTTGGCAATACAACGTCCAACTAGTCTAAGACCGGTATAGAATGCGTCGTCCGATTTTTCCAACATGGTGCGTATAATTGGCTCCGGACCACTATGCAGTTCTAGCGCGAATTGAAGAACTTGCGCCCAAGGCCTTTGGACGGCATCGTCGATCCGAGCGACTAAGGTCTCGCTATGGCGATTCACCAATTCGCACGCCGCCAGGTACTCTTGGACGATGGGATAGGGGAAGTGGAGCCGTACGGCGCCCTGTGGCTTGAGTATGCCATTGCGAATCAATTTTGAGAGGATTGCATCGGCCAGATCCGGTTCAGCGGCAGCAATTACTCTGCGGACGTCCTGCAAGGTCGCGCCGATCCGTTGTTGTTCCAGAAGGTCGAATGCCAGGGTTTGAGCGACAGATCGCAAGATGCTCTCGGTTACGTTTGGTCCTGCTATCGTGCTTGCATCGGGACGCTCGAACAGAGTTCTGAGATAGGCTTCGATTAAATCTCTCCGCGTCAGGGGCGCTGCTGTGTTGAAATTGTTCGAGGCTAGGAGCATGGCGAGGAACAGCGGGATGCGTGCTAGCCGTTCGAGGTCCGGGTAGTGGCGCAGCCGATTGACTACCTGCCATCCTTTGAGCCCATCGGCACGTTCGCCCGCTATATCGACAAATCTCGCAATGTCGTCATCATCCAGCGCCAGTAACTCTGCAAAGACAGCTTCCGGAAGCTTGGTAACCACGGCGGCATCACGGACGGTCAACAGCCAGGGGGAGTCCGGAAACCGGGCCGTGTAGGTCGCGAGGCGTTCCATCAGACGGGGTCTAGTGGCTGAGGGCACCTCATCCAATCCATCAAGAAGAAGAACCAGTAGTCCCTGTTCAGCCAATCGTTCCCAGTCGGCGCTAAGATTCATTTCAGCGCGGAGGTGGCGGTATAAGTAGGTAAGTATGGGCTCGTCTGCGTCGGCGAGTGCGGCGAGGGAGACGGCGACCGGTGTTAGTACGTCTGCGCATAGTCTGGCCGTGAGAGCGGTGATGAGAGCCGTCTTTCCGTGACCCGGTCCCGCTATCACCACCAAATGGCGTAGACCGTCGCTGGGGAAGGAACGTAGATCGGGGCCTGTCTCCTTTAGCCTTCCTTTTTCTAGTTGGTTTTCATCCTCGAAATCGGTGCGCCTGCTCCTGTCGAAATACCGTGTGCGAGGCCACACAAAGACTTCGTCCACCGGCGTCGTAATCGGAGCGCCCGGAACTTCGAGCCGCGCTAGACGACGAACTGTCTCTCGATACGCCTGCAGGCCCCACTCAGACGGCTCTTCAAGCTGAATGTCATGTTCCAGCCTCAGGCGCCGTCGCAGCGGGCCCGGCTGAAAAATGGCGCGCCGCGATGCGCCTTGTGCCACGAGGTCACGGAGCACGTTCAGAAGGGACGGAGGGGTTGACCGAGCGCCAGCGAGACGCCGCCGTCCAAACTCCTGAGGGATATCCCGTTCAGGGAGATGGTGGACATCCACTCGCCTGAGGAGTTCAAAAGCCTTGGTTGGGGCTAGAATGAAATCATTGAGATTATCGAGAAGGGCGGCCTGTGGCTGAGTAAGGGACGCTCGCCACTCTGCATCATCGACAGAGTCACTTGCTCGAGCGCAAAGCTCTCGCAAGCATTTGCTATCCGTTGTTTCCTCCGAGACGACAATGATGAGTTTGTCGGCCGCTCCAAAGTTCGTATTAGAGAACTGACCAGAAAGACTCCGCCAGATTCCGGCCCATGCGGAGGTCCCTCTTTTCAAGCTCAGTTTTATGTTGCGGAACTCTCGGTGGTGATCGGCGAAGCGCACCACGACGTCATCGACGGCTTCAGGTGCCTCGACTCGCACCTCTACAACACGGTCACGAGCAAGCCGATCGTCCAGGTCGAGTGCATCGGCCAAGGCAAGGGCGGCGACACTATTCTGATAGTTGATGCCAGCCTGCGTCGCCGTGCCGCCGCGTTCGACCAAGGTTTATTCCCTTCCGACAGTTTTTCTCTGACAGTGACTGTTCCTCAAGTAGGAAACCGTTCGTTAAGTTAATTTATAACCTTTCTTTTAGACAAGTCTGTCGAGATCACGAACGTCGAAGCGCTGGATTGTATTATACATCTGATTAGTGGCTGCGATTGTGGCGTCAGACGGTGGGGTATTGATCTAGATTTGATCTCACTCCGATCTTATTCAAATTTTGCAGCCTAGGCTGATCCTTGCTTCGCCAAGATGCGGTTAAGCTAATCGCATCTTGGCCTCGAATGCTTCGACTTCTTGCTGTTCGCGCTCGGCATCGCGCCAAAGATGGCCGTAGACGTCGAGCGTCATGGTCACCGAGCCGTGGCCAAGGCGCATCTGGACCTGCTTGGGGTTGAGGCCCAGTTCGATCAACTGGCTCGCGTAGATGTGCCGCAGCAGATGGAACGTCCATTTGCGGCAGCCGGGATTGGCCGTCGGGCCGGCGAGGCCCAGGCGCTTCAGCGTCGGCCGCCAGTTGCGGTGTTCGAAATTGCTGAGGTCCATCACCGCGCCCGTCTCGGTCGGGAACACGAGCGAGCTATCGAGATTCGGGCGTAACGGCAGCCAACGGCGGAGCAGGGCGGCCAACTCCGGGCCGATCGGGATCGTCCTCCGCCCGTTGCGTGACTTCGGCGGCCCGATCCGCTTCCATTGATCGGCGCGCTGC
>VFQP010001554.1_pt1 | contig 30112 bp, 34 predicted proteins | sample 3512351 | NCBI WGS metagenome assembly VFQP01 (sample SAMN10412372, study PRJNA504923) | tailings metagenome | isolation source: Relicate 1 Philex TSF1 revegetated site | place: Philippines: Tuba, Benguet | collected 2017-08-29
GTGGGCACCTTGCTGCCCGCCGCCGCCACCTTGGACTGCAGCAGCGAGAACTCGTCTGCGGGCAGGCCGCCGGTCATGCCGCGCACGCTGTCCTGCCAGTTGTCGCCGGCGAGGTGCACGCCGTACGCGGCCTCGTCTGCAAGCGCCTTGTCCTCGGCGGCCTTGATCAGACGATTCACCTGCGAGGTTTGCGCACGCGCGGTGCAGAGGGGCGGGGCGGTTGGCGGGCAGCGGGTGAAGTGGCTGGGCGGCGGCCGCACGGGGAGGGCGTGCAAAAGGCGGAAAGCGGGTTGCGGTTGAGGTGACTGGGCAGCACGTGGCGGGGGAAGGGCCCACAGGGAGTGAGCGCTGCCAGGAACGCTTCAGCACCAGGTACAGGCGATAACGGGCGGACGGTGGAGGGCCTCGCTGGTGATCATTCTTCTGCCCTGTCAGCCGCCCCGTCGCACAAGTAGCGCACGCTCGCACCTCGCTGGTGCGGATGGCCTGCTCGATCAGCACGTCGAGCAGCTTGGTGGCTGCCCGGATGGTCTTGAGCTGCGCCTTGGTGGGCGCTGGGGGCGCCTCGGGCTTGGGCGCGGCCGGGGGCGACTCGGAGCGGCTGTCATGCTCCGCCCGGTGGTGGTGCGAGGCCTTGCCGTGATGGTGCTGCGAGCGAGTGTTCAGTTCAGGCAGCCGTGTGTCGACCTATGGTGCAGCAGGTGTGGGCGGCACAGCACGCGCAGCACATCCGGCTGCTCACCTTGCCGTGCGGCCGGTCGTGCGCCGCGTGCGCGCCCGCCGCCTCGCGGCCCCTGCTGCGGTGCCGCTGGTGGCCCGCCGCGCCCAGCTGCCCCGACGACGCCCGGTCCTGGTCCAGCGTGGAGAGGTACTTTGAAAGGTCGTCCATGTTGGTGTTGGACTCAACCTGCGGCGCCCGGGGCGAGGGATCCCCAAGGCGTCAGCGCGGCTCTGCTTGTGTTGCTCGCTGCACAAAGGAACCACACGGGCTCCGGCCCCGCCGAGGTGTCCAACCAAAATGCAAACAAATCTGGCACACGTGAGCCGTGTCAGCGCACCTCTTCATCGCTCAGCGCCGCCAGGAACGCGTCCACGTCCCCCTCCTCGTCCACCTTGGACATGCTGTTGGGCCCCTGTCCCCCGCCCCGCGGCTGCCCGCCGCCGCCGCCGCCCGCCGGCGGCGCCTGCCGCGACGCCCGCCCGCCCCGCCCCGTCGGCGGCGGGTCGCCGGTCAAGGATGGCTGCGACGGCTCCGCCGGCCCGTGCGGCGCCTGCGCGCCTGCTTGCTGCGCGTTTGGCCGCCGGTTGAGGCTGGCACCCGCCGCCGCCGCCGCCAGCCCCCGCATGCTGCTCGGGCCTGACGAGGAGCTGAGGTCGATGCTCTGCTGCGAGGCCAGCGCGCCTCCCGGCGGCTGAGCGAACGCCGTGGGGGACCCACCTCCCGGCCCCGGGGACTGCGTGGTGCTGGGGCGGCCCGCCTGCATGCGCGACCCTGGCCGCATGCCGCTGCGCGTGAGCGGCCGGCCCTCCAGGTCGTACGCCGTGCCGCCGCCACGCGTGCCGGGCCGGCCGTCGTTCTCAAACGCGTTGGGGCCCACGCCCCAGGACAGCGCGCCGCGCATGCCCGCCGGCGGCGGCCGCGCCGTCGGGCTCATGGCCTCGACCCCGCTGGGGCTCTGCGGCGACAGCACGTGGCCCATGCTCTTGAAGAAAAAGGCCGCGTCGTCCTGGGACGCCACCACGCCCCCGGGCATGGGCAGCTGGATGGACAGCGGGTCGACCATTGGAGGCGGACCTGCGCCCGCCCCACCTCGGGCCCCCGCGCCCTGCCGCCCTCCTCCGTGGCCTTGGGGCGGAGGGGACGGGTAGCCCCCGACCGTGGTGCTGCTGCGCACGCCGTCGGCGCGGCTGCCCGCCGCCCGGCTACGGTCGCCGCCGCGGCTGGCCGTCTGCCGCGCGGGCGAGCGGTGCGGGTCGCTGTCCCAGCCGCCGCCGGGGACTGTCACGGACTCGCGGAGCCGCAGCTCGCCCTGGAGGCTGGCGCCATGGGGCTCGCCTCCAGGCGGGAAGACGGGCAGCCGGGCGCCGTCGCCGCCGTGGTGGTGCTGGCGGGCGTGGTGCCGCTGGTGCTGCGGCGGCGGAGGGAAAGGGTCATTTGCAGGGTCGTCGGCGGCCTCCATCCGGTGGCTCCCGTGCGCCATGACGCTCGGCTCTCGAATGACTGTGGCACGGTGCGGTCCGTGCGCGCGTGGCTGGTGCTCGGAGACTGTGCGGGGGCGTCAGCGTCGCTGATCTCGATGCGCGCGGATTGCCCGCTGCTGCTGCTGCTCTTGCCGCCCGTGGGTTGACGAGGTCTGCTTCCGTTGCGCGCGACGCCTCAGCGCCCAGGGGCCCCAGCCTGCGCGCGGTGGAATTGCACTCGATGAGGAGAAGCAATGGCTGCTTCGCCGCTCGCTGTTCCCCCTCCTTTGCCGAGGTGTTTGACAATGTTGACCCTGCCGCGAGCTTCGCAGCGCGGCCAGGAGTCGCCAACCAATCAGCTGCAACGACTGCCTTGGTGCTGCACCTCGTCCGGCGCACCTGCGGGCGCCCCATGGAGCGCAGCCCCGAGTTCTGCTGCTTCTGCTCGCAAAAGCTCCCACGAACCCGAAAGAATGGGACTCCTGCTCAATCTGCAGAGCGACGACTCCCTCCGCTCTCGCCCTTGTTGCTGCGGCGTTCCTCGCGGCAGCGAGTTGTCGTACCGTCAAAGCCCTCATCTCATGCGCGCGCGAGGGGGAGCGAGGAAAGCGGGCGGGCGCGCCACAGCGAGATGCGGCTCGCCACCACCACGTCGCGCGTATGGGGCGAGATCTGGTCGGGTGGCGCCTTTCGAGCGCGCGTCCCGGCTACAGCGTGATGCTGCGGCAGAGATGGCACGCCTTCTGCAGTGAAAAGAAGCTGACTGACAGCACCAGCAGCAGCCTCTTCTCGCAGTGACGACCATGAAGGCCAATGCTGCAGGGGGGGAGGGCAGCAAGGCCGCAGCCAGGTGCGCGGGTGTGCAGGCTCGCAGCGCCGCGTGCACAAGCCCGAGACCCTGAGCAGCTGCGCGTGCCAAGCAGTGGGAGCACAGCGCGGGCCGCGGAGCGAGCGGGGGACGCGGCCCCGCATCACGCTGTGCACACACGCGCAGGGCGTCGGCCTACGTGCCCCACCCAGAGGCCGAGGAGTTCCAAAAGTACATGCTCACGCTGCTGGCACAGCGGCGGCAGCTGCAGGCGCAGGGCGTGCTGCAGGTGCTCGAAGGCGCCAGCCCCGGCACCTCGCCGCTGGCCGCCACCTCGCTCCTCATGGTGCGTGCGCGTGTGGGTGCCGCAACGCCCCACGCCGCAGACCTGCTTGCGACGGTGCGGCGCAGCCGGCTTTGATTAAGCAACGGCAAGTGTCGCCTGTGCCGCTGCGGCAGGCCCAAGCCAGCGCCCTCACGGTTGAGCGCGAGCGCAAGGACGTGCAGCGCGAGGTGTGCCTGGCGCCCGGCAGCGAGCAGCGCCCCGGCGGCCGCGCCGCCGGCGACAAGGCCGCGCCGGGCGTCCCAGGTGGCCCCATGCCCTTTGGCAGCGCCGCCACCAGCCTGGAAGTGCTGAGGGACTCGGTGCTCACGGCCGGGACCGCGCTGGCAGGTGAGGCGTGCAAGACCTGCCTTGACAACTGCCGCGGTTCCCCCCTCCTGGGACTCCAGGGTGGGGCGACGACTGCTGGTAGCCAAGGAAGGCGGTGGCGCGCGCCTCCTCTCCCGCAGGCGCGAGCGACCCCGACATGCTCCTGTGGCACTTCCGGAGCCGGCGCGCCGCCCTGGCCGTAGAGCGCCTGGAGCTGGCGCGCCACCTGGCCGCGCTGCGCCGCGCACACTTCGCGCACGTCGTGTCCTCCTCCATGCCGCCGGGCGTGTCGGCGGCCCGCCAGCACACGGCGCTCGCCTATGCGACGTGCCAGCTGCACTCTGCGGCGGCGGCGGCGGCGGCGGCTTCGCCGTTAGGCGGCGGCTGCTCGTGCGTTGGCGAGCTGGAGATGGGCGCGCAGTGCATGGCGGCGCTCCAGGCCGCACAGGCGGACGTGGCGGCGAGGGTCGCGCGGATCGAGGCAGGGAGGCAGGCCGGCGGCGTCGCAGGTCAGTCCGCCTCCCTTTAACGGCAATGTGGGCGCATTGAAGCAGGGCGCAGGGTGCAGCAGTCGTGAGTGTCGGCGCGCTGTTTGATGGCGTGCGGACACGACTGCAGGCGCAAAGGCGGCCGTGACGGAGGAGGACTGGGCGGCGGCGCTGCGGCACGCGGTGGGCGCCGCGCCCGGCGGCAGGCTGGGCGCGCGGCTGACGGCCCGCCTGGCTGCCCTGCCGCAGAGCCACCACCACCGCTACCCCATCTACGAGCAGGTGATGAGGGGAGGGAGGCAGCTCGCTTGCTGCTGTTGCTGAGCGCGTGCGTGCAAGGCGGGCACGTGATATCATGCCATGTCCCACAGACCCCAAGCAAAGCCTGGGTCACCTGCTCGTGGTTGCGCGCGCGCAGGCAAGCACAGCGGCGCTGGAGCGGGACAGCAACATGGCCGGCGCCAGCCTGCGGGTGCCGCCCACTGTGGTGCGGCACATCAGCGAGGCGCAAGGCCAAGTGGTGAGCGCAAGCGCAGGCTTGGCAACGGCGCAGCACCGCAACCCTCCTCCGCCGCCGTGGCCAGCTATGCATGCGCTGCGTGGCCACCGTTCCCTACGTGTGCGCAGGCGGCGCTGCTGGAGCACTTCCCCTCGTTTGAATCCCTGGAGACGGGAGGGTCAGACTACGTCGCGCTCACTGAGACGCCCCAGGTGCGTCCCGCCAAAGCCCAGCAGTCCTTGGCAGTAGCCTGGGGGCGGTTCTCTGAAGCGCAAGACGCGGGCTGTAGCTCTTCCTCTGGCCTTGGGACATTGCATAGAAGCGCAGCGCGCAGACGGGAATGCGCATGTGCTGCACGCGCAGGCGGCGGCCGAGGCGGCCTTGGACGACGACCTGGGCCGCAACCACCAGCACCTCTACGTGGCGCGCAAGATGTTGCCTCGGCTGCTCTTCCAGCAGTCCATGCGCTGGCCCGGCGCCTGCACCGTCGTCAACCTGCACCAGCCCAGGTGCGGCACGCAGACTGCCGAGGCGCGGCGCTGCAACAGGCGTTGCCTGGAAACGCTTCGCTCCCTGAGAACGCACAACCTGCCATGGGTTGTGGCAGCCCAGCGTCGCATCGTGCGCAACCGCTGCAGCTTGTGGCGGGGGCCAGCAGCGCTGCTCGACTGCTGAGCTTTGCCGCTCGTCTGACGCGGCCCGGCCTGGCCGCCTTGCGCGCCTGCAGCGCCAGCGGCGCTCACACGGGCGAGACGCCGCCGCCGGACGCCGCCGCCGCGCACCACCTGGCCATGAAGGTGTCATCGTCGGGCGCCGCCGCCGCTGCCGCCAGCCCCTTCCTCGGCGCCACCGACCTCGTGCAGCAGCCCGTAGAGTTTGAGGACTTCCTGACCGGTGCGTTCTTGCTCTCAAGCGTGTGTGTGCCCATGCTTGTGGGGGACACCTCGGGGGCCCAAGTACGCATTTAGATGCCACGCAGCACCTAGGCGATCGCTGTGTGTGCCGGTGTGTGCGCCATGGAGCTGTCGTGGATTCCCACAGCATGCTCAGCAGGCGCCGGTTCGTTTCCGTTCCGGCCGGTGGCGTCGTCACGCCGTCTCCCGCCGCGCTGCCTCGTTGCTCGTGGCGCTCGTGGGTGTTGCAGAGGAGCTGGGCGCCCTGGCGCCGTCGGTGGACGGGGACCTCAGCGCGGGCCACGCCGCCGCCGTGCGCGCGCTGGGCGTGCGCGTGGCCGAGGCGCTCAGGGCAGAGAACGCCTTCCTCGAGACTTCGGACGCTGCAGAGGTGCGCGGGCGCCGTACGCTTCCGCGGCAGAACGGGCGCCCAGCACTGTGGGCCCTGGCCTTGGTCAGCCTTGCGATGGTTCAGGATGGGAGTGCCGTTTAAAGGTGTGTGCGGCGCGTGGTGTGGCGTCGCAGGTGTCAAACCGGCTGCGGGCGCTGGCGGCGCGCCACGCCGCGCGGTGGTCGCAGCAGGAGCAGGCGCCCCGCGGCGGCGCCGGCGCCGGCGGGGCGCTGTCCCTGGCCAGCGCGCAGGAGAGCATGCGGCCCGTGCACCTCGACGTGAGTAGAGTGCGCCTTGCGTGTGCCTGATCAGGCCCACTGCTCCGTCTCTCTGAGAGCACCTTCGCCACCCACCGCCCAGCCAGTGACCGACTTGCTGGCACAAGCATCTCGGCGGGCTAGGCAGGAGCATGGTCGCTGTGTGCCTGTGCATGACGCTCCGTGCCATGCAAAGCCCCCTGTTGTTGCCATTAACAGGCCAAGACGATGGAGGCGCTCTACACGCTGCGCTTCCTCCGCACGCGGCGCAACCGGGTGCGGGTGCTGCACTACCTCAACGCCATGGTCAGCCTCCAGGTGAGCCCTGGCACACGCCCTCCCCTCCTTTGCTTTTGCTCTGGAGTGGGGGCAGACGACGCCTGGTGTCCACAGCCCTGCACAGTGTGGGCACCACAGGCGCGTGACGGGGACCCTTCACCTGCCTGCGGCGACCGTGGACCCCATCTAGAAGCGTGGCTAGCGGCCTCTTCCCTTTCCTTGCCAAGCAGGGCGTCAAAGCAGGGGCATGTCTGCATGCAGGTCGGCTTTGCCTTCCGTATCGACGCGCGCTGGGGCGGCTCGCGTCCGCAGGTGTGCCTGCTGCAAGACGAGGCGGTGGAGCTGCCCTCCATCAGCCCGCTGAGCACCACAGCCGCCAAGCCTTTCACCTGCCCCGTGCGCTACGACCGCTCCACCGCCGCCGAGGGCGCCGGCGACGGCGCCACGGCCGACGACGACGAGGACGAGGAGGAGCTGGTGCGAAAGGCAGCAGAACGCAACCCAGGAGCACCACACGACGTAACACCACACGACGCCCTGCTCGCTTGCATCGTTGCGGCCATCTCTCCCAGAGCACACTGGCGCGTCATCTCTTGAGCGAAAGTGCGAGGTGACGCGCAACTCACGAGCCCTGCGTGCTCCATGTGTGCAGGCGCTGGGCCCTGAGCCGTCCATCGCCCGCACCGCCCGCACCGGCATCTCCCGCCAGCCCAGCGTGGCGGGCAGCCGCACCAGCCGGTACAGCCGCGTGAGCCGCGTGAGCCGCAGGCGGCGAGGCAACGGCCCCGGGCTGGGCGTCATGGGCGCCGGCCTCCAGCGGCACCTGGCGGCGCAGCCCTCGTTCATGACGACCGCCACGACGGCGCCGGTGAGCTCGTTTGCCTGTGCACCCAGTGAGCACACGTCGCACCATGCGTGTCGGGCTTGGTGGAAAATGAGGAGAGCGTGTGCCGGGGGGACAAGGTGGTGACGTGCCTCGTGATCAGGGCGGTGGGGCAGTCGCTGAGCGGTTTTGGGGGTCAATTGCCGTCGCGCGCAGGACCTGCGCCAGGTGAACGACACTACGGGCGGCGGCGCCGCGACGGCCGGCACCAGCGCGCACATGGAGGGCGACGAGGACCTGGGCGTGGAGCGGGACCAGTGGGTGGAGGACGACGAGGCGGGCGTGCTGGTGATGCGGGCGGACGGGCGGGCCATCGTGTACCGGCAGGCCAAGGTGCTGTTTGACCGGCTGGAGGAGGAGCTGCTGCAGGTGCGTGGGCTGGTTCGAGCGCCCAGAGAAGAGCGGCGAGTTGCATCGCGTCCGTGGCGTGTCACGTCCTTGGTGGAGTGCAGCACCTCGATGTGCGTGGTTTGGGGCACGCATGCATGCGCATGCAGGTGGCGAGCCACTACGTGGAAGTTTACGCGCAGCAGCTGCACGCGGCCGGCAAGGGCGCCGAGGCCGATGCCATCGACTGGTGCGCGACGTCTCCCTGTGGCAAGAGAGAACCTGTCGCCCAAGCGCTGCAGTAGCGAATGCGGTGTCGCTGGGCGCCGCGCGCGCTTCGCAGGCACGCCGTGCTGGAGGACGTGTGGCAGTACGAGATGGAGTTCGCGGCCGCGCGGCACAAGACGCTGCTGGCGTACTACACGGCGTACCGCCACGCCACGGACTGGGGAGCGCTCGACATGTTCGCGGGGCAGAACAGAGCCAACGCGCCGGCGCCCTTCCCGACTGCCGGTGCGTGCCGTCGCGCGCGACACAAAGGTTTGTCGCGCTCTGCGTGGATCCATCTTCAGGTTTTTCAGGACAAACGCTGCTTCGCGACCTTGTCGGGCAGGCACCACCACGGCCTCCGCGGCGGAAGCGGCGTGGGCCTCGGCCTGCGTCAACGCGCCCACGCCCACGCTGCTGGGCGCCCGGCAGCAGCTGAGAAGGGAGCTGGTGGACCTCTGCTTCCGCCGGCCCAACAACGCGCTTGAGGACGGGTACCTTGCCGGACGGCACATCCACGAGACGGTGCGCCTGCTTTGTGCGCGTCTCGATCGCGAAACCTCGTTCGCGTGTCGCGTGCTGAGGCCGGGAGCGAGTCACGCGCTGTGGGGTCGCATCGCATCGCATTCGCATTCGCAGGTGTCGCTCGAGCTGGAAGCGGCGCTGGTGGCCCAGCTCAACGCCGCCACGCACCGCGTGGAGCGCGACGTGCTCGCCAACGCGTTCGACGCCGTCCGCACGGCCAACAGCACCGCGCTGGCCACCCAAGGCAAGCCGCAGCGCGGCGACCGCACTCCGCTCGCACTTCAGCTGTGCAGCACGTCGAGCAAGCACGCCCTCACTGCTGCACGCCCCACACGCCGCGCTCGACCCGCGACCCGCAGGCCAGGACGGCGGCGCGGCAGCAGCGCACATGGCGGCCCTGGACCTCCAGCAGCTGGCGCAGCACACGCCGGGCCTCAGCGGCGGCATCGTGTACGGAGCCGTGATGCGCGGCGGGCGGCCCCGTGGCCTGTGGCAGGAGGGCGCGCTCATGGCGGGGGTGGGCGCGTCCAGCGGGTGGCTGCCCAGCGTGCTGAGGCACGTGGTGAACGAGCTGGCCGCCTTGCACCAGGTATGTGCCTCTTTCACTTGTGAATCTCATCCCTGGCCGCCGCGTGCGGTAGCGCGCTAGCTGCAGAGCTGGGGCAGACCTGCGGAGGTGTGAGTTTCCTTGGGTCCCTTGCTGTCGCGTGGCACAGGTGCGGCACTACGTGGAGCTGGCCGAGCTGCGGCGCGTGGTGCTGCAGGCGGCCGTGGCCGAGATGAGCGTGCTGCTGCGCGAGGAGGCATACCGCGCGCACGCCGCCCAGGCCAAGATGCCCTCGGACAGCAAGATGAGGTGCGGGGAACGCACGCAGATGCAACGGGCCGCGGGCCGCAGGGAACAGGCTGTAGCGCAGTGCTGTGCAAAGCGCGTGCAAGGGGGCGATGCCGCGCCCGGCTGCGTTCGAGCCTCGTGGTGCGACGGTCGTGTGGCTGTGGCGCGCGTGCGCAGGGACGCGATGGGCCGGCCGGACGTGTCGGACGATGCGCAGGCCGGCGCGCTGAGCTGGCTGGTGCCCTCGCTGCTCATGGACAACGCCGTCAGCCTGCCGGCGCTGGCGGCGCAGGCCGGCTGCCCCGCCCGCGACGCGCTGCAGGTGCGAGGCGCACCGACTCCTCCACCGAGGCAGACGCCAAGCCCTGCACGATGACCAACGAGCATCGGCGTGTGCAGGGCTGCGTGCGGACTGCGGACTTGGGGCCGAGTGTTTGCGTGGCTGCCGTCACCGGCACGCGAGCGCATGCGCATGTGTGCTGTGCCCGTGCTGTGCGAGCGCAGATGGTGCTGACCAAGGAGCGCGTGGTGCGGGACCTGTACCGCGGGGAGGTGGCCTGGCTGGTCTACTGCACGCAGAGCCGCGCGCTGGGCCTGCGCTTCATCACGCCGGAAATGCAGGTGACTTGCGCGGGACCCAGCCACTCGCTTGCGTCCCTGCCGTCAGCGTCCCGCTGCCGCAAGCAGCGAGACTAGGAAGGGTGTGGCGGCAACGGTGTGTGTGCTGGGCTCGCCGCTGCAGGGCATTGACTGGAGCAACATGGATAGCCAGGGCAACATGCACAAGCCCGAGCTGCTCACCGAGGTGGTGGCCGACTGCGAGCCGTCAGACATGCCGCCGCCTGGCGCCTCGGGGCCGCCCACCTCCATCGCCAACCCCTCGGGCACCGGGGCAGCCACCGGAGGTGCGGAGAGCACGCGCGCGTGCTGCGTCCTGCTTCACTCGCTCCCGCCGCATGCTTGGCAGAGTGTGAGCGGATGTGCATGCGGTGGTGCGCGCGTTTGGGGGGCGCAGGTGTGAGGGCCGGCGCGTCGGCGGCGAGCCAGGCTGGCGGGCCAGCCACCGCCGTCATGTTTGGCGTGGGGCGCGCCGGCACGCTGGGCGGCGTCTGGCGGCAGCCGCCGCTGGCGCTCTCAGAGTTCTCCACGCACCCGGCGGAAATGATGCAGGTGCGGTGCTCTTTGCTGTGACGCGCACGGGCCACAGTGGGCGCAGCCTCGCAGTTGCGGCACGCCAGAAAAGAAACGCTCCTGTCCATAGCGTGCCGTGGACGTTGGCAGTGATGCAGCAGACCCGCCGTGCACGTGCTGTCTGGGGCCCCGCAGGTGCACTCGTTGCCGGGCGTGCGAGCCATGCTGGACCCCTCGGGTGTGGGGCCCGCCACGATCAAGTCCGCCGCCCAGGCGCAGGCGCTGCGCGCGGCCACCTTGGAGCTGGCGGTCCGGCACAACCAGGTGCGTGCCGCGCAAGCGCCTGCGTGGCGTGTGTCCACCCAGGGCGTCGTTCCGTTCTGCGCGCCACACCATGCTCTGTTCACCTTTGCTGGCCTCGCCACTGCACTACAGGAGCTGCTGGACTTTATCGTGAGGAAGCTGGACCGGCGCAGGAGAGTGCTCATGTGGCGCAGCGCTGCCGTCGAGGGCGTCAGCGGTGAGCGGCGGCGAGCCGCTTTGCACGTGATGACGAGTGACCCGTTGGTTGTGTGAGCTCAACCTGATGCCGTTCAAGTTGACGGCTGCGTGCCGCAGACGACACGGACGTGGACATCGTCGTGGGCGGGCCGCCCGGCTCGCACCGTCCTGGCCGCGTCAAGCTCACGAACGCGCCGCCTCCCGACCCCCGCACGGGCCTCCCGCCGCCGTCCACGCCCCTCCTGGACGACCCGCCGCTCCCGCGCGCGGTCCGCTACCGCCACAGCCGCCGGATGACGGCCGTGCGCACCACCATGGGCACGGGCGCCTCGGCCGCCAACGCGGCCAAGGCTGTGGGCAACGGCGCCGCTGAGGCGGCGCCTGCGGGGCCGCGCGCGTCGAGTGGCCCGCCGCTGCTGAGCCGCAGCAGCAACGTGATGAGCGCCTCTGCGTCGTTCGCCAAGCCCTCCTCCTCGTCGTTCCGGCTCGTCTACCCCGACGCTCTGGCGGACGGGGCGTTCGACGTGGACGAGCTTGACGAGGACGACGACGGGCAGGCGCCCGCCTCGCTGCAAGATTTGCTCGACGCCAAGGCCATTGCCGACTTGAAGGCGGTGCGGCAGAAGCTGGTGCGGGCGGTCGGTGTGCTGCGGGTCAACCTGGCGAGCGTCAAGCTGTCGCTGCGGCGCGACGCCAGGAAGCGCTTCGTGGAGCGCATCGCGGCGAGCCTCGACCTGCTGCGCGCCACGCACACATCGGAGGGCGGCGCGGGCGGGAGCGGCCGCGCGCTCAGGCCCAGCGGCACGCGCGCCACGCACACGAGCATGCCGGGCGGTGTGTCGCACGGGCTCGCGGCTGCCGAGGTGGAGCTGCAGAAGCTGGACGTGTTTGAGGAGGTGTATGTGCGCGGCTTCCTCGACGCGCTGTCGGGGCCCGCGCTGCGCCTGGAGCTGGCCGGCGTGGCGCGCGAGCTGGCCGTCACGCTGCTGGGCAGCACCGGCGGGTACGGGCACCGCTGGGGCCTCAAGTGGAACACGGAGCTGCAACGGCTCATCGCCAACCCGGAGCCGGGCCCGTTCTTCGAGGGCGCGAGCGGCGCCGCCAAGCTCCAGCAGCTGCTCCAGGTGAACCCGGATTCTTCGGCTCGGTGCGCTCGGGTCGTGGGACACCTGCATCGAAGCCGAAGAGTCGACGCGCCCCTACTCGCACGCAGGACTACGGCCCGCTGTGGCAATCCATCCACTTCCAGCTGGCAGACAAGGCCGACGACCCTGACACGATGGACTGGGAGCCGCCGCCGGCCGGCACGCTGCCGCCGGGGCTCATCGTGCTTGACGCGTCGTCGCCCGCGGCGGCCGTGCGCCTCGACCAGCTGTGGGAGGTGCGCAGGCAGGAAGCGATGCGCCGAGCAACGACCTGCTGTGCTGCTGCGCAGCAGGCAGGAGCGCAGCAGCAGTCGCACTTACCCTGCGTGTGCACCTTTCTCATCGCCGCGTCCACCAGGTGCCGGGGCAGCTGGACCTCCTCGCTCTCCACCACCCCCAGATCGAGGCCCTCCTCTCACAAAGCCTGCAGCAGCAGCAGCAGCCGCCACCGGCGGCATCCCTGGCAGGCCCACCGTCAACGTCGTCCCCTCGGCGCGCGTCGCAGCAGGGCAACGCCTCGTCGTCGCTCTCGCGGACACCCTCCACGGCGCTCCCCGACAGCGCCCCCGGCGACTCGCCCAAGCGCATCTCAAGCCGCCGCGAGCTGCTCAAGCAGCTGTCCTTTGTCAGGGACGGGGAGGGCAAGGGCGGCGCCGCGGCGCCGCTGCTGGCGCTGCGGCCAGAGCAGCTCAAGTGCCTGCAGGTGCGAAGCACCCGCAGCATGCATCCCACACCTGCTCAAATTGCTAAGAGGACCAACGACGAAGACTCAGCGTGCGCCCGCCCCTGCCCTCTGCTTGCGCGCCTGCAGAGCGGCGCGAGGCTGGGCCGCCTACTGGTGCGCCTGGTGGGCTACGCGCTGTCTCACGCCGGGCTGCTGGTGCAGGCGGCCCACCTGGCGGCGGGCGGCGACCTCTCCAAGTCCGCCACGCTCATGCCGCTGGAGCCAGAGGTGCGCACGCCTCTGCGTTTGGCGCTTGCGCTGTGCCCGCTCATGCCCTCTCCGCCGCCGCCAGCACCCGCCGCTGAGCGCGCCACTCCACGCAAGGCGAGCCTTGGAGCTACCTCGCGTGCACACCATGCGCAGGCCCCGGGAGGCCTGTCTGGCGAGGCTCTGCTCGACCACATGGGCGCCGTGTCGCGCGCCAAGGCGGCGCCGCTGCTGCCCGGCGCGCTCATGAGCACGGCGCTGCAGGCGCTGCACTCCAAGCTCAGCTACCTGGTGCAGCCCACGGGCTTTGCCGCAGGCGCGTGACTGAATGTCCTTGGCATCGTGGAGCTAGCTAGCTAGGTGCTGGCGCCAGCGGGTGGGTGGGGCAAAGTGCGCTGGCCAGGGCGTGTGTGCGCGTCCCTGTTGCTCTGGGCCGCGTTATGTTCTGGCCTCAACGGAGGCAAACAACTGCTCGCGCTGCTGGCGGGTGAGCCTGCGTCCCGCGCGGGACACAGGTACGGGTGCGCCCAAGGTGCTCCAAAGCGAGGGAGAGTGCGCCGTTGCGTGTCCTGGCCTGCAGGCAAGACGAGCGCCGCGCCGCAGGCGTCCGCCACGTGCCCGTCGGCGCCCGCCCTGGACTTCCTGGAGCGCGAGGTGGCGCTGGCGGGGCGCGCCGCGCTGCTGGCGGTGGCGCGCGCCCGCGACACGCTGGCGCAGGGCAACGACGGCATGCGCCGCGCCTGGGGCCTCGCAGGTGCGCCGCCCTTGAGCTCAGTGGGTCGCCCGCCTGGGCCACGTGCCGCCTGGGCCACGTGCCCAACGCTGAGCGCCCTGCCTCCCGTCACACAAGGCGCTTGGCGTGCATGACGTGGACCGTGTTTGTGGGCTTGCTGGCTTGCTGATTGCAGAGCCTCTGGAGTTCCAGTACGCCCGCGCGACGCGGTGCTAGCGCCGCTGCCCGGCGCGGTGCTGCCGCTGTGCGCGCTGCGGCTGCCCGACACGGCGCGGCTGGTGCTGCACAACGAAATGTCCAAGATACAGGTGCGAGAATAGCTGCCGCCCGCCGCTTGCCGCACTCTCGCATCACTCCGAGGGCGTTGCATGGGACTGGCAGTGGCGCGCTGCGCGGCTGACTGCGCCCCTTCCCCCTCTGCGGCGTGCTGAGCGCTGCTGGTGCTGGTGGGCCTGCCAAGCCGCGGCTTGTTCACCCTATGTGCGCTCGTCGTGTGCGCTCTGATTGTGTCGCGCGCAGCTGCTGCTGGAGCGCACGTCGTGCGAGTGCGGCGCGCAGCCGGGCGTCAAGCCCCTGGCGGCGCTGGCGCTGCAGGAGGCCGTGCTGGGGCTGCTGTGGCAGCACGACCGACTGCGCGACGCGCTGCTGCACCGCGCCATGCTGGTGAGCAATGACAGAGCAGGCTGACAGAGCAGGAGAAAGATGCCCTCGTCACAAGAACCTCCTTGCCCGCACCATCATGCCTCTGGCTCGCCTGTGTGCGCGCGGCTCCGCGAGGAAGCCCATGCTTACAGCAAGTGGACCGCAAACTGGCCCTGGCTGTCCGCGTGCGCAGATGGAGGCCCCCGAGCAGTACCCCTACCCGCCTGCGCACCCCTCGCACTTCCTGCGCCGCTACCACGCACTGCTCGTCGCGCCCAACGGGCCGCCCCGGCCGCTGCCCGCCGCCGCCCGCGAGTGGATGGCACAGCACTACCAGCAGAACGTGGCGCTCCCGGTGAGCACCTCCGCCTCGCTCACGCGCCTCCCGTCGCGTCGCAGCGAAGCTGCTAGTGGCTGGCGTAAGCGTGTCGTCGAAGCAAGCCCTTCAACGTGGCGCCGCTCGCGCTGCTCGCAGGCCAAGGACCTGCTCCGCGCCGCGGCCGTGGCCGCCAGCACGGGCGCCTCGCACGCCGAGGAGTCGGTGGTGGCCAACCTGCCGGGCGGGTCGGCGACGGCGCCCGGGCGGCCGGCGTGGCTGCCGCTGAGCGACGTGTGGGCCAGCCCCGAGGCCAGGGCGATGGAGGCGGCGTGCGTGGTGATGAAGCAGGCGCTCGACCTGCAGGCCATCCAGGTGCGGCGGTGGCGGCCACCACGGGACGAATTGCGCTCAAGTGGCCGAAGGAAAAAGAGCACGACCATGTTTGTGGGCGTTCACGTGTGACGTGACGTGGTGTGTGTGTGCGCGGTTCCAGGTGGCGCTGCTGCGGCTCAACCAGGACTGCGCCAAGCTCACGGGCCTCGCCGCGCTGCACCAGGCTCGCGCCTCGCAGCGGCAGCGCCACGGCGACGGCTTCTACGACGACGAGGAGGACGAGGAGGAGGACGAGGGTGGCGAGGGCAGCGAGAGCTGGGCGGGGGCGAGCGGCGCCGCTGGCAAGGCCCGGCAGGCAGGGCTGGGCGGGCCCGAGCTCACGCAGGCCATGGCGGACGCGGCGGTGATCAGCCCGGCGTTGACCTCGCTGGTGCGGAAGCTGATGGCGAGCCGGCAGCGCGGCGGCGGCGGTGGCGGTGGCGGCGGCGAGGCGGCGGGCGGGGACGACGTGTTTGTGGTGGGGGCGGATGACCTGGCGAGGTGGCTGGCCGAGGCGTCGCAGCTGATGAGCGCCGAGGGGCGGGCCAGGGCGACGGCGGCGGCGGACGCGGCGACGTGGGAGCGGCGGCAGCTGCAGGTGCGCCTGTTCCGGACGGGGGCGCTGCAGAGAGCGGCGCGTGGGCTGCCGCGGAGCGCGTGCATGCCTTGCGCGCTCCTTTTCCTGTTGCAGGTCACTTCGGTGGAGCTCGAGGAGGAGGTGGGCAAGCTGGCGGAGGGGCACGACGTGTTCATGCGGCGGCACGCGATCCGGGTCGAGACGCTCATGGTGGACCGCGCAATGTCGCTGCTCCAGGTGAGCCGGCGGAGACGGCTTCACGAGTCCACGGCGCAATCGCTACGAGGGCGGGCTCGCGACGAGGCGCTCGCGACGGTGGGGAGCGCCGCCCTTGCGTTCGCAGGAGCTGGGCAGCGTGCGGCGGCACGCGGCGAGGTCGCTGGAGGACGCCAAGTGCGCGACCGAGGCGGCGTACCAGCAGGCGCAGCAGCAGCACGGCGCCAAGATCTCAGAGCTGCAGAACGCGCTCACGGTGAGAGGGGGGCCTCCATCTCGTGTCCCGAGTCCCAAGCGCACACCTCTCGCCGATCGCCTGACGGTCTCGACGCCGCTGAACCCACTCCGCTCGTGCCGTGTTCGTCGAGCAGGTGGCGGCGACGAACGCGGCCCTCCAGCGCGCCGACATGCAGAAGGCCGCGCTGGAGGCCATGATGGAGGTGCGCCGCGAGACGCTGCAGCGCGCGTTCGGCTCGGGCGGCAAGGGCCTGCTGGCCTCTCGCGCAGCGGCGCCGTCGCCGTCCGAGGACAGCAACGCCAAGGGCGCCACCGCCAACGGCAGCGGCGCGTCGCCCGCGCCGCCGTCCGCGACAGTCGCGGCGGGCATCACGGACATCACGCACACCATCAGGCTGGAGGAGCAGATCGAGGCGCTGCAGACCGAGATCATCGACATGCAGCGCGCCATCATCAAGGTGCAGACGTGGTTCCGCATGCGCGCCAGCGCCTTCCAGGGCATCTGCATGCGCGAGGTGCTCGAGGCGCGCCGCCGCGCCGCCGACGCCGAGGGCCGCCTCTGGGAGGAGCGCGAGGCCAGCGAGCAGCGGCTCGACGCGCTGCAGCACCAGCTCCGCGGCACGCAGTCCGACCTCGAGGTGTCGGCGGCGCTGCTGGCAAAGTCCTCGGCCGACCTCACGCACGCGCTGGCGTCCAACAAGCGCCTGCTGGGCTGGAAGGTCAGCGCGCAGCCGCGCATGGCGGCGCTGCAGACCCGCATCGCCGACGTGACGCGCAACCGCGAGGCCTGGCTCGAGTGGGTCAACTCCAAGCGCGGGCTGCTGCAGCGCGTGTCGGACGTGCTGCTCAACGTGCACCTCGCAAAGGCGCAGCCCAAGCAGCCCCTCCAGCAGCCGACAACCGCGCCGCACCCGCACCCGCAGCAGCAGCAGCAGGCGCCTCCCGTCTTTGCGGCCCGGCAAGACGCGGCGGCGGGCGCCAGGGCCGGGCCTGGCACGCCAAAAAAGGCAATCATGTTCAGCGACGCCGCGGCCCCCGCCCGTCCGCAGCAGCAGCTGCTGCAGGTGCGGCTGGCGGACGAGCAGGAGCTCTTCGTGCAGGCTGGAGGCGGAGCAGAGGCGCCGGTGGAGGAGCTGGAAGCCGAGGTGCGCCACGGGGGCGAGGGGAGGAACGTGCGTGGGTGAGCAAGGCTGACATCTCCTCGGCACACCATCAAGATCGCACGAATGGTTGCGCGCCACTCAAAATGGGTGCAGTGCCGCCCTGGTGTGGGCGTGGTGCAGGCGCTGCGGGACGAGGTGGAGCGCCTGCGGGCGCAGCTCGCCGCCGAGCGGGCGTCCACCGCCGCGCTGCTGCGGCGCGGCTGGCAAGGCAGCGCAGGCGGCGGCGGCGGAGGAGCCGCGGCCGGCGCGGCCAACGCCCCCAGTGGCAACGGCGTCGGCCCCGACAACGGCGTGCCGTCTCACGGCGGCGGCGTGGGTGGCTCAGCTGCCCCCTCCGGTGGCCAGAGGCCGGCTACGGCCACGGCTCGAGGCAACCACCGCTCGCACTTGGGTGGCGGCCCCGGGCTAGGTGCGGCGGCGGGGCACGCCTTTGCCGCTGTGGGCGGCAGCAGCGGTGCTGTGGGCACAGCGGCGGCCGGCTTTGGCGGCGTGGGTGGCGGCTTGGCTGGCCTGCAGGCCGCTGCGCTGTCCGGGGGCCCGCTGGCGGCCGTGTCGGCGGACGTGCTGGTCAAGCGCCACGGGGAGCTGCAGGCCGCCTTGCAGCAGGTGAGGGAGCCACGCGGCGGTTGCCGGTTGCTCGAGAGCTTGGCTGTATCCGGCGTAAAGGTCAACGCGCACCCTCTGCGCGCTGGGCGTTTGGAGGTGTGGAGAGTCTGCAGTCGCTGCCCGCAAGCGAAAGGGGCCCCGGTTTTCCGCTGCCGCCGCGCGCCGTGTGTGCGCAGGAGCGGGAGCGAAGCCTGGCGCTGGCGCGCACGCTGCAGGCGGTGAGCACCGTGGTGCCGCAGGTGGTCGCGGCCTTTGAGCAGCCACCGGCGGGGCCGCAGCCGGGCTCGCTGACGTCGCACCTGCACCTGCGGAGCTCCGCGCCAGCGCCGGGGGCCGCGGCGGTGGGCGCCATCCCCAGCCGCCTCAACCTGTCGGGGCGGGTCCAGCCAGGCGGGCACCAGGCAGCGAGTGGGGCGGCAGGCTCGCCACGCGCGTCGCTGGCGTTCGTGCCCGCGCCGCCTGCGCTGGCCGTCCAAGGGGCGGGCGTGCACGGGGCGGGCCCTGCGCCTGCGTCGTCTGAGGGGGCCCCGGACGCGGCTGTACCCGCCCAGGCCGGCGATGATGGCGCCACGGCGTCGCCGGCACGGCCCGCCAAGGCGCTCGCGTCCGCGCCCATCCTGGGAAGTGCGGCCTGTCAAGCGCTGGACTTGGCGCCCTGGGACGCGAGCGCCGGTGCGGGCGCCTCCTCGTCCCCCGGCAGCAGCCACATCACGCCGCCTCCGGCCACGCTGAGGACGGCGTCCGGCCGCGGGGGCAACGGCAGCATCAGCGCGGCCATCGCCGCCGGCGGGCCCCTGGTGGCCACGTCCAGGCCGGCGTCCGCCGTGCGGCGGTCGGGCGGGCGCCCCGGGGCGCTGGGCGAGGCGGGGTCATCTGGGGGCGGGGCCGGCCGCGCGGGCAGCAGCCCGCCGCGTGGGGACGTGCTGGTGGGCAAGCGGCTGGGTTCTGGTGGTGGAGGCGCGGCGCGCAAATTGTCCTCCGGCGAGACGGCGGCGGCGGCGGCGGCGCTCACGGCCAGCACTGTTGGCCACAACGGCGCGCCGTCCCCGCTGCAGGTGGGCGTGGTGGCCACCAAGGCAAGCATCGTGCCATCCACCCCGCTGGCTGGCAGCGCACCTGCAGGCCGGTAGTAGGACTTTTCCGGCCGCCGGGGCGAGCCGGGGGCTTGCAATGAGTGGGAAGGCGCCGGAGCGCCCGCGTGCACACTGCGTTCGTGCAAGGAGGAGCATGTCGAGGTGTTGAGGCGGGAGGCCAAGGAGGAGCGTGCAGGCGTGGCGCGAGCGTGGAGCCGAAGGAGCTGAAGCGGAGCACGGAGCTCGTGAGGCAGGCACCATCATGAGCAGCGCGGGGAACAGCTACGCCGAGACGGGCGTGTCGCTCTTCGACTGGACGTGAGTGCCTGGGCCGGCGAACGCCAGGGCCGGGGCGCGATCGGGCGGGCCGCGCTGCCTGCCTCAGCAGCCGCACAGCCTTGAGGCCGAGCACTCCGAGCCGCTGGTTCCAAAAGCGACTCGGGCGCAGCGAGGCAGCCTCTGGCGCGCCGTGCGCAGGCCGATGCGGCAGCGATGCGCCCATCATTCGCGCCTGTGCCATCGCGTCTCGCTGCTGGTGCGGCCACTCGCGGGAGTGCGGCCTGCCGCGTGGCACCAAGGGGAGATCCTGCGTGCGACTTTCCCTATTGCTCCCCCCGCGCAGCTTCGAGGACCACAAGGCCTTCGAGTACGCTCTCGCGCTGCATTTCGACAAGGCGGACAGGTGCGGAGCGTGGGGCCTGGGTGGGATGCCAAAGCCGACCTTGGTGTCGCTGTCCCGCCGACCTTGGTGTCGCTGCTTTGCGCCCCTCCCTCGTGGTGCGTGCAGGTGGGAGCGCATCGCCGCGAGCGTGCCCAACAAGACGCCCCAGGATGTGCACAACTACTTCCTGATGCTCGAGGTGCGGCGCTGCTGCTCCCTCGTGCGAGGGGCCACACTGACAGGGACCCGGGACGAGGAGCAAACCAGGGGCGCGACTCGCTTCCTCTGCGCGCGCAGGACGATGTGCGGCGCATCGAGATGGGGCAGGTGCCCGTGCCGACCTACGAGCAGCCCGTGCTCTCGCCAGCCTTCGTGGGGGCGCCTCCCCTGCCGCCCCTCGACGCGCAGGGCCTCGAAGCCTCGATGCAGCAGCAGCAGCAGCAGGTGCCGTCCACGCCCAACAACAAGGCGGCTGCCACCAAGGCCGGCACGGTGCGTGTAGGGGGCCTGGGTTGCCGTTGAGCGCGGCCTCGCAGCGCAACTCGCGGACCCGGCACGAGCCTTGCCTCCCTTGCGATGATCATCGGTGATCGCAGCCGGGCTCAGGCAGCAAGAAGGGCAAGGGCGGCGTGAACGGCGCCAGCGGCGGCGTGAGCAAGCCCAAGGGCGGCGCGGCGCTGGCGCCGCTCGTGCCGCCGCCGCCGCCCGCGCCAAACGGCGGCGGCGTGGCCTCGCCCGGCGGCGACAGGCGCAAGGGCGTGCCCTGGACCGAGGAGGAGCACCGCCTCTTCCTGCTGGGCCTGGCCAAGTTCGGCAAGGGCGACTGGCGCAGCATCGCGCGCAACTTTGTCACCACCCGCACGCCCACCCAGGTCCGCACACACGCTGCCCATCGTGCACACGGGCCTGCCAAAGACGAGGGTGCTGACGCTGGATCCATTAACCGTTCCTGGCGCAACACTCCGGGGCGCAGGTGGCCAGCCATGCGCAAAAGTACTTCATCCGGCTCAACTCTTCCAACAAGAAGGACAAGCGCCGCGCCTCCATCCACGACATCACGAGCGCCTCGCTCACGCCCATGGACCTGCAGCGGGGCCACTCGGGCAGCCTGCAGGACGCGGCGGCGGGCTCGCACAAGGCGGCGGCGGCGGCAGCGGCGCCAAAGGGCTCGCACACGAGCAAGCACGGCGGCAGGCAGCATGGCACGCGCGCCGCCGCCGTGCAGCAGCAGCAGCACGAGCACGCCGCGCTGCTGCCGCCGCTGCCGCCCATGCAGCCCATGCACGGCGGGGCCGGCTCGGGGCAGGAGGACGGCGAGGAGGCCGACGACAACGGCCTGCAGCCGCACCTCCACCACCACCACGGCCGCCACGCGCTGGAGGAGGGCGACGACGACTCGATCGCGCGGCACCACCACCACCACCACAGTGCGCACGCCGGGGAGCAGCAGGAGGACGTGGGCTTCGGGCCCGGCAGCGAGGAGCAGGAGGAGGGCGGCGCGGCGGCTGGCATCCACGGCATCGTCGACGACGACGAGGAGCCAGCCATGCACCACCACCACTACCCGCTGCACCACCACTTCGAGGGCATGATCATGCCGGAGCTGCTCATGATGGAGCAGGACGCGTATTGATATCAGTCCGGGGGGGCATGGCCATGGCGGCGCCGTGCTGCGCTGCGCTGGCTGCCGGCCGCGCAGCAGAGGCGCCGGTACCGCAGCGCTTGAATGTATCACTACCCTGCGCCCCGCGCTCCGCGCCTGCGCCCGCCTCGCGCCTGCGGCCGCCGCCGCCACGCCGCCCCTCAAACGTGGCGCGCCGCGGCGGGCTGGAGGAGAGGGTGCCTGGGCGCGGGCGCCGGCGCAGGGGGTTAGCCTTGGGGCCAGCAAATGATTATGCGCGCGCCGCCGGGCAGAGGTGGCGGAGGGCGGGGCAGCGGCCACGCTGCCCCACCGTGCGCACGCCCGGCGGCGCGCGACCCCGGTCCCCGTCGCGATTCCTCGTCGTGCTTCCGGCCGTGGTTGGTGGTGGTGCGGGGGGGCGCCTGAACGCCGCCGTGCCAACGTCGCCGGCGGTGCGCCTCGGGTTGCCCGCGGGTCTGTTGGTGGGTGGTCGGCCTGGTGGTTAATCGCCGCGGCGCGGCCCAGCAGTGAGCCTCCTGCGCGCCGCCTTGCTTCCCGGGGCACCTGCTAGTCGGCCCCTCGCCTCCACGGCCTGAGGATCCTTGCGGTCCCCGTCTCTCCCTCTCTCTTCGGTCTAGCCCTGGCACCCCGGCGTGGCTGACCCTGGGGTTGCTCTCTGCGTGCGCCTCTTGAGTGCACGCCATTAGGCAGGCACGGGGGTGGGCGGCGGCACACGCCAGGGCGGCGGCACACGCCAGGGCGGCGGCACACGCCAGGGCGGTGTGGGCGACCAGAGGTCGCGCATGACGAGGCAAGGGAGGGTGAGGGGGGTGTCGTGCTCGGCGGCCGAGCGGTGGACGCACAGGACGGGGCTCTGGGACGGCGGTGCTGTAAACGACCGAATCGTGGCTTTCTTATCGACCTGCGCTGGGAATGACGCACACTCTGAGCGTGAGTGCGTGAGAGTGAAGGAGAGGAGAGGGCCTCTGCGGCGCGTGGGCAACGCTGCCCGGGGGCCGCGTGTGGCCTGTTGGTTTGAGCAGGGGCAGAGGTGGCGTGGGGCGCTGCCTCTGCGACCCAGGCGCAGACTTTGGTTGTGCATCACAGGGGGGGGCCGGCGCGTCAGTGAACGGGCTGGGGCGGGCTGGTTGGAGGACGGGCCCACAGGAGCAAGAGGAACTAAGCAGGCGGGTGGGCGCCTCGGTGATGCAGCGCCTCCCGTGGCGCAGCCCCCGCGCGTTTTTCCCCGGCCGCAGCACACAAGGGCGGCGGCGCGCGCGCCTTGCATTTTCCTCCTGGCCGGGGTCTCCCCTCCCCGCGGGGCGGGCGCCCTCCCCGCCCCCGCAAGGCGCGCGCGCGTGCGCTCCCAACCGCGATTCGTACGATGCACACCCCTCCTCCGCCCAACATTGGGGCACTCTACCCGAGCGTTGCAGCGAGAGTGCGAGAGAGAGAGAGAGAGGCGCCTTCCGCAGAGGCGGTTGGGCGCTGGGGCGCCCCGCGTTTCCTCCCCTCGCCCCAGGCGGCGGCTTTGGCTGGCGTGCACGAAGATGACAGGGGGGTGAGGTCGGTACCGCGCCCGCACCGCGCGCGGTCGAGCATTTGTCCGCCCCTCCCCGCCTCCGATCCCTTTCGTGTCGTTGTCCGTACGCCTCCTCGTTCGAGCCCACCCCCCAGCCTCGCTCGCGTTCCGGCGCGGCGGACTCGGCGCACCCACGAAGCGGCTAGAGGCCACCTGCGCGCCGTGGGAGCGCTGTGCGGCGCAGCGCGGCGTGCGCGCTTCTCCCGGCTCTGGCACATCGCGCCCCGCTACGGCTTGCTAGCGTGGGGCCAGGTGATGCGCTCGGGCGCCGCCGCCGCCGCCGCCGGCCACCTTTCTTCCGTGGCCCTGGGCGCGCTGCAGCGCCGCAGCTTGCGCCGCACCGCGGCGGCGTCGCTTCATGGGAGCAGCCGGCTCGGCAGCAACAGGTTGGCGCCACGTGCACATACCACCAAGAGATGGAACCGCCTAACCCCCCTCCCTTGCGGCCGTACCTGCTTAGCGCGAGTGTCGTGGCGCGTTTGCTGGCAGAGCTGGCCTGAGCCTCCGCGTGTACCCTTTCCTGGCAGCGCAATGTGCACGTGCTGTCGGCATCTCTGGTTTGTGCGCAAGTTGCCAGGCTTCTTGACGACGCAGTGGGCCGCCGCCTGTGCACATGGCAGGAGGAAGCGGTCCGTCCGCCGCCGCCGCCTCCCTCCCTCCCGCGCTCACGACGACAGCAACGCCGGGGCGGGGGCGGGGGCGGGGGCGGCGGCGCATTTTGGTTTCCGGCCGACCTGCCGCGTGATTTGTCCGCGTGACTGCGTGCCTTGGTTTTGTTCGTGACTGGAGTGACTGCATAGAGGTGGGCGGCTTTGGTCGAGTGGGGATCGTCCGTCGCGCCGGCGGGGGGGGAGGGGCGGCGCGGGCTTAGGGGGCGGTGGGGCTAGGGGGCTAGCCCAGGGGCCACGTCTTTCCTGCCGCCCCCTGCACCTCGAGGGAGGGAGCGAGCGCATACTCGCCCTGGTCAATGACCAGAGCGTCTGGGGGGAAGGGGAGCGTGACGAGGGACACTGCTGCGCGACTTGACCGTCGTGCGTTTTTGGCGTCTGTGTGCGTGTGAGTTTGCACTGCGACCGGCCCCACACACGGGCCTGCACTGCCCGAGAGCGTCGCCTCGGGTCGCTTGCGTGGGGTCCCCGCGCTGTGGCGTGGTTTGGGGTCAGGTCGACCCCAACAACTGCTCTTCAGCCAGAGCTAAGGCAGAGGCACCTGCGCCAATGCCAGTTTTTGCTTTGCCTCCGTGCCTGTAATTCCCTTCCCCCAAGTCACGACGCGCCAGTGGTGGATTGCCTGGTCGTTTTGCAGCCCGCATGCGCCGCCAGCGTGGCGGGCGCAGCCAGGAGCAGCAGCACGCAGAGGTGTCAGCGCGCGGAGGCAGCACTGTCCGCAGGTCGCAGTTAACGGCAGAACACCAAACGCAACAGCAACGGTCATGGAGAGTTCAACAGTGGGGGAGGAGGCGGCGCTCCTCGCTTCATTTTGCTGTTGTGTGAGGGGCCGCTGGGGTCGCCGGCAACCGCACGTCGTTTGGGGGGGAAGGAAAAAGGCCTGCGTTACCAGCACCATACGCCCACCATACGGACGGGTGGCGAGCAACAGGGACGGCCGACAACGTGCAGTTGAGAACAGGCATTGGAGTGGACCCACAGGCGGGCGCTGCCAACCAGGCTGAGGTGCCGGCGTCACAGGTGGCTGCGGCCGCCACCTCTGGTGAACCAGGGTGCCGCACAGGGGCGGCCGGCCCGACCCGCCACGTCGGCACCGCCACCACAGCACGCGCAATGCTGCTTGATGGTGCCGTGGCGCGCACCACCACCAACCCACCCACGAGGCCCCTGACCAGCTCGTGGTGGCAGCACAGTTGGATCCGCCCGCAACAGTTATTGACGAGGTTCGTGGAAGCGTCTACTACTCTGTGGTGCGGCGTGTGCGTGTATGTGCAAAGGAGGAGGAGCCCCGGGGAGCTCGAGGGCACGTGGACTGGGCACACAACTGCCGCACCCGCCGCGTGCCACGGGACGGCGGGACGCCCATGCAGGACCCGCTGGCCCGCTCCCTCGCACGCCCTCTTCTTCCCCTCCCAGGCCGGCCCTCAGGCCCCGAGCTGCTGCATGAGCGCCGGCGTGAGCGGCACGCGCGACACGGCCTGGAAGCGCGGCGTCATGTACTTTTCCCGGATGGCCGCCAGCTGCGAGTTGCCAGCGATGGCCTGGTGCAGCTGCGCCAGCGCGCGCGTGCAGGCCAGCAGGTCGCGCGGCGCGTACGTCGAGTAGTGCTGCAGCGTGCCGTCCCAGCCCGGCCGCCGCAGCATCAGGTTGGACAGGTAGACGGCGGCGGCGGCGATCTCGCTGGGCAGGAAGCTCATCATGATGTGGTCCAGCAGCGACAGCTCGGTCAGGTAGTTGCTCAGGTAGTGCAGCAGCTCGTCCGGGTTGCAGACCTGAGCGTACAGAAGCGTGGTGCAGGCTCGTGGTGGGCGGCGCGCAGGGAGCGTCGCGGCAAAATCTGCCTTTAGCAGACGAGTGTGCTGCTCCAGGGACACTAGCCTGGCCGCCTCCCTCCGGCGCCAAGGAAACCGCGCGGGCGCCCCGCACCTGCAGGAGCCGCCTCAGGAACGTCTTTGCCGTCGGCACGGCCAGCTCGTAGTTCAGCTTTTTGAGCACCGTCTCCTCCATGGCCACCACCTGCTGCTTGCTGTAGGTGCTGTCGGTGATGTAGCAAAAGTCCGACACGTTGGGCGGGTAAATCTCCTCGTACTTTGCCGCCACCCACATGCACGCCACGCCCACCAGCTGCAGCTGCTGGCGCGGCACCACCACGCGGCTCAGCAGGCGGTCCACGTAGTTGACTGTGAGGTAGAGCGTGTCGGCGCACAGCTTGTACTCCTCGGCCACCTGGCAGAAGAGCACAGGGCGGGGCAAATGGCGCGCATCGCCGTGCTTGGTCCAAGGCCGAGCGCGTGCGCGGATCCTTGTTGCCGTGTGTTGGCGTGTGGCTTGCTGCTGAGTGAGAATGCTGAGCACGTGCGCGCACCTCGACGAGCCAGTCCACCAGGATGGCGCGCATCTTGCTGTTCATGTCCTTCTGCACCTCCTCCAGGTAGCCGGGGTTGGCGCGCCGCTGCCTCTGCGCGTGTGATGTGACGGCGGCAGCGGAGGCGTGGGGGGCGAGAGGCATAGCTGTGCACGCGGCGTGGGTGTTGTGCTCCACTGGCGGCGCGTGCCGCGGGTCGCGCAGGCCCGGCATCTCCGCGGCGAGCGCGCCCGCGAGCGCGGAAGTCGCGCAAGCGCGCCCAGCCACGGGCGCGCTGGCAGCGTGCGAGTCGTGCACGGTGCTCTGCGTTCCCCGCGTGCGCGCGGGCCCATCCCCAGACTCTTGTGCAGCTCACCTCGGCCTCGCGCAGGTGCGCAAAGATGGCCTGGGCGTAGGGCGCGCACGCGTGCACGTCCCGCCGGTTCTGCGCGTCCACGTCCACCCAGCCCTGCTGAAGCAGGTCCTCGCCTGCGTTCGGGCGAGGCGCGGGGAACAAGTTGTTGGTCAAACATGTTGACCGCCCAATCGTGCACCCCTCGAAAAGAACGCACCTTCCCCGGGCGCGAGCGCAAGCGGCGCCTCTTGAGGCTGCTGTTGCTGCTGCTGCTGTTGTTGTTGATGCGAGCCCGAGAAGCTCCTCTGCGCCTGGAGCAGCGCGCGCTGCTGGCTCTGCTCTCCCTCTTGTGCGCCATCTCGCTGCCTCCTCCCGCTGGCAGCTTTGCTCCCCTGCGCGCAGCCAGCAAGCGCATCAGTAGCGCGTGCACTCGCGAACGGCGGCGCACTGCTCGCCTGGTGCTCTCTCGAGTGGTTGCGAGGATGTGCCCGTGCGGACGGCAACAACGGGAAGGACGAGCCGCACCTTGTCCGGCAAGGATTTCGCGAGAACGTCGTCGTTCACGTTGCTGCTGACGTCGCCCAGCACCGTGCGCTGCCCCTTGTCCATGGCGCTCGCCGCGTGGGGCGCTCCCTTAGTTGGGCCTCCTCGCTCAGTGCCAAGTGGTCGCACGCTCTCCGCCATCCGCTGACAGCATCGCTCACTGCTGCTGATTGTGCATGTTGTGTCCTCAGAAAGTTGCAGCCAGTGGGGGCAGGCGTGCAACCGCCCGCTCAACCCTCGCCAGCGCTGCGGCGCGAACGCGGCCGCGCCTGGGCAGCAGCAGCAGCACGGGCCACCCGCCCAGCCCCCTGGAGCGCCCGCCCCACCTGCTCCCCCCCGGCAACCGCTCGCCCACCCTCACGGCCTTCGGCGCGCGGCCCTCCCGTTGCCTCCCCTCGCCGCAGCGCCTCGCCCGCCGCCCGCGCCGCCTCCTCCCACGGCCGCGGCGCCGGCCACACCTCGGGCACGCACGGGTGCGCCGCGCGTGCGCCGTGGCCCAGCTGCCGCACCCACCCCTCGTACGACTCGGCGTCCTCGTCGTGCGCCATGCCCGCCCGCAGCCCGCGCCCGCCGCGCCGCCGCAGCCGCGCGCCGCCGCCCATGAAGCTGACGGCCAGCGCCATGCGGGGCTCAGCGCCGGGCCCCTTGCACCCGCCCGCCGCGTGCAGCGTCCACCCGTGGTGCCAGCTCACGTCGCCCAGCTCCATGCCACCTGCGGACCCACACACGGGACCAGGCGCCGGGCTGCGTTCAGCTCGGCTGCCCGAACAAAGCGTTTGCCAGCGCGCTGTGCTCACTCACCCGTGTGGCGGATCTGGTAGCCTCGCGTGCTCAGGTCCATCCCCGAAAGGTCGTGCCAGAACGGCAGCGCGAAGTCCCGGTGCGAGCCCGAGGCGAAGAGAAGCCCCGAGTCCACCATCTCATCGGGCGACTGCACGGCCGGGGCGCGGCGCGGGGAAGGGGGGGGCCGCCGGCCGCCGTTCTGGGCGGGCGCCCCCGCGCCTGGGGAGGCGGCGGCGGGGCCCTCGGGCTGGCCGCGGATGCGCCGCAGGGGCACCCACGCCGTGACGAACTCGTTCGTGTCCAGAGGCGCCATCCTGCGAGGTCGGATGAGGGGGAGGGGTCGTCCGGTCGCATCGGCGGCGCCCGCGGCGCCCTCGCCGCACGCGCTTCCAAGGCGCGGGCGGGACCCCTCTCAACCCCACGGTCTCCTCAGGAAGGAGTCACCTGAGGTCCGAGTGCCAGTTGGTCACGCTGAAGCCCGGCTGCTTGACGAAGACGCAGTCCTGCGCGTGGCACAGCCTCCCAAGACAAAGCGTGGGCCAAGCTCGCCCTGTGCTCCCTCCCTCCGACCTGGCGCCTCGGTGCGGACGCCCTGGTTGCGCGTTTGCGCGCACGGACGCACCTGGTAGAGCCGCACGCGTGGCACGTCCAGAAGCGCCGCCGCCAAGCCCGCGAGGCGCAGCACAAGGCTGTAGACGGGCTCCAGCTCGCGCCAGGTGTGGAAGACCTGGATGAAGCCGAGCTCGTCCACGCCGTGCTGCCGCAGCAGCCGTAGCGCCTGCTGCTCGGTGGCCGGCGGCGCGGCCTGCACGCCCGGGCAGAGCACCCGGACGCGGTGCCGCAGCGCGCTCAGGCGCTGGCGCTCGGTGACGGGCGCCAGGTGATCCCGCAGCGCCGCCACGTCGCTGGTGGGGAGGAGGCCGGGCGTGGACAGGTGGCCGTCGCGCTCGAAGCGCAGCAGCTCCGCGTCGGACAGCTGCCTCAGGCTCGCCAGTTGGCCGGTGGGGCTGTCGACGCTGGCTGTGTCCGTGGGCGTGCGGGGCGTTGCCCTGCAGCTGGTCCGCGCTGCAGCCCTCCAACATGGCCACCCCTGCGATGGCTGGTGCCAAAAGGCGGACGCTCCCGCCTGCGCGATGGGCTTGCTGGGCCGTGCGGCCGCCGAGTGCCACGCCCGCCGGCGCACGGTGGGAAGCCGGTGCGGCCCAGTGGGGCAGGAAGGCCCCACGGCCGTCCCGTCAGCTGCAACGAGCATTTTGCTGCAGGCACAGCCGTCGGATCAGCCGCCGCCCGCGTTCGGCACATGAAAGTGCAAGCCCCCGTCAAGCCCTGCGCTGGAACACGCTCAGCAGCAGCACGCTCGAAGCGCGACTCGTCGAGAACCGCTAGGTCAGGGTGGCGCAGCGATGGCGGCCGAAGCCGGCGGCTACCCGAGCTCCGTGGAAGAAATCTTCGCCGACTACACGAAGCGGAAGAACGGGATCCTCAAGGCGCTCACCGATGGTGCGCACGCAACGGGGGCGCGAGCCTCAGCCCTCCAATTGCTCGGGATGGGGCGGTGTCCGGAGGGTTGTTCGCAGGCCTGGGTCGCGCGCAGCTTCAAGCAGGAGCCGTCAGGGAGCTCCAGATCCGTGTGCCGCGGCCGAACGCGCGCAGAATCTGACGAGCTGTTCGCGGCGTGCAGCCCGGAGCTGGACAACCTCTGCCTCTATGGTGAGGCGCCCTCGGCGAGCGCCCCTGCGCGCGCCATCGCGCGCTGCAGCCAACGAGGCGAGCGACGTGCGGGCGCCGTGGTGGCGTCCTGCGGGTCCTGGGCTGCGCGGCGTGCTGCTGGGCTCGCGCGGGCGTGGCTCCCGAGCGCGCTTTATCGCGACAGAAGAGAAGGCGCGGGAGAAGCAGCTGCGGCCGAGCCAGAGAGCCCAGTGCGGCAGGAGCAGCAGCAGCAGCGACGGGACCACGAGCTAGGCAAGAACGCGTCCGCGCTTTTGCCGTCGCGTGGGCTCCAGCCCGCGCAGCTGCTGCTCGCGCCAGCTGGTGGGGACCGTGGGCGGGATCCCACCAGCCTGAGGGCACGCAGGTCCTCCTGAGGTCCTCACTCTGTGGAAACGGGGGCGCACGAACTCAGCGGCCTGCAGCAGCTGTCGGCGGCGCGCCCTCGCGCGTCGAGACTCAGCACGCTCAGCGCGCCGGTTGCTCCCTCGCCTCCCCCCGCGCCCGCAGGGATGAAGGACGGCAGCTGGCTCGTGGGCCCCCCCGCCGAGGAGGTGCCGCCCGAGCTGCCCGAGCCGTGCCTGGGCATCAACTTTGCGCGCGACGGCATGCCGCGCAAGGAGTGGCTGGCGCTGCTGGCCGTGCACTCGGACACGTGGCTGCTGTCCGTGGCCTTTTACTACGCCGTCAAGCTCGAGGCGCAGGACCGCATGCGGCTCTTCAAGAGCATCAACTCGGCGCCCACGCTCTTTGAGGTGGTGACGGAGCGGCGGCAGGCGCCGGCCGGCGGCTTCAGCGGCACGGCCGCGTCAAAGGGCAACAACAACCACCACCACAGCAGCGGCGGGGCGGCGGGCGACGGGCCGGGCATCAAGCGCGCGAGAGTGGTGAGCGCTCTCAATGAGGCGTCGTGATCA
>VFQP010001555.1_pt1 | contig 30105 bp, 20 predicted proteins | sample 3512351 | NCBI WGS metagenome assembly VFQP01 (sample SAMN10412372, study PRJNA504923) | tailings metagenome | isolation source: Relicate 1 Philex TSF1 revegetated site | place: Philippines: Tuba, Benguet | collected 2017-08-29
GGTAAACAGGTCGCCTTGCGCCTGCGCCGTTTGCGGATCGTCCAGACCCGAGAGGGTGACGGAAACCTTTTTAATCCGCTGGCGGCCGAAATCCCGCTCAAGCGCTTCCCACATGCGCTCCAGCATCTCCAGAAAGGTAAAATTGTCGCTGGCGGCGGGGCATGGCATCTCGGCGGCCAGGCGCGGCCCGTTCTCGATGCGTACGGCCAGCGTCAATCGCCGCGCCTGAAAATTCAGGCGGCGCAGGCGGCTGGCCGCTTTGACCAACAACCGGCGCGCGACAGGGCGGGCCTGCGCGGGCGGCCGCAGTTCGGGCGCCAGCACGTGGCTGTGGCCGATGCTGCGGCGTTCTGTTTTTTCTTCGGGCAATTCGATACCCCGCAGCAGGTACCACATTTTTTCGCCCCAGATGCTGCCCCAGATGGCGCGCAGGTGCTTGGGCGAAAAACCGTATAGCTGGCTGATGTCACGCAGGCCATGGTCGCGCAACCGCCGCTCCATATTCGCGCCGATGCCGGGCAGGTCGCGCAGTCCCAGATGCAAAAGCTTGCCCGGAATATCCTGTGGCAGCAGCACGGTCAGGCCGTCCGGTTTTTGCAAATCGGTCGCCACCTTGGCCAGATAGCGGTTCGGCGCGATGCCGATCGAACAGCGCACGTATTCGCCCACGTTCGCCGCAATGCCGCGCTTGATGCGCCGTGCAATATCGCAGGCGATATCGGGCGCGGTTTCGTTGTCCATCAGGCGGCAGGCCATTTCGTCGATCGAACAAACGGCCGTGATGGGAAGATGGTTTTCGATTTCGCGGATCAGCCGCTGGTGAAACTGGGTATAGATTCCATGCTGTCCGCTGACACAGATCAGGCCGGGGCACATGCGCTTTGCCTCGTAAACCGGCGTGCCGGTTTTGATGCCGAAGGCTTTTGCTTCGTAACTGGCGGCAATCGCGCAGGTCGCATCGCTTTGCAGCGGCGTGACGATGATGGGCTTGCCGCGCAGCTCCGGCCGCAGCTGCTGCTCCACGCTGGCAAAGTAGCTGTTGAAATCGACATAGAGCCAGCGCAGGCCGCTTTGCGCGGCGCGGGCGGACGGCGATGATGTTTGTGGGGGCGGGGGGTGATTCACCGCACGCTCCTGTCCGGCAAAATATTGATTTTGAACACTTTGATCAATTCATATGATCTTCTTATGTTCTTTTTATATACCTTTTTTGTTCTTTTGTCAAAGTCTCTTCGTTCTGCAGCTTTGTGCTTCTTTAACCATCTTCTGCTAAATTCATCAAACACTTGGCATTCATGCGGCGTTCTGCCGGCAGGTGTCCGCGGGGGAATTTCTTGAGATGAACAGCACGCAAAAAAACTCGGCCACCGGCAAAAACACCACGTTTGCCCGCCTACGGCGGCTTGTGGTTTTGAACCTTATCCTGTTCAGCCTTTATGCTGTCAGCGGTAAACTGGGTTTGATGCTGGGGGCTGGGCCCAGCTATGCAACGGCGATCTGGCCGCCATCGGGCATCGCGCTTGGCATGCTGCTGCTCTATGGGTACCGTTTGTGGCCAGGGGTGTTTTTCGGCTCCTTCATCCTCAATGCGGCGCTCAGCGGTATTTTCGGCGATCTTGAAAACCTGACATCGATTAAAACGCTGACGGTCGCGCTGATTGCGTTCGGCGCGGCGCTGCAGGCTGTCTTGACGCGTTTCATGCTTTCGCGCCTGTTCAATTTCCCGCTGGTCATCGAACGTCCGCGCGACGCGTTCAGCTTTCTGCTGATCTCGGCGCCGATCGGGTGCATGGTGTCGGCGACAATTGCGAATATCTCGCTTTACGCCACGGGCATTCTGGGCCGCGATGCGGCGTTCTATAGCTGGCTGACGTGGTGGATGGGCGACAGCTTTGGCGTGCTGGCGTTTATGCCGATTACGCTGATCGCCGCCAGCACGATGTGGACGGGCGACGGACAGGCCAGCAACAAGAAAATTTTGCATGCGCTGCCGATGACGGCGCTGTTGACGTTGATGGTGTCGATCGCCATCACCTTCCTCGCATGGCGGTCGATGGTGGATAACATTTACGATAAAAGCCAGGGCACCTTTTCGAGCCTGGCGGACGAGCTGGAAAAGTCGCTGATCTACCGTCTTGATTCCTACGAGAAGAGTTTGCTGGGCGGCGCGGGCTTTATTGCCGGATCCGAAGGCGTCACGCGCGACGAATGGCGCCGTTATACCGATTGGGTGAATATCGAGAAAAACTATCCCGGCATGAACGGGATCGGTTTTATCCGCGTGGTCGATCCCGCGCGCGCCGATGAATATATCGAAAACGAACGGCTGGAGGGCGGGATGCCGGATTTCGACATCCATCCAGACAAGGCGGCGCCGAACCTGTTTATTATTACCTATGTGGAGCCCTACGCGCTGAACAAGAACGCGGTCGGCCTTAACATCGCGTTCGAACGCAACCGGTACGAAGCCGCCGTCCGCGCGCGGGATACGGGCCGTGCGGCCATTACGCGGCGCGTCCAGCTGGTACAGGACGAGAGCGGGCAGCCGGGTTTCCTGCTGCTCTATCCGCTCTACGAACGCGGCATGACGATTGATACCGAAGAGCAGCGCCGCGCGGCCTTTATCGGCTGGATTTATGCGCCCTTCGTCGCGCAGAATTTTATGCGCGATATCGCTTCGCCGGTGGACCATGACGCCGAGATCCACCTCGAAGTCTACGACGGCGACACCACAGATCCGCGGTATCTGATTTTCAGCAGCCATACCGACGTCAGCACCCCCTCGCATGCCCGCGACATCCGCGCGCCGATGTTCAGCAGCCGCAAGGTGCTGGAGGTGAAGCAGCAGCAATGGACGGTCGTCTGGGAAAGTGCGCCCGCGCTGGAGGCGCGTCTGCACAATAACGCGCCCCTGGTGGTGCTGTTCGGCGGCATGACGTTTACGTCGCTTTTGGCGATGTTCTTGATCGTCATGTCGCGCCGCACCGAGCTAATACAGCGCGAGGTTGACCGCAAGACACATGAAATCACCGCCAGCGAGGCACGCATGCGCACGCTGGTCCGCCACACGCCGGCGGCGGTGGCGATGTTCGACCGCCAGATGCGCTATATCATGACCAGCGAGCGCTGGCTGAAGGATTATAACCTGAAAGAAGCGGATATCATCGGCAAGTCGCACTATGAAATCTTTCCCGAAATCATGGGTATGCCCGAATGGCTGGAGCATCATCAGCGCGTCATGAAAGGCGAGACGCTGTCGCTGGACGAAGACGTCTGGGTGCGCCCCGACGGCCGCACCGAATGGATCCGCTGGGCGCTGTACCCGTGGCGCGACAGCGACGGCTATATCGGCGGCATCACCATGTTTACCGAGCTGATCACCGAACAAAAGCGCGCCAGCTCCGAGCTGATGCGCACCAACACCGCGCTTGAAGAATTTGCCTACGTCGTGTCGCACGACCTGAAGGCCCCCGTGCGCCATATGGGCATGTGCGCCGAGTTCCTGCAGCAGGCTTATGGCGACAGCTTTGACGAAGAGGGCAAGAAATTCCTGCGCATCATCGTCGATGGCAGTGCGAAAATGCGCGGCATGATCGAAAGCCTGCTGGATTACGCCCGCATCGGCGCCAGCCCGGATGATTTCCGCGACGTCGATCTGGAAAAAGTGCTGGAAAACGCCAAGACCAACCTGACAGCGTCGATCCGCGAATGCGGCGCGGATATCCAGTCGGGACGCCTGCCCACGGTGCGCGGGGTCGAAAGCGAGCTATTGCGTGTGTTTCAGAACCTGTTGGAAAACGCGATCAAATACCGCGCGCATAATATGACGCCGACGATCCGCGTGGATGCGGTCAAGGATGGAAATTTCTGGAAGATCAGCATCGCCGATAACGGTATCGGCATCGATCCGCGCTTCGCCGATAAAATCTTCCTGCTCTTCCAGCGTTTGCATGGCGACGACAGCCCCTACGGCGGGCAGGGCATCGGCCTTTCGATCTGCCAGCGCATTGTGCGCTATCATGGCGGAGAAATTTATCTGGACCGCAGCTATACCGGTGGCAGCCGTTTTGTGCTGACCTTGCCGGATTACGCCGAAACCATCAGCTCTTTTGACGGAGACCCTCGTGCAACCAAAGGCCAATAAAGAACCCTTCGTAATCCTGATCGCTGAAGACGAGCGCACCGACGCCTTTTTCGTGCAGGAGGCCGTCAGCCGCATGTCGTGCAAAACCGAATTGCATATCGTGAAAGACGGACAGGCGGTGATGGATTTCCTCGCGCGCACGGGCGAATATGCCGGCATGCCGCGGCCGGATATTATTCTGCTGGATATCAACATGCCCCGCAAAAACGGGCACGAGGTGCTGGCCGATATCAAGGAAAACCCCGCCCTGTGCCGCATTCCCGTCATTATGCTGTCGGGGTCCAACGCCGAGCGTGACGTGGTCAAAGCCTATGACCTGCATGCGAACGCTTTTGTAACCAAGGCGAATGATTTTTCCGGCATGCTGCGCATTATGTCGGCGATCGAAGCGTTCTGGTTCCGCTCCGCCGCGCTGTCGCAGGATCAGGTTTGATTTTTAAACGCAGTAACGGCCGAGGGCTTCGCCCAGCGTCAGGTCTGTCAGGTCGTTTTTTGACAGCACTTTTTGCGCGCCGGCCTTCAGCGCCTCTTCGACCGTGATCGGCGCGGCAAAGCCTGTCAGTACGATGATCGGCGTGCGGCGATCCATCTGGCGGATATCGGCGATAGAGCTGGGGCCGACGGAATCGGGCAGGTTGAGATCAAGCAGCACGCAGTGATAACGGCTGGCACGCAGTTTCTCGATGGCTTGCGCCGTCGTTTTGGCGACGTCTATCGTGGCCAGCGGCGCGCAACGCAGCAGTTTTTTGCGCGTCATTTCGACGTCAACGTATTCATCCTCCACCAGCAAGACGTGGATGGGGGAGCTGATGGCCGCCATATGCGGTTGGATGTCGATTCTCATGGTTCCAGTCCCTTTTGCAGGCGCGCGGGCGCGTGCGTGATTTCTTGAACATTCTACAATTATTTCCGCACGGGCGTCTATGCCCTTTGATGCCGAAAAATATCGGTTTTATTGCTACCGCCGCAGTTTACAGGCCGGCGCGGGGCGGCTTTGCGCGGGGCGACGACGCATTTTTCGCGATATGTTTTTCGATCATATCCAGCATGCGGCCATATTCGGTATCGGCACCGAATTTTTCGGTCAGGCGGCGCGCGCAATCCAGTGTGCTTTCCTCGTGCTCTTCCACCTTTGTACCATCGGTGCCGTGCCACGTCTTGCTGGATTTGAAAACGCGCAGTGGGTCGAAACCGTTTTCCAGCAGAATGCGCAGGCCGTTTTCGTGCCGCAGGTTCAGGCAATAGCTGGCGGCGCTTTCGCCGCTATGCGACGTGCCGTGCGGATCGGCGCCATTTTTAATCAGCATGTCGGCCAACGCATCGGCGTGATAGCGGAGGGCGAAGTAGATCAGGCTGTCACCCGCTTGCGGCCCGTTGATACTCGCCTGCGCTTTCGCATTCGGATTGGCGCCGGCATCCAGCAGCAGCTGCGCCAGCTCAAGCTTATGTTCCATCTGCATATTGACCAGCGTGAACAGCGCTTCGTTACGGTCTTTCGGCAGGGGCATGCGCGCCACATCCGCGCCCGCCGTCATCAGGGCGCGCACCATGGTGGGGTCGTCTTTGCCAAGGGCGTTATAAAGCGGTGTCTGGCCATGCGCATTGACGGCGTTTACGCTGGCGCCCGCCGCAGCCATATAGCGGATCAGTGCCGCGCTGCCCTTGCGGTGCACGGCGGCATGCAGCGCCGTTGATTGATCTGTGCCGACGGTTTCGTTGATCTGCGCTTCGGGACAAATGTCGATCAGGGCCGTTGCCACATGATAGCTGTTGTTGAGGCAGGCGTAGTAAAGCGGACGCGCGCCGCCGTTGTCGGGTTTAAACAAATCTGCGCCCGCATTGTCCAGCTGCGTCAAAAGCCAGTGGTTGTTGAAAATGCCCGCCCAATGCGCCGCCGTGCGGCCCTGGCTGTCGGCGGCATCGGGGTTCGCGCCCGCTTTCAGCAGCGACAGCGCATAGTTTTTATGAGTGTTCTGATAGCTGCTGGCATATACCAGCAGCGGCGTGTCGTTGTTTTTGCCGGTCATCTGGTCCGGGTCGGGCAGCTGCGCGGTGTCGGGTTTGGCGCCAGCCGCGAGCAACATCTCCGCTATGCCGTGCCAGTGCAGCGCCTGTGCGGCAGCCAGCGGATACAAGCCATGGCGGTCGGGTTTGTTCGGATTTGCGCCATCCGCCAGTATCTTTTGCACCAGATCGCCATCGCGGCCCTGCAAAATGGCACAGAGCAGGCGTGATGCGCCCGTGTTGTTATCCAGCACTTCATCGGGGTCGGGCGCTTCGGGATGGATCCAGGCGCCGCGCTTGGCCAGCTCGACCGCCGCATGCGGCCATCCGCGCGCAACGGCCACGGCCAGCGGCGTTTCGCCGTTCTGGTTTTGCAGGTTCACATCCGCGCCATTGGCCAGCAGCGCGTAGATAGGCGCGAATGAATGATAATGCTTGAGCATGTACGTCAGCGATGTTTCGCGCAGCTGCCTGTCGTCTTGAAATTTCAGCTGGGGCGGGCCGTTGGGATCGCCGCCATCGTAAGCGGGCGGGCGGGCGCCGAACGAGATCAGCATATCCGCGCCTTCCCACCAGTTGCGCGCCATTGCCGCATCCATGGGGCGGCGGCCGCTGCGGTCGGCAATATCGGGGGCATAGCCGGACGACAGCCATTCATACAGCGCGCGCAAGTTCATGCCCTCATCGATCGCCTGCGTCAACATATCGTCTTTGCGGGCAACGGCAGCAGGAAAAGCGTTGCGGGATGTAGCCATCATCAAAACCATTACGTGAGCAGGAATGACGAAAGAATAGCGCATCGTCCGAAATATGACAATCGGATTTTTCCCGATTAAGTATTTGTATTTAAATGTTATTTTTAAAAAAGCCGCTGGAGAATCTTCTCGCCTGTGATGCATGTCCCGCTCCGGCGGTTTGATCGCCGTATCGCTTGCAGCGCGGAATGATACCTTGCCCCCAGCGGCGCTGGCCAACGTTAGCGGATATTCAACTATGCCGCCAACGTTCATGCACAAGGGGGCAAACAGGGCGCGCATATCTGCGTGTATGGTATGCGGTATATGCCGAGTTGGTTGCTCTCTGTTCTATGGACAGCTTCGTCACCCGCTGTGCGGAAACCATGGGCGCCAGAAGTTTTCAACAACAGGCCAGAGGAGCACGTGGCCGTTGGCGATCAGGACATGCAGGCTATGATGGGGCAAATCGCACAGGCATTATCCCCCGCTGCGCGAAGGCACTCTCATTTTACCTGCAGGGGTTGGAAAAGGACGGCCGACGCGCGCACCGCCGCGCAGAGAGGCTTTATACAGCCTTGATTTTCCTGTTAAAGCGGGCGCTTTTCGTGATAGAAAAATGACTGTTTTGACGTTCTTTCGACAGGATAGCCCATGATCGCCCCCGTGCATTTCACCGTTTTCGACCGCGCGCTGCAATCGCGCATTCTGGTGCTTGACGGTGCGATGGGGACGATGATCCAGGGCTATAAACTGGGGGAGGCTGAATATCGCGGCGCGCGCTTTGCCGATTGGCACCGTGATCTTAAAGGCAATAACGATCTGCTCTGCCTGACGCGCCCCGAAGTCATCGCGGAAATCCACAAACAATATCTGGATGCCGGCGCGGATATTATCCAGACCAATACTTTCAACGCCAACCGCATTTCGCTTGCTGATTACGGCATGGAAGATCTGGCGTACGAGCTGAACAAATCCGCCGCCGCGCTGGCGCGCCGCGCGGCCGATGCGGCGTCCACACCGGACAAACCGCGTTTTGTCGCGGGCAGTATCGGCCCTACCAACCGCACCGCATCTATCTCGCCCGATGTGTCCAACCCGGGCGCGCGCAACGTTACGTTCGATCAATTGGCCGATGCGTATTTCGAAGCCGTCGAGGGGCTGGTCGCGGGCGGTGCCGATATTCTGATGATCGAAACAATTTTCGATACGCTGAACGCCAAGGCGGCCATTTTCGCCGTCGAAAAATTTTGCGAAGAGCGCGGCCGGCGACTGCCGCTGATTATTTCGGGCACTATCACCGATGCCTCCGGCCGCACGCTGTCGGGACAAACGACAGAGGCCTTCTGGCATTCTGTCCGCCATGCGCGGCCGGTGGCCATTGGCCTGAACTGTGCGCTCGGCCCCAAGGACTTGCGCCCCTATGTCGAAACGCTGGCGCATATTGCCGATACGCATGTTTGCGCCTATCCCAACGCGGGCCTGCCCAATGCCTTTGGCGGATATGACGAAACGCCGGAGGAAATGATCGCCGAAATCCGCGAGTGGATGCAGCGCAGCTTTCTGAACATTGTGGGCGGCTGCTGCGGCACGACGCCCGAGCATATTCGCGTGTTCGCCGAGGCCGCCAAGGGCATTCCGCCCCGTGCGGTGCCCCGGCAAACGCCTGCCTGCCGCCTGTCGGGGCTGGAGCCGTTTACGATTACCGATCAAAGCCTGTTTGTGAACGTGGGGGAGCGCACCAACGTTACCGGCTCCGCCAAATTCCGCAAATTGATCAAAGAAGGCAACTTCGAAGCGGCCCTTGCCGTTGCGCGCGAACAGGTCGAAAACGGCGCGCAGATGATCGACATAAACATGGACGAAGGGCTGATTGACTCCGTGGCCGCCATGACAACTTTCATGAACCTGATCGCGGGGGAGCCGGATATCGCCCGCGTGCCTATCATGATCGACTCGTCGAAATGGGAAGTGATCGAAGCGGGTCTTAAATGCGCGCAGGGGAAATGCGTCATCAATTCGATCAGCCTGAAAGAAGGCGAAGCCGTTTTTCTGCATCAGGCACGCCTTGCCCTCCGCTATGGCGCGGCTGTGGTCGTCATGGCTTTTGACGAACAGGGACAGGCCGACACGATAGAACGCAAAGTGGAAATTTGCACCCGCGCCTATAAAATCCTGACCGAGCAAGTGGGCTTCCCCGCCGAAGATATCATTTTCGACCCAAATATCTTCGCCATCGCGACGGGGATCGAAGAGCATAACGCCTATGGCCTGAATTTTATCGAGGCCACGCGCATCATCAAGCAAACCTTGCCGCATGCCCTGATCTCGGGCGGGGTGTCCAACGTGTCGTTTGCCCTGCGCGGCAACAACGAAGTGCGCGAAGCGATCCATGCCGTGTTTCTGTACCACGCGACGCGCGCGGGCATGGACATGGGGATCGTGAATGCCGGCCAGCTGGCAATTTACGACGATATCCCGGCCGAACTGCGCGATGTGGTCGAAGACGTCATTCTCAACCGCCGCCCCGACGCGACCGAAGACCTGTTGAAGCTGGCCGAAAAATACCGCAGCGATGGCAAGGTTGCCGAAAAAGCCGACGACGCATGGCGCAGCCTGACTGTCGAGAAACGGCTGGAACATGCGCTGGTCAAAGGCATCGACGATTACATTACCGAAGACACCGAGGCGGCGCGCGCTGCATCAAAACGCGCGCTGGATGTCATCGAAGGCCCCCTGATGGCGGGCATGAACGTGGTGGGCGATCTGTTCGGCGCGGGCAAGATGTTTTTGCCGCAGGTGGTTAAATCCGCCCGTGTCATGAAAAAGGCGGTGGCCTATCTGCTGCCCTTCATGGATGCCGAAAAAGACAGCAAGGCCAAAAGCGCAGGCAAGATCCTGTTGGCAACCGTCAAAGGTGATGTGCACGATATCGGCAAGAACATTGTGGGCATCGTGTTTCAATGTAACGGATACGAAGTCATTGACCTGGGCGTTATGGTGCCGTGCGAAAAGATTTTGCAGGTCGCGCGCGAGGAAAACGTGGATATCATCGGCCTGTCGGGTTTGATTACGCCATCGCTCGAGGAAATGACGCATGTGGCGTCGGAAATGACGCGCCTTGGCTTTACCGTGCCGCTGCTGATTGGCGGGGCGACGACATCCGAAGTGCACACGGCCGTCAAAATCGCGCCGCACTACGCCCATGGCGTTATCTACGTCGCCGATGCGTCACGCGCCGTGGGGGTGGTGAGTGCCTTGCTCAGCGATACGCATAAAACCGAATATCTGGCGGGCATCAACCGCAAGTATGACGATATCCGCGCGCGTTTTGCCGCGCGCGGGCCGAACAAGAAGCTGATCCCGTTTGCCGATGCGCGCGCCAATGCTTTCCGGCCGGACTGGTCTGCCTATGCACCGCCGAAGCCAAAGAAAATTGGCCTGCAGGTACTGGATAACGTCACATTTGACGACCTGAAACCGTATATCGACTGGTCGCCGTTTTTCTATACCTGGGGTTTGATGATGAAATACCCCAGAATTTTTGACGATGAAAACATCGGCGCAGAAGCCCGAAAACTTTATGACGATGCGCAGCTGATGATCGAAAAATTCAAAGCCGATGGCCGCATCCGCCCGCGCGGGGTGGTGGGATTGTTTCCGGCCGCATCGGTGCACGAAGACATTATCGTCTACGCAGACGACAGCCGCACCGCCGAACGAGACCGCGTCATCGGCCTGCGTCAGCAATTGGCACGCGAAGGCGGCAAGCCGAATTACAGCCTTGCCGATTTTATCGCGCCTGCGGGCAGCGACGTGCCTGATTATCTCGGCGTCTTCGCCGTCACCGCCGGCGACGGCCTCGAAAAGATTGTGGCGGAATATGAGGCCACGCATGATGCCTACGGCGCGATGATGGCCAAGGCGGTGGCCGACCGTTTTGCCGAAGCTTTCGCCGAATACCTGCACGAGCGCGTGCGCCGCGATTTCTGGGGCTATGCACCGGCAGAGAAGCTGGATATCGACACGCTGATCGCCGAGGAATATCAAGGTATCCGCCCCGCGCCGGGCTATCCTGCCAACCCCGACCATACCCAAAAGCTGGCCATCTGGCGATTGCTGGATGCCGAGAAAAATACGGGCATTCAGCTGACCGAAAGCCTTGCCATGTGGCCGGCGTCGTCAGTCAGCGGGTTTTATTTCTCGCACCCGGACAGCTATTACCTCAGCATCCATACCATTGGCCGCGACCAGCTGGAAGATTACGCCCGCCGCCGCGGCATTGACGTGGCCGAGGCCGAACGCTGGCTGGCGCCCGTACTGGATTAACAGGCGTTTGCTTGCGGGCGCGGCGATTCTGCCGCACAATAGAAGTGAAGGAGCCGAGGACGGATGATAGACGATAAATTCAAAAAGTTTTTCAACGTCATGACCGAAACCCCGCGCGCGATTGCGGAATTCGGTGGCATGCATCTGGGCTGGAAATTCGTGCAGAACCGCATGCCCAAAGGTGACGGCCACCCTGTTTTGTTCTTTCCCGGTTTTCTCACGACGGATGGCTATACGTCTGCCTTGCGCGAACGTGTGGCGGAGGCGGGGTTTAAAACCTATAGCTGGGACAACGGTTTTAATCTCGGCCTTGACGCCGACACCGCGAAACATCTGGCCGACCGTCTGCGCGAAGTATATGCCGAGAATGGCAACCAGAAAGTATCGCTGGTGGGCTACAGCCTTGGCGGTATATATGCGCGGGAGCTTGCGCGCGAATTTCCGGACATGGTGCGCGGCGTGGTGACGCTGGGCACGCCCTTCGGCCGGATGGATAGCCCGTCCGAGGCGACATCGCTGCCGCTTGAAAAAATATACCGTTTTTTCACGCAGGAAAGCGTGCATGAAGGAAAGCCCGATATCGGTCCGCGCTGCCTGACGCCGCCGCCGGTGCCGGTGACGTCTATCTTTTCGCGCAGTGACGGTGTTGCGCAGTGGCAGGCCGCACTGAACCCCAAGGCAAAGCAGGCCGAGAATATCGAAGTTTATGGCAGCCATTTGGGCATGACGGTCAATCCGCTGACGATGGCGGTCGTTATCGACCGTCTGGCGCAGCCGGAGGGCGCGTGGAAACCTTTCGCCCCGCATCCGGAACTGGCGCGCGGTTATCCGGCGCAGGGGGATTGGCCGCTGCCGGAAAATCCAAAATGGGATTTGAAAGGAAAAAAAGACGCCAGCTTGTTCGGTGTCAAAGATGCCAGCGCGGCGCGCACAGGCAAGCCGAAGCCTTAATACCAGCAAAGCAAAAAGCCCCGCAGTTTCTTGCGGGGCTTTTTTGTTTGTGAGTGTTTACAGCGTGCGGCGCGGCGCGTTCATGCGCGTGGCCATTTGGGGGGCGTTTGCTTTTTTCTCTGGTGCGGGCGTCTGTACATCCGGCGCAGGGGTTGCGGGCTTCGGCGTGATGCCATAGCCGCGATCCAGAACGGGCGTCAGCTCCGGCGCAATGACCGCTTTGATCAGCTGCGTTTGCAGGCCGCTGGTGAATTTATAATCCGCCGCTTCGGGGCCTTCGACATAGGCCGTCATGGCGCCATAGAAACGGTCGCCAATGGTATAGACAACAGTGGCCGTGCGGCTTTTCACATCCGACGAAATCACGCCGCCGCGTGCCGTGACGGTATGGGAGCGGTTATCGCCCGTACCCGTCTTGGCGCCGATCGGCAAAACCGTGCCGTCGCTCAGCTTCACGCTGCCATGGGCGCGGCGTGCGGTACCCAGCTCGACCACGTTTTGCATTTCGCGGCGCACGACCTTGGCGATTTCAGGGGCGAGCACGCGTTTGGCTTGCGGCTGGCCTGCCTTGAAGTCCAGGGCATAGGGCGTATTTTCGGCAAATTTGATATCGGTGAATTTGGTCGCGGGAACCAGCATGCCATCGTTCTGGATGATGCCCGCCAGCGTCGCCAGCGCGGCCGGCGTATCGCCCGACGACCCGAGCGCCGACGCATAAGACGCCGTCATCTTGTCAAACGGGAAGCCTTTTTCTTTCCACGTCGCGTGGATATGGGTGAAGGCTTCGTTTTCCAGCATGGTGCGGATGCGGTTGTTCTGCCCTTGCATGCTGTTGGATTTGAACAGCCATTGGTAAATTTCCTGGCGCGTATCGGCCGATGCCGCAATGGCCTGATCCCATGTGGTTTCCGGTTTTTCCGCACGGTGCGACGCCAGCCACAGCGCCAGCGGATGCAGGCGCGTCAGGTATGCACGGTCGTTCAGATTGAACTTGCCGGGGGCGTGTTCTTCGTAATAACGGCTGAAATCCGCATCGGGGGCGCAGGTCGTGCAATGCTTGCGTATATAGCTGCTCATCTCGTCCAGCGTACCTTCAGGGTAGATGGAGCGGTGAATGACGGCCAATTGCAGCGGCCCTTTGGTACGCAGTTGCCCTGCCAGTACGTCAGCGGCTTCTTCGGTCGATTTGCCGCGCTGCTGCTGCCATGCTTTCCACAGGAAGGTTTGTCCTTCCTTGTCGGCGAAACGCTCCAGATACTCGCGGCGGGTTTCGCTTTGGGCGTCTGTATAGATATTCGGGTCGATCTCCATCTTTTGATAGAGGGTATAGTTGACCACATCGCGCATGATGCGCACAAAAGCCAGGTTGTTGGATTTGTGCAGGGCTTCTTTAACGGTGAAGACCTGCCCGTTTTCCTTGCTTTCGAAGTTGCTGAACGTATGTACGCCGCCGCCTGTGAAAAAACGCTCGCCGGGGTTCGCGCTATAGGTGCGGTTGAGCGCAGCCTCGAGAATGCCATCCAGCGATTTGTCGCTGGTTTCGGATTGCAGGTGGTCGATCACGAAACGCGTCAGCTTGTCATCGGGGTGGATGGTCAGGCTGGCACGCGCGGCCGCGTCCATATCCTTGAACTTGCCGTGCAGATCGCCGATGGCTTCGAGGTATGAAACCATCGTGCGCAGCTTGGCGGTCGATCCCAGTTCAAGCTTGGAATCCTCGTTCAGGTTGAACTGGCCGTTGAAATTGTCGGCCTGTACGCGCAGCACGTTGCGCCCGTCGGGCAGGCGTTCGTACATGGTAAACGTATAGGTGATATTCGCGCCCTGGCCCGGCTTCAGCAGGCGGAAACCCGTAAGGCCGTATTGCTCCGCCACGGCGGGGTCTTTCAGGCTGTGCAGTTTTTGCGAAATCGCGCGGTCGACATTGACATCCAGCGTGGTGCGGGCCGTGAGGTCGAGGCGGTTCAGCTCGTACAGGCTTTTCATTTCAAGCGTTTTGAGCAGGTCGATTTGCAATGCCGTTGCGGCCTTTTGCACATTCGGCGGGGTTGCGTGTTCTTCGCGTACCTGCTGCGGATCGGCATAGGTCACGCGCACGGCCAGCACCGCGTCGCGCAGGCGGGGGCTGATAATGCCCTCTTGCGCGAGCAGGGGCATAAAGGCGTCAAGTCGCGCTTCCAGTTCGCCGCGGTTGCGCAGCAGATAGGCGGAAGGTTTCTTGACCGACATAACGATGCTGAGCGCTTCGCGGTAGGCCACGGCCTTTTCGCGCATTTGTTCGTCGCTCAGGTTGCTCTCGTCCATGCGCAAAAGTTCGCTGACGCGTTTGGGGTCTTTGCCGAACCATGCGCGCATGCCATCCGAAAAACCATGCACTTCGCCAAAGCCCGGCACGGCCGACAGCGGAATGGCGTTGATGTAATCAAGCACGATACGCTGGCGCGCGGCCAGCGTGTTTTCGCCTTCCTGGTACGCACGCACCGATGCGGTCAGCATCTGGCGGAATTTTTCTTCTTTGCTGCCGTTGGTTTCGCCGCCGGGCGAGTGGCGGAATTTTTCAATCTGCGTCGCCAGCGTCGATGCGCCCGCGCCGCCTTTGCCTGTCAAATCCTGCTTGGCGGCATACACCAGACGCTCCCATTCAATCGCGGGGTTTTTGGTGTCATAGCGGGTGCCCAGCAATTCGCGGTTTTCAACGAACAGAAGGCTTTTGACCAAAGCGGGCGGAATATCGTCGAAGGTCGCATAGACGTTGCGCGGGAAACGCGCATCGTGCAGCTCGCGGCCCTGATCGTCGGTGATGCGCAATCCGGCCTGCGATTTTTCATTGTAAATGGGGAAGAGGCGGACGCCGGCGATCTTGCGCTCCTGCCATGTGTTCTCGCCCTGCAGGACGTATCCGCGCTCCGTCAGGTTTTCGCGGATTTGCAACGTCTGCGCATATCCCAACCGGATATCATAGGGGCCCGCGGCCGCAGGCGCGCTTTGGGGGCCTGTGGTTTTGGTCTCGCTGAACGAAGATCCCTCGGCCGCGGCCGTGAATACTTTGGACTGCACATAGGACGTTTGCACTTCGAATGCGATCGCGCTCAGCACAAGCGTGCCGCCTGCCGCCGTGGCAATCACCCACCGCGGGACAGAACTGTACCAATGTAGCTTTTTGGGTTTGATCTGATCGCCCGATGTCGGCGCTTGATCTTTTGTTGCGCCACTTGCCGGTGTCGCTGCGTTTTTATTAGCATTAAGGTCGTCGTGACGACCGTTTTTTTCTGTAGCCATGCTACAGCACTCCCCGCCCTCTGGGCCGACGTGTGTTTATGTGAAACGGAGTATAGCAAAAGCCAAGAAATACGCAACCCCCGTCCAAAAATGCGGCAAGGTATTGAAAGGAATGGCCTTATTCGCTGGCGGGTAATTCCGAGAGAATCTGGCGCGCCGCAGCAACGCCAGTAGCAAAGCTCGCCTGCAAAAGATAGCCGCCGGTGGGGGCTTCCCAGTCCATCATCTCGCCCGCGATATAAACATGCGGAATATCGCGCAGGCGATAACCATCCAGCGATGCTGCGCGTATGCCGCCTGCGCTGGATATTGCGCGGTCGATAGGAAATACGCCGTGCAGCTGCAGCGGCAATGATTTGATACGCGCCGCCAGCGCGGCAGGCGCCAGCGTATCTATATCTTCACCGCCTGCCGCAGGTTCACGCAGCAGCGTCGCGGCGAGCGATGAAAGCCCGCCTGCCGTGCGCAGCCATGTGCCCAGCGATTTCGCGCCGCGCGGTTTAGAGAGGCGGGATGCAAGTTCTTGCACGCTCAATCCCGGGCGCACATCCAGATTCAGCGTGGCGTGGCCGTCTTTGTCGATGGCATCGCGCAGTGCCGATGACAGCGCATAAATGCCGCCGCCCTCGACGCCGTTTGCCGTGATCATCGCTTCGCTTTCGATGCGGCGGTCTGCGAATTGCAGCGCGAGGGGTTTTATCGGCTGTCCCGCAAAACCGCGCACGAAAAATTCGGACCATGCCACATGAAACCCGCAATTGGCAGGGCGGAAGGGCGCGATATCAACGCCGCGTGCGCGCAGCATATTGACCCAGTCACCATCCGCGCCCAGGCGCGGCCATGATGCGCCGCCAAGCGCCAGCAGCATGGCCGCTGGCGCAGGCAAGGCTGCGGTGCCGTTTGGTGTTTCAAATACCGGCGCGCCTGTCGCATCCCAGCCCTGCCAGTGATGCGCAAAATGGAATGTGACGCCCAGTGATACCAAACGTGCCTGCCATGCACGCAAAAGCGGCGACGCCTTGAAGCTTTTGGGAAAAACGCGGCCGCTGCTGCCCACGAATGTTTCTTCGCCCAGTCCGTCTGCCCATGCCCGCAGGTCGGCGGGGGTAAAGGCACGCACGGCGTTTTCGACCATCGTCCGGCTGCTGCCGTAGCGCGTCAGGAATGTGTCCATGTCTTCGCTATGCGTCAGGTTCAGACCGCCGCGCCCCGCCATCAGGAATTTGCGGGCGGGGACGGGTTTGCGCTCGAATATCTCTACGCGGCATCCGGCGGTGGCCAGTGTTTCGGCTGCGATTAATCCGGCGGGGCCTGCGCCGATGATATAAACAACCGGCGCTCCCGCACGTGTTTCAGGGGTTGTCATGGGTGTTATTCCTGCGGGGCGTCCGGATTTTCGCGGCTTTCATCGCCAGCGTCATCGCTGGTGTTACTGTCATCGGCGTTGTCGGGCATTTCCTGTGGCGCGCGGCCTTCGGCGGGGTTGATGCTCATTTTTTTCAGTGTCGCTTCGTCCGCCTGTCCGGTTTTTTTCAGACCATTGCGCTCTTGGTAACGCATCAGCGCGCTGCGCGTGGCATCGTTCAGGATACCGCCGCCGAAGGCTTCATCCATCAATCCCTCGTCGATCAATTTTTGCTGCACATCGCGCACGGTCTGGTTATAGGTGCTGTCAAAGACCACAACGGGTGCGAAATCGCCCAGATTGCGCGGTGTTTTGTCAGGTGCCGCGCCAACCGCGCCCATTACTGATTTGCCGGCGCTGTAGATAATCGGCTGCGCCCGCATCGTCCAGTCGATCAGCGCCGAGGTGACGGGCGCGCGATCGAACGAGCGGTGCAGGAAGCTTTGATAGCTCTCGCTCTGCGCCGTGCGGCTGCCCGCGATGTAGGGGAAGCAGATCAGGATCGCGCCCACCGCGCACCATGCGGCGGCAAGACGCAGCGGCGATGGCGCCGCATGCGGGTATTTGTGGCGCCAGATCAGGCGCGCCGCCGTGATCAGGCAACGGGCAAGCGTCAGCATGACTAGCGACAGCGAAATAAACAGCGCAATACTGGGGATATAGATAAACCGCACCGCTTCCTTGCCCTGCGCCTCCAGCCGCTTGCCGTTGGCGAAGTTCTTCGCTTGCTCCTCCATGCGGCTGACATAAACGGCCGCGCGGCGTTTGATATCGGGGGCGACGATGTTTTCGATGAATTGTTCACGGCTCAGCGTCATGCTGAAACCCGGATAATAAATATCGCCCAGCACACTGCGCAGGCGGCGCTGCACGATACCCGATGCGACGAATTCCTCAAAGCTCATCCCCGGTTTCAGGCCGGTGAGGCTGGAGGTACGTACGCTGTCATCGCCGGCGGCTCGGCGGCCGCCTTTGATCCACTCCACGCCCGCGCGTGCCATGATGCCGCGGGCAAGCGCGTCTTCCAGCGTGGCGACATCGCTGATGTGCCAGTCCTCTGGCAGCGAGAACGCCATCAATTTTTGTTCGCGGCGCAGGGTTTGCATGATTTTGTCGCGCACGGCTTTTTGCAGTACGGGCGATGCTTCAAAATCCTCGCGTGTGCGGATGGATCCTGAATATCCCGTCTGGCGGTTGAATTCCTGCATGCAGAAAGGCATCAGGCGTTCGGTTACGCGGTCGAGACTGGCTGGGCGGCAGGCAAAGGTTTCGCGGCTGGCGATATCGCGCAGGTTACCGTCCAGCGTATGATAGGTGTCGATATCGGCGGGTTCGATGCCGCTGCTTTCGCACCAGTAATCAAATGGCACGCGGTATTCGATCATGTTGCGTACCATGCGGCGGTAATTGATGGCCGTGCGGTTGCGGCAGGTTTCCGTCTCGCAGGCGACGTAGTTGCTGTTATAGGTGAGCAGATTGGTATACAGCGTAGGCGCGTGTTTGGCGGCGAAAGCACGGCAGGTGCCCAGCGCGTCGCGCATTTTCAGCCAGCCGTTATCGATGCTATCGCGCGCGCTTTGCAGGATTTTGTCGCGGGATTCGTGCAGGTAGGGTTCGGACAAGACTTCGTTATAGCGGGCGGAGGCATCGGCATATGGGGCGTAATATTCCTCCCGGAATTTTTCGACTTGTTCCAGATACCCGTCAAAGCGCGCGTCGGTGTCTTCAATATCCGCGCGCATCACGATCAGCTGTACTATGTCCTGCTCTTTTTCGCGGATCATTTCCTTGGCTTCGTCCGGAAACTGCATGAACAGGCTGCCCATCAGCACAAGAAACGTGCGCAGCGCGGGGTCGTCGTCCTGATCAAACCGCAAATCGCGCAGCGCGATGATGCCGTGGCCGAAGCCGGTACGCATCATCTGCATATAGCGCGCATCCAGACGCGTTTCCCACGTGGTCGGGTGAATGGCGAAGCGTTCAATGGCGATTTTCTGGCCAAAGAACATGGCCGGCCAGGTCATCATCAAAAGACCGCCGACAATTACAATGCGCGGCAATTTCAGGTAATGGCTGACCAGCACCATGAAAATGCCGATAAACGGCAGGATGATCCACAGCATGGACGCATCGGGCGGCGGGAAAGCCATATTGACACGCTCGCCCGCGCCGGTGATCAACTGCGTAAAGGTAATGCCCGCCGGATCCAGTCCGCCGTCAAGCGGCGAGAGGGGGGAGAGCAGGAAAACAAGCGGGCAAACAATCGCCAGCACGCCGAACAATATCTGATCCGCCGTGCGTGACATGCGGAAACCGTCGCGCGCGAAAAAACCTGCCACCAGCAGGCTAAGGCCGATCCCCGAAACCGCGCGGCCGAAATATTCCACATCGCGCAGGTCGTCCGGCGTCGCCAGAATATCGCTGGCCGTATCCAGCAGGCGGGCGTTGAACACAAATTCCGCGACGATATAAAACAGGCTGCAAACCAGCAGGGCGATATCCAGCCGGAGCCGCTGCGTTTTGGTCGCGGCAGACGTCTGGGCAGTGCTGGTATCGGCTGTGGACACGGAAACCTCTGGTCTGGGTCAAGGGCGGGCATGCCGCGGCAGCGGCATTTGACATCCTTTATATTGAAATATAAAGAAAAAAGATCAACATAGTCTTAATCCGGCTGTTGTTTTTTACAGCCAAGATGTTGATTATAAATGCTTTATTTTTGCCGGAAAGCCGCTTATTCGCCGAAGCTGATGGTCACGCCGCGTTTTTTGAAATAAGCCTGCATTACTTTGCGGCCCTGACGGTTGTTTTGCGCAAGGCGGCCTGCGTCGATCACGGCCTCTTTTTGGCCTGCAGCCGCGAGGGAGGATTTCAAATCCGCAATCAGCGTATCGATATTTTCGTTGTCGTTATGCAGCGATGCATAGATGTCTTCCAGAATATCGCTTACAGGGCGTGCGGTCATGATACGGCTCCTCGGGTCTTCGGTTAGGGGCTCATCCTATAAACCCATGCCGCAGGTGTCAATGCGTGTGTGCGCCGGATGCGGCGGGCATCGGCGAAGGGCAAATATGCACGGCGGATCAGGGCTTGGGTGCCGACAGCTTGCGCAGCGTGGCGGGCAGCTGGCGCATGTCGTCGATCACGATATGGGCACCGGCGGCCTGCAGGGATTTTTTAAGCTCGTCACGCTCCGACGCTTCGGCAAGGCCGGTGAAGCCCACGCGAATGCCGATGCCCGCGCTGGTCGCGGCCTTCATGCCGGTCACGCTGTCTTCAACAGCGGCGGCCTCGGCGGTGGCAATGCCCGTTTTTTGCGCGGCCAGCAGATAGATGGCCGGATCTTCCTTCAGCTTGCCTGCGACGTCTTCAAACGCGCTGAACAGGCGGGGAGCGGGGATGCGGTCGTTATAGCCATGCTTGTCCAGAAGCGGCTGGATACGCAGGCGCGGGCTGTTGCTGACGATGGCGACACCCAGTTTCATGTCGTCCTGCAATTCGGCCAGCGTGTCGCCAATGCCGGGCGCCAGCTGCGCGTTCACGATGGCTTGGCGCGTTTCGGGGCGCAGTTTGTTGATGCGCAGGTCTTCGATATCGATCGTGATCTGCGCTTCTTTGGGCAGGCCTGCGTTGATGATGTCCTGAAACTGCTTGCCGATCTGGCCGAAATCCTTGCCGCGCATATCCAGCTTGTCGATGGTATCGTTCATCGGCTTGCCGAACGTCTGGTTCGCGTAATCCGACAGCACGCGGCGCGTGACCTGAATGCTGATTGCTTCGGTATGGGCGATGGTACCGTCCCAATCAAAGAAGACTTCTTTCAGCGTGGCTTTGGGGGCATTGGCGGTCATGGCGGCGGTGTCCTTTAATCTTGCAGAAATTCTTCGATGGCGGCTGTCACGCGCGCGGCGTCTTCGATATGCGCGATATGTCCGGCTTCGGGTATGGAAACCAGCGTGCTCTGCGGCAGGTTTTCATGCATTTCTTTTTGCAGGGCATAGGGGATTAGGATGTCTTTTTCACCGCTGATCACCAATGCCGGAATATCGATTTTCTCAAGGAAGCCGACGGAATCGGCACGGTTCGCGCAGGCCGTCTGGTGGCGCGAGAAGCAGCCAAACCCCACGCGCTGCGACACCTCGCGCAGGCTGCGGATCAGCTCGGCGTTATGCCAGTGCTTGGGGCCGATAAAGCCGCGGTAATGGCGGTCATCCTTGCGTGCCTCGACATAGGCTTGCTCGCCCAGCGCGATTTCGGCCATGCGCTGCGCGGCGCGCTCCGGCGTGTCGGCGCGGGCGGACGTGCAGCAGAAAATGACTTTCTTCACGCGATGCTTGGCTTTTTTCAGCACGTCAAGCGCGACATAGCCGCCCATGGACGTGCCGCAAACGATGAAATCGCCTTTCACCGCGGCCAGTACGCGGTCGCTCATGTCTGAAATGTTATCGAGATCGACCAGGCTGACCGTGACCGCCTCGCGCGTGGCGGCGAAGTGATTTTTCTGCGCATCCCACACCGTGTCGTCAGACGACGCACCGGGAATGAAAACGATGGGCAGGGCGCCGGACATCAGGGTTTCATCCCGCCGGCGTTCGGCTTTTTCGGCGCCGGTACGGCAGGGGCGGGCGCTTGCGGCGCGTTGTCCTGCACGATGTGGCGTACCATATCCTGCTGCGGGTCGGCCGGTACGGTGGCACGGATCGGCGCGGGGTTTTGCGCGGCGGATTTGATCCAGTCGCAAACTTCGGCGATGCGCTTGGCGGTGACCAGTTCAGGGTAATGGCCGACGCCTTCGTACATCATAAGCGACATGTCCGGGCGGGCGCCCAGCATTTTTTGCACGATTTCCGGCGTGGCCGTGTTGGATTTTTCACCCGCCAGCAGCAACATCGGCGACGGCATTTTCTTGAAGGCATCCCACTTGTCGTAGGGCTTCAGGTATTCGTCGGCGTAGCCATACATGGAATTGGCGTCATAAGCCCAGCCAAAACCTTCGCGCGTGAAATGCGCAAAGCCGTGGTTGAAATCATGCACGATGAAATCAGGTGCCACAGGCGCGCCATGGCCGGCAAGGAAATTGCCGAGTTTCTTGACGGCATCGCCCACGGTATCCGACGTGGGGCGTTCGCGGTTGCGCCATGCGCGGCGCAGTTGCGGCCCCGCAGGCGTTTCGGGCGGCATGTCGCCGATCACGGTACCCGCCCAGTTGTCGTGTTTAAATCCATGTTCGACCATGGTGTAGATGACCTTGGTGCCATGCGAATGGCCGATCATGTGGAATTTGTTTTGCGGGTCGATATGCTCGATCGCTTTCATGATGATCGCGGCATAGGTATCCAGCGTATAATCGCCGGGCATGCGGAGGTTGCCGCTGTGCCCCTTGCCGGGATAATCGATGGCGATGACGTTGAAATTCTCCGCCGCGCCTTCGGCAAAGAAATCGAAGCGGCGCGCGCTGTTGTAAATGCCGCCCAGGCAGATGATGGTCTCGGCCGTCTCGGGGTTGTTGCGCGCCTGCCAGACGTTGTAGGAAATTTGCACCTGCTGCGTTTTCACCAAATTCGCATCGTCATGCAGGCCGGCGGGCAGGTATGCCTTCATCTGGTCGGCGTGGTGCGTATAGGTAAATTCGCGGCGTTCAAACTGCGGCAGGAAACGGGCATCCAGTTCGCGCGCGCGCGCGGCGATCTGCTTTTCATTCGCATCGAATGCGGCCTCTGCCGCTGCGGAAATATTCCCGAAAACCGAAATGTCTTTGTGCTGAGCCATGTGATCCGATCACCGTCTTGTTCTAAGTCGATTAATACAGGGGGCAAGTGATGCACTTATTTGTCAGATTTTTAGCATAATGAAAAGCGAAAGTCTAATACATTATGAAAAATTATGCCGATTTTTTGTAACTTTAAGAAAGGTTTAGCGTGTTGCGCCGCACAAAACGCGACGTTTTATTACTCGTAGACCTATCGTTTATTACCCATACAGGGTTAGCGGCTGAGGGCCGCGTCGTGCAAACGGTAGAATGTATTGTACTGGTCGTCTTTAGGGACAAGCTCGAGACGCCCTTCCAGCGTGACGGCGTCGTATGAAAAGGTCAGCGGCTTTTGCGCCTGCACTTCGATAATCAGATTATTCGCCACGTGGTAATGATACGGGCAGGTCAGCGGAAAGGGGCCGAGCAGGAAGACTTTTTGCTCTTCGCTTTGATCCATCGGAAACATAAATCCGCGTATTTTTATTGTCTTGCCATCCAACGGCTTCAGCCCGTCCGGGAATTCGGGGCGCACGCCGGTACGGTCATATCCTTGCGGGTCTTTTTCGGTGTACTCGACCGATTTGGTCTGGCCGAACAATTGCCAGTCCGTGCCGCCTTCGGGCGTGGAGACGAAATCGGGTATATTCTTGAGGATAAATTCCTCGGTAAACGTCTCCGTCGTCATCTCGACCTTGTCAAAGGCCGCAGCGGCGGGCGCAGCGGCCAGCAGCAGGGCAAACAGGGCGTGGGCAATCGTTTTTTTCATCATGGCAGTATGTCCCATCAGGCGCGCTGTGACAACAGCCGCGCAGGTTCGCTGCGCGCCGCGCGGATGGCGGGCACAAGGCAGGCGATAAACCCCGCCGCCAGCACCGCCGCGCACAGCATGAACAGCGCAGGGGTGGGCGTAAACAGGGGGCTACCCGACAATGCCTCGATCCGCGCCGATAGCGCAGCGAAGCAAGCCATGCCGAGCAGGATGCCAAGGCCGATACCGCAGAGGGTAATCACCATCCCCTCCGTCATGATAATGCGGAACAAACGGGCGCGGGTATAACCGAGCGCCCGCAGCACGGCCAGATCATTGGTGCGGCTATCCAGACTGCCCGCGACGCCTGCAAAAATGCTGAGCGCTGCCAGCGCGACCAGCAAAGCCGCAAACAGCACAAGGCTTTTGCTGCCCACGCCAAACACGGCACGCAGCCGCGCCATTTCAAGCGCAGGGCTGACCGCCTGCAGCGCCGTTTCGCGGTTCACGCTGCGCGGCAGGTTGATGCTCGCCATGGGGCTACGGGTTTTAACCAGCAGGGCGGTAATTTCGGCGGGAGCCTGCGGGGCTGTTTCTGCGTGGTCATGATCTTTGTCCTGATCTTTGTCATGGTCTGTGTCATGCTCGTCAGGATGTGGGTCGTCATGGGCGTCGCCGGTGTGGTCATGATGGTGGTCGTGTTGATGCTCATGCTCTGCTTCCTGTCCGTGCGCTTCATCTTCGTTATCTTCATGGTGATGATGTGCTTCTTGCCCGTGCAGCAGCAAAACGGAATCGACCGAAGTCAAAATCAGGCGGTCCATCACGCTGCCGGTCGGTTTCAGCTTGCCGACGACTTTATACGGCTGCGCATCGTGGTGGTGGCCGCCTTCGCTCAGGCCGTGTGATCCGGCGAATTCATCGCCGACGGTTAAATCAACCGCGGCGCCCGCGACGGCTTCAAACGGTTTTTGCCACCAATCGCCTGTTGCCATTTGCGCGTCATAGGCGGCGGCATAATCGCGCGTGGTGCCCACAATGCGCGCCCCGCGCCAGTTATCGCCCAAGGCAAGGGGCACGGCCGACGTAATATGCGGATGCTTCATCCATTTCTGCGCCTCGGCATAAGGGATATTCCCGACCGGAATATCGGCGTGATACACCGATGACAATACCAGTTGCAGCGGGCTGCCCTTGGCGCCGATCACGATGTCGGCGGCGCGGCTGTCGCGCGCGATGCGCTGTTCAATCGCCGATCCGGTTTGCAAAACCGTAAATGCCGTCATAAACCCGAAGGCCGTCAGCAACACCGACAGCGCCGACACCAGCTTGCGCGCCCCAAGGGCGGAGAGGGCGAGAGATGAATCTTTCATAGAGACATCTCCATCACGTCGTCAAAATAAGGCTTCAGCCGCGCATCGTGCGTGGCCACGACCAGCGCGGCGTTATTGGCGGCGGCCTCGTCCAGCAGCAGACGCGCCACGGCATCCGCATGCGCATCGTCCAGTGCCGATGTGGGTTCATCCGCAAAAACAATTCGCGGACGGTGGGCAAGGGCGCGGGCGATGGCCACGCGCTGCGCCTCGCCGTGGCTCAGCAGGCTGGCCTTGCGCCCCGCGATGCTGGCGATATTCATGCGCGTCATCAGCGCGCGGATATGTGCATGATCCGGCGCATCGGCGGCCAGACGAATATTTTCCGCCGCGCTCAGGTGTCCGATCAAATGCAATTTTTGAAACACAAAACCGATGTGCTGGCGCCGCTGTGCGGCGCGCGCCGCAGTGGACAGCGCCGCATAATCCTGCCCTATCAAGCGCACTGTGCCCGCTGCCGGGCGCAGCAGCCCTGACATGATATTCAGCAGCGTCGTCTTGCCCGACCCCGACGGGCCGATCAGCAGCAAACGGCGTGCAGGTTCAATTTGCAGCGCGGGCAGCGACAGTTTGCGCGTATCGCCCAGCGGCTGTTCGATATGGGTCAGCTCTAAAATCGGCACGGGATCCTCCGGCTTTTTGATAGATGATTAATTGTTATAATATAACACTTCGTCCATCAACCCCTTCTGTGGCAAAAAATGCGCTGGATTTGACAGGGGGGCACGCGCCGCGCGCCGATCAGTCCTCGCTGGCGGTCTTTATTTCTGGGCGTGCCAGCCGCTGATCATGAAAGCCTGGAAAAAACGCACCGGCAGGGCGATGCCGGCGCTGCGCATCAGTGTTTCAATATGGGCGGGCGGCAAAACGTGCAGCGTGTCTTTCAGCATTTGCGGCAATCCTTGCAACGATTGCGGCGTTGCACCCATCAGGCTTTGCACGCGGGCCCAGTTTTGCAGCATGGCGGGGAACTCCGGCGATTCAAGATCAAAGCTGATCTCGGCATTCACGAAATATCCGCCGGGTTTTAGCCTTTGATACATCTGGCGGTAAAAATCCGTCTTGTCGTCGCGCGGCAGGAAATGGCCGACCAATAGGCTGATCGCGGCATCGTAATGCTCGCCTTCGGGTGCGTCCTGCACATAACCATGCCGCAATTCGCAGCGCGGCATCACGCCAGCTTCTTCAAGGCGCGCACGGCAAACATCCAGCATCGCGGCAGATGGATCAATGCCGGTAAATGTCCAATCGGGATATTCATGGGCAAGCGACAGAATTTCAGCGCCCGTGCCGACACCCACGCACAAGATCCGCGATTGCACAGGCAAATTGTTCAGCGCAAGCCGGATAAGAAAATGCAGGGTATCGGTAATAGGCGATAGCTTGCTATTGCGGGCATCATAAGCTTCGGACACTTCTTTGGTAAAAAAATCCGCCGCTTTCGGGGGCTGGTCATGAGGCATGGCATCACCGCTGTGTTGTCGCGTTCTTGAAAGCACATAAAGATGCGCAGGCAAAATTCAAGCGCTATGAAGCACAAGGATCGTGTGATGTCTGGCTGTGTGGGAAAAAATGGCTGGGGTGCTAGGGATCGAACCTAGGAATGGCGGTACCAAAAACCGCTGCCTTACCGCTTGGCTACACCCCAACACGTCGATACGTATGTATCTATATCGGGATTTGGCGTGAGGATCGCAGTTTATGCAGAATCCGGCGCGCCAAAGTGGAGACACTCTATAAAAAAATGATCGGCCGTGCAAGATGTAAGCGTGGCTTTTCTGACGGGAATTATTTTAACATAATATTAAGGCAAAGTCTGGTAAAACAGATGATTGGGACTGCTCTTGCTGCCGCCATGGCGGGACGGGGCGGGCTGGATGCTTGCGCGTCGGCTGCCAAAGCCTTCACCAGGGCGGTATCGGGTGCTGTCAGGGGCAGAGAGAATCTGATAGGCTTTGCGCCTTGCATAAACACTGCGCAGTAATGCTTGGCGGGCTGTCGCCGCATCGACTGCGCCTGAACGAAAGACGCGAGCGCAAGATGACCACGCTGCCGCCAGATACGCCCCCCCAACGCCCCGCCGATGCGCAAAAACCGGCGGATGCCCTGTCGCATCAGGAACGCGTTTATTTCGAAATGTTCCGCGCGATCGAACAGCTGGGCCGCAAGCTGGAAAAGGCAGAGGCGGAGCGCTATCTCCTCGCGCGCCGCCTTGGGGATATCGAGGCGTCCGCCGAAAAAGACGAAGCCACCGGCCGCTATTACCTGCCCGCGAAAATTGAACCCATGGCGCCAGCCGCGCCCCAGGGCTTGTCGGGTGCCGCCAGGGGCAGCATTGCCGCCAGCCTGGTTTTCGCGCTGCTGGCGCTGGGCGCGGTCGTCATGCAGGACCTGCCGCAAAAATCCGCAGGCCCGCAAGTGGCGGCCATCGATACCTTGCTGAAGCAGGGCGGCGAAACCCAGACCGCCGCGCGCGGTGAATGGCATCGCCCTGCCGCAGACGCGCCCGCCGAAACCGCCGACGCGCAAATGACCGAACCGACATTACAAGCCGAGGCCGCCACGCTGGCCGAAGTGGCGCCCGCCTCCGCGCCTGCCGCCGCCGAGCTTATGGTTGCCGCGCCGCCCGTGCAGCGGGTGCAGATGGATCAGCCCCCCGCGCTGACCATGGACGTCGCCGAACAGACCACCTACCTGCGCGAAGCCATGGCCGCCGTGCCGCCCGCCGATATCCATGAAGAAGACGCCGAAGATTTCAGCGAACATCTGGCCGAAGCGCTGGGTGATCTGCATGGCGATGATGCCGGAGTTGCCGCCGCGCCCGAAGCTGCCGCGATGACCGAAGAAGACAGCGATATAGCCGAAGAGGCGACCGCCGCCGCAGATGATGCGGCCTTTACGGTGGTTCGCGAACCTGCCGTGCCGCAAATCACCGTCATGTCCGAAGAAAAACCCAAAGCAAAAACCACGGCGGTCGGCGCATCACCTGCGCCGACGGCGGCCGCCAAGCCTGCCTATGCGCCGCCCGCCACGGCCGCCGGTTTGCCGCGCGTCAGCCGCGATGAAACCTTACCCCCCGCGCTGATGGCGATGCAGGAGCGCGCTTTCGAAGGCGTCCCCGAAGCGCAGCACGATCTGGCCGCGATCTATGCCGAAGGCCGCCGTGTCCCCAAAAGCTACGCCCGTGCCCGCGCATGGTTTGCATGGGCGGCGGCCACGGGGCTTGCCAATGCGCATTATAATCTGGGAGTGATGGACCAGCAGGGGCTTGGCGGTGCTGTCAATATGCCCGCCGCCCTCGGGCATTATACCAAGGCGGCGGATCTGGGCCATCCTGAGGCAATGTATAACCTCGGCCTTTATTATACCGACAAGCGCAACAACGGATACAACGCCGCGCGCGGCGTGGCGTTTTTTAAACGCGCCGCGAATGCCGGCATGACGCAGGCTGCCTATAACCTGGGCGTGATCTACGAAGGCGACATGCTGGGCAAGCCGGATATTCAATCTGCGCTGGAATGGTATGGCGTTGCGGCGGGTGATGGCAATACGGACGCCGCCCGCGCCGTGAAACGCCTGTCACGCCTGCAAACCTCCCGTGCGGCGGCTGCGCAGTAAAATCGCGCGGCTGGCCGTGGCCGTGGCCGATGCGGCGCGGCGGGTGTTATTCTTTGAAAAGCGTCATTCCTTGAAAAGACCTGCGGCCTTAACCCACCAGCGCGGGTGTTCTATGCGCAGTTTGTTCACGGCGGCCTGTGCGGCGGCTGCGCTTTCGTAGATGCCGAAGCATGTCGCGCCGCTGCCCGACAATCTTGCGATGTGGCAATTCGGCGTCGCGGCAATCGCGGCGAGAGCGGTGCGGATATCGGGGCTGACCTCGATCGCGGCATCGGTCAGGTCGTTGCGGTACAGCTTCAGGTCGGCGATCCATTCGTGCATGGTTTTGCGGCGGCCGATGAATTGGATGGGCGCGCTGTAACGACCCGCAGCGCGCTTTGCGAACCGTTTGAAAACTTCCGGCGTCGGCGTTGCCACCGGCGGCGTGACCAGCACCAGATGCATATCGGGCATATCGGGCATGCGCATCATTTTCTCGCCCGCGCCTTCCATCCACACCGGCCTGCGGACAAGGCAGGCGGGCACGTCGGCGCCCAGCGTTGCCGCCAGTTTATACAGGCGGTCGCGTTCATCCGGCAAACCCCATAGTTTGACCAACCCTTTCAGCGTCGTGGCCGCGTCGGACGATCCGCCGCCCATGCCGGATGCTACGGGCAGGTTTTTCTCCAATACCAGTTTGCCTGTCGCTTCGTGTTTGTATTCCTGCGCCAGGGCCTGCGCCGCGCGGTAGACCAGATTTTCGCGCAAGTCGCCGACATGGCTGGCGAAGTATCCCTCGATGTCGATAAACAGGCTGTCGTGCCGCGTGAACGATACCTTGTCCCCCGCATCGGCAAACACCACCACGCTTTGCAAAAGGTGATAGCCGTCATCGCGCCTGCCCGTGACGTGCAGAAACAGGTTGATCTTGGCAGGGGCGGTCAGGGTGAAGTGCCCGCCGCTCATGTTGGCAAGGGATATGGTCATGGTGTGTCGCTCCTCTCGCTGCCGGCTGATGTCTCGACGGCGGTGCATCGGCCGGACTGGCACACGGCGCGCTGCGCGGCCGGCGCTTCGGCACCTGTGCAGCGGGCAAATTTGCGGGCGCTGCCGTAGTAGAAGGCCAACTCCTGCACGCGGTCTTTGCGTACGGCGGCAATGGCGCCGCACGTTTGCGCCACCAGCGCGCAATCCAGATTGGACCGGCAGGCGCTGTAAACGGGCAAGGCAAGATCGGGCGCATCGTCGATCTGCGGGGCGGGTTCGTGCGCCAGCATCACTACGGCGCAAATTAGCAGCACGAAGATAAAAGGCAGGGCGATACGCATGCGCAAGGCTACTCCAAAACAGCAAGGGCGGGCAGATTATGCCCGCACCCTTGCGTCAAGTTATAGCCGATCAATGGGGTTAAAGCGAGGTGTCTTTCTGCACCAATGCCGTGGCAGAAGGCTCGATCCCGCGCTGGATTTTACGCTCAACGACGGATCTGAAATCCGAATCCCTGCTCAGCTCCCGCGCGCGCTGCCATTTATAGCGTGCCTCGGCATGGCGGCCGGTTTGCCAATAGGCGTCGGCCAGATGGTCGAGGATGGTTGAATCATCGGGCACCAGTGCGACCGATTTTTCCAGCCAATGCACGGCCTGTCCCATGTCGCCCAGACGGTAATACGCCCAGCCATAGCTGTCGAGGATATAGCCATCATCAGGGCGCAGCGCAACCGCGCGGCGGATGAAGCCCAGCGCCTTTTCAAGATGAACGTTTTTGTCCACCCACGAATAGCCGATGTAGTTC
>VFQP010001556.1_pt1 | contig 30100 bp, 50 predicted proteins | sample 3512351 | NCBI WGS metagenome assembly VFQP01 (sample SAMN10412372, study PRJNA504923) | tailings metagenome | isolation source: Relicate 1 Philex TSF1 revegetated site | place: Philippines: Tuba, Benguet | collected 2017-08-29
GAATGGTTTTGTCGGAACATGCAGGGGGGGGGGAAATTGGCATCCTCACAACAAACAACAGCAATCACACAACCCATGCACAAACAAACAACCCATGCACAAACAAACAACCCATGCACAAACAACCACCATCACCGACCGCACAGTCCCAGGGTGTGAGGGATCATAATCCCCACTCTTGTTTCCAATCTTCCTAAATAATCGTTTCACACCACCACCCATGCTGTGAGGGTAGTAGATGTGGATGTTGTGATCCTCTCCACTTGCTGGTTTTTCAACAAAGGGCTTTTCCACACGAACACCTGTATATATGTGCGGATTTGGGGGGCGTGTGGGTGGGATGTGTGGGTGGGATGTGTATGTGGGGGAGAAGTATTTGTGTTTGATAGGGGGAGCATACTAACCCACAAAAGGAAAAAACACTCCCAACACACACAAACATACAAAACCACAAAACAAAAACCCACAAAAAAACAACACACCACCTACCATTCAATTGCACATAATCCTCCGTCTCCACAAACCCAGGTGGATCTTCACCAGGCTGCAACCCATCCCTACTTATAATAATGTGTCTAGGCACTGGTATCCCTGCCTCCTGGAGTGTTCTATACACCTGGCGTCTATCAAGAAGCACGTCTTGTAAGAAGATGTCGTTGATGAGGTAGGGCTTGCGTGCTGCTGCATACTGCTGAGCCTGTGAGGGGGGGGATGAGGGGGGGGTTGAGGGGTGCAATAAAGGTGGTGCAATGAGGGTGGTGCAATGAGGGTGGTGCATTTGATGTGTATTTGATGTGCAGCTTCCCATGTGGATGTGATATGGATATCATGTGCAGGTGGTGTGCTTGCCAATATCTGGTTGTATGTGCACACCTTTTTTAGGGGAAACCCATCTGAAAACCACGAGAGTAGGCAATCACACAACGGCCACTCCTGCCATGGTGCATTCAAAATGACGTCATCGCCAAAGGGCACAATCTCAAATTCACCATAGGCGGTGAGGCGCTCCATGATGGCAAGCATGGGTTTGCTGCGTGCCTTTTTGTCCATGGCACACACCCCAACCTTGATTTTGGGGTAGCCAATGTCGTCCTCTGAGATGCCAGGTGCCTGTATGTCGTCGAGGTGTGGTTTGGGGGTGTGGTTGATGATGGAGCACACCCGATCAATCCCCCTGGTAGGAACCCCCACACCTACCGAATGCACCCTATGCAATTGCTCATTGGGTGATTCTTGTCGATGACGTATGATTGAAATGGCACGTTTCTGCATGACATATCGAGTGGTGGACGCTGATCGAGTGGGAACAGGTTTGGATGTCGATCCCTCGAGGTGTTCTGCACTTTGGGCACGCTGCCCTGCCTGCATGGGCGTCAATTGCTCCTCATTTTCCATGGTTGCGACCAAGTTGAGGGCGGTATTTTGTTGCAAGTTGTCAAGATACCACCATTGATGGGCACTATATGCTTTGTGGTGTGCTTGGTGTGTTTGTTGTGAACATTGATGACGGGGTTGTTTGCTTTTTGAGGGATGCTTGCTCTCAATATGAGGGTTGTTTGTTTTGCTCTTTCCCAAGGGTTTCAGTGCTGCTGGGTGGGTCTATACAGGCTGTGTCACGCTGTGTACCCCGGGTGTACAGTGTGTGCACGCAGCACCTAGCCCGACAGCAGACAGCCACTCCAAGACACACCCATTCACGGGCGCACTGACAATTACAGTTGACAAGAATGAGGCCTCATACCTACACAGTACATACACTACAATAGCCACACAAATACTGTACCACACAATAGCATCACAATCATTGCCATGCATTCTACAACACCAGTAGTGCTACACCAGAGCACAAACACAGCATCCTCCCACAACGATGAACCTGTATGCGAGAAACAACCCTTGCGAGCACAAGCACTCTGTCCCAAACATTGACGACAAAACAATAGATAGACCGACCAACGTTTGAGAAATAGCAATAGCTGTCGTGCGTACTAGCCAGTGAAGCATGGCATATACAGAGGTTGGTTTGCTTGAGCGTGAATGCTTCTGGTTTTGTGGCCACCAATGAATCATCAGTATGTTTTCGCACACTGCAACAGTATCTGTGGATTGTGGTGGTTGGTGCCATCATCGCTATGACAACGGCCTATGGCATCGGCGCCAACGAAGTTGCCAACTGTTTTGGTATGTGAGAGGAGGGTGTTGCATGGTGGTGGAGTGCAGCACACACTCTAGGCTTGTACACACACATGGAGAGGTTTTTGAACAGCACATGCTACTGCACATGAGCCCCCCATCATCCCCACAGGTACATCTGTTGGTACACGAGCACTCACATTACGGCAAGCCATCCTTGTCGCATCCGTGTGTGAGCTTGCAGGCGCGTTGCTGCTGGGGAGTGGTGTTACAAAAACTATTGAATCAGGGATTGCGGACCCCGAATCGTTCACCAGTGCACCAGCCCTGCTTATGTACTGTACGTGTGGGTGGTGGGGTGTGGGTGGTGGGGTGTGGGTGGTGGGGTGTGTGTGGTGGGGTGTGTGTGGTGGTACAGTGCATTGGATACGTACATGCTACACCATATCTATACAATTGCACAAGCATAGACATTTATGTATATATATACAGTTGCATGTACACACAACGTATATATACAGCACGTATACAGACACAAAACAAAACACACATATACTATACATAATTGACATGCACATTACACAATAAACACACAAACTCCAGGCATGTTGACGGTGTTGTTTGCAACTGCATTTTGGATGTTGTTGGCTACATATCTCGAGCTACCAGTGTCAGCCACACACGCCACTGGTATGTACATGTGTGTGTGTGTGTGTGTAGGAGAATGTATGTGTAGGAGAGTGCGTGTGGATGCGTGTGGATGTGTAATGTTCATATTGCTATGCTTAGTATACCGCACACCACCACACACCACCACATACACCAACACACACACCAACACACACACCCCACTTCCCCCCCCCCTCCCCCAAACACGCAGTGGGTGGTGTTATTGGGAGCACCATGGTGGCACGTGGTCCAGGTGCTGTGTTGTGGTTTGATACCCAGAGTAGCTTTCCCTGGCTGGTGGGTGTGACTAAGATTTTAATCTTCTGGCTGGTCGCTCCCATACTGACTGGTCTTGTAGCGGCAGTGTTGTTTTTGTTGCTGCGGGTGTTGGTGTTGAGGAGGAAACATGCAGCGTCCTATGCATTGGCGGTATGGTTTTTTATGGGTGGGGTGGGGGGTATGTAGGGAGTATGGGAGGAAGTGTGCATGTATGGGAGGGTGTGTGCATGTATGGGAGGGTGTGTGCATGCATGGGAGGGAGTGTGCATGTATGGGAGAGGGTGTGTATGTTCCAAGGGTGTGTGTATGTTCCAAGGGTGTGTGTATGTTCCAAGGGTGTGTTTGTGTATACCATCATGTGTATATATGGTATCTGGTCATGCATCAAAACACCCACACACACACCACACACACCAACCCACCTACACACCAGGTGACCCCCATCCTCTTTGGCGTCTCCACATTCATCGTCACCTCATTCATCATAAAACAAACCGGCAGTGGTTACGGCTGGAACGACACGTCATGGGGTCAGGCATACTACATTGCAGGGGCCATTGCAGGGGGTGCCATCCTGGTGTCCATATTCATCATCAACCCATTGGTCGTGCGTGGTGTACGAAGGGCAATGGCAGCCAAGGAGGAGCGCATGAAGGCCCAGGCGTCGTATCATGGGCAGTGGGTCCCCCCCTATGGGGACGACGAGGAGCCCGAGACGGCCACCTCGGTCGAGGGGCCCCACGCGTCGGCGGCGTCGTTTCAGCAGCTGCGGGAGTATATGGATGGGTACGCACCTCGAAGTTCCATGCATGGTGGGGGGCTGGGGGGAAGTGGTGGTAGCGCGGGGGGTGGGGGGGGCCCCGCGATAGGGGGTGATGGGAACGACGTGTCCTCGCATGGACGCCCGCGCAGGGATACTGCGTTTGAGCACAGTGGCGGAGAGAGTGGGGAGAGTGGTGGGAGTGGGGAGGGACCCCACATCCCCGCCGTACACACCCACGTGCCACCACCCCCTACGGGGCCCGCGCTCGACCAGGAGGGGACCCCTTTCCAAGAGCAGCATGCGCTCCCACAGGGGACGGTGTTTCAGCACCCACCATCCCCCTCGCCACACTGGCGGGCAGACAGTGCACCCTTTGGGAGCACCCCTGGGGTGGGGAGTGATGATGGGGGGGGCACTGTGCGGGGGCAACGGTCTGCGCAGTTTAAGCGTGTGGATAGTGGGTGGTTGCCGTACCCAGGGCCTATGGATGAGGAGGAGGGGGGGGACCCTGGTGTGGTGGTGGTAACTGGGCATGGTGACAATGAGGTACTGGGGTGTTCTTGTTGTGTGTGTTGTTAATGGTTAAGGGCGGTGTGTGTAATGTGTTGTTGTTGTTATGTGCAACAGTGCAATGTGGTGTGCATATTACCACACCCATTCACCCACATACAACCACCCACCCACAACCACCCCACACCCCCACCACACCCAACACCCCACACCTCACCCAATAGGGACATGTCATGAGCCAGCACACCAATGTTGACCCCAACGCCGCTGGGGAAGGCCTGGGTGGACGCATGGCAAGCCTCAAGCGAGTGTTCTCTAGAACGTTTACCAACAGACGAAGCAGTAAGGCTGGCAGTGAGGCTGCGTCTGGGGTGAATGAGGAGCACTGGGGTGCGTATATGGATAGGTATGGGTTTGGGAAGGGGGGTGGAAGGGGGGTGGAAGGGGGGATAGGGTATAAGGGAAGGGGATGTGTGTGTGTGTGTGTGTGAGAGAGAGAGAGAGAGAGTGTGAGTGTGTGTGTGAGAGAGAGAGAGTCTGTATACATACAGGGTGTATTGTGTGGGATTGTATCACCAACAACACACATTGTTATTGTTGTGTACAATACACCATACACATCAACACACACACACAGTATGCATGGTTCTGACCTATATGCCATGCAAGTCAATGGTCAAGAGGGACAAGTCAACGGCGAGGTCAACGGGGAGGTCAATGGAGAAACCAAAAAGAACAAAAAAAGCAAACGAAAACGCGGGGTATGTTGTTGGGTGGGTGGGTGTAGGGATGTGTGTGTATGTACAGCCATGCACACACTATGGGATTGTACATGGTATAACAACTATGTACACACACACACACACACACACACACACACACATGCATACATACACATGCACCACCACCCAGCCCCACACACCACCCCTCCCTCACCCCCACCCCCACACACGCACACAAACAGCTCAAGGCCAAGTCAGTTGCATTCAAACCAGACAACCTGGAGCGCACCTCTGCCCTGCAACGCACCTCCCTCGCCCTACAACGCACCTCTATAGGAATACAGCGTCCCTCACTCGGCTTGCATCGTGGATCTGTGGGTGGGGTGCCGGGTGGGCCCGGGGCTGCACCACCACAAGGTGGGTTTAGTAGGGCGGTGAAGACAATGAAGAGTAGTCGCACGTGGAAGGCACTGACATATGTATGTGGTGGGAGGTGGGGCGAGAGGGGTGGTGGGAGGTGGGGTGGATGATGATGCATGTGGGGGTGGATGATGTGTGGGGTGTATTACCAAGTGTTTGATAGTGTATGTGGTGCTGCGTACACAACAAACAACCACATGCACAAAAACAACCACATGCACAAAATCAACCACATGCACAACAACACACACAAATAAAAAACGCACTCACTACTAGGGCACGACGGTCAACGTGCATCAAATGGATGAAGCATACGACGCGTTGACCGATTATCATGACCGGGTCGAACAGTTTGACCCTGCATGCGAACAGACATTTAGCTACTTGCAGATATTTACAGCAATGGCTAATAGCTTTGCTCATGGGTCAAACGATGTTGCAAATGCCATTGGGCCGTTTGCTGCTATATGGCATATTTATAATGACATGTCGGTATGTGTGGGGTGTGTTGGGGTGTGTTGGGGTGTGTTGGGGTGTGTTGGGGTGTGGTGTGTTTTGGGGTGTGTACAAGGGGGGACATCAAGTGTGCAATGCACATGTTGTATTTCAACCTCCCCTCCACGTGTCATGTGTCATACAATGCACAATATACATGGACTTCTCAATACATATATGCATTTCACTACATATTCCAACACACACACACATACACGTATACTATATACATACCCATACAGGTTGCTACATACGCCAACACTGTGCCCGTGTGGGTGTTGGCAATGGGAGGTGTGGGGGTGGTGATTGGCTTGGCTACCTATGGATACAAGGTGTGTGTGTGTGTGTGTGGGTGGGTGGGTGGGTGGGTGTGTATGTGTGTTTCCAAGTCAAATGTGTGTATGTGTGTGTTTCCAAGTCAAATGTGTGGGTTTTCCATTCAAGCGTGTCTGACCCACACACCTGCCCATTCTCCCCCTCTAATCATTATCATTATATTATTATCATTATATTATTATCATTATATTATTATCATTATCATTATCAGGTCATTCATGCCATTGATATAAAGCTCACCAACCCCCCTTTTCCCTCCCCCCATTCTTATCCCTCCCCCCATTCTTATTCCTCCCCCCCTTTCTCAGGTCATTCGTGCCATTGGTATAAAACTCACCAAGCTCACCAACAGTCGAGGCTTTGTTGCTGAATTCTCCAGTGCAGCCATCATTATTGTAGGTTCCCGATATTCCCTCCCATTATCCACCACCCACTGTATGGTGGCGGCTATCAGCACACTGGGGTTGATAGAGGGAAGAAAGGCGCTGAATTGGCAGCTGGCGTTGAAGTTTGTGATTGGGTGGTTGGCTACAGTGGTGGTTGCTGCGTTATTGGTATGTGGTGTGTTTTGTTCACATATCCATGTGCAGTTTTACACATATCCATGTGCAACACAGCCATACCCCAACACACCCATACCCCAACACATTTTTCTTTTTTCATTTTACCCCCCCCCCCCCCCCCCACAGGCTGCTCTCCTCACAGCCCAGGGCATATACGCCCCCTCCAAAAACTGTTTGGATGATTTGTACAACTTCCATGTAGCAGCAGTGGACATGGGCACCAATCACCTTGATCAAGTAACTGATGTGAATAATGCATGGAGTGTGTGGGGGTTGTATAATGCGACCTTGGCAAAGGAAGTTGAGGTAGGGTGTTTTGGGGGGGGGGAGTGTTGGTATTGGTGTGTGTTTTTTGGGGGGGGGTTGGCTGTTGGTGTTGTTTTTTGGTCTTTTCACATCCATGCACATCCATGCACATCGATGTACATACACTCGTCACACTCATCCCCTTGACAGGCTTTACAATCAGGTTGGAATCAGTCATCACAAGAGGAGGTGGTCAACCCTGAGAGGGATACTGCACTGGGTGTTGCTACTGACCAACTTGTGTATAGGGTATGTGTGTTTGTATGTGTATGAGTGTGTTTGTATGTGGTGGTGTGGGTGTTGCTACTGACCAACTTGTGTATAGGGTATGTGTGTTTGTTTGTGTATATATGGATATGGTGTACAAGGAGTATGTGTATGTGTGTGTACCTGTGTGAAGGGGAGAGTGTACTTGCAGTATGAAGCAAACGTATGTATGTCGCTTTCACACAAACCACACACTTGCAACCACCACACACACCCCTCCACACACCCCTCCACACACCACACACACACCTCCACCCCACCACACACACACCTCCACACACACCTCCACCCTCCACACACTCCCCTCCACACACCCCTCCCCACACCCCTCTACACACACCCCTCCCCACACCCCACCACACACACACCTCCACCCTCCACACAGACACTGTTCACTGATGGTGTGTACATCATGGCAGAGAATCTCACCCAAACCAATGAGAACACAACAGTGTTGTTACAGCAGGCTGCTGAAATCCTGTTTACACAAATATACAGTGATGGGGTGTAATGGGATGTGATTGTGTGTGATTGTGTGTAATGCTGTATTGTGGTTGTGATGGGATGATAATGCTGTTGTTGGTTGTGGTTGTAATGGGGTGTTTGTGGTTGTGAGGGGTGATAATAACGAGGATGATAATAACAATGATGCTGATGGGTGGTGATGATGATGATGATCTGCATGGACGATTATGGTGATGCGTATGGACGATCATGGTGATGTGTACAAGTGGGTGATAATGGATATTGTTGGCAATAGCATTGCTCATGCTCTGTACACAAGAATGGTTGTACACACAAGGGTTGAATGCAAGTGTCTGGAAATGGTTGGGTTGAGTGGTAGCAATGGTTTGGTGTGTGTGTTCTCCTTGACACCCTGCACCATTAGGTGTTGCGCTCTGGTTGCGCATTTGTTGCTCTTGTGTGTTTTGCGCTACACGCTGTGGTAGTGCGTTGGTTGATCTTTGTGTTGTTTCTTTCATTGCTTTTTTATTATGTTTGCAAGGGCTGTGCATTGCCTGTGCCTACCACTGTGAGGTGCATTGTCACCATGACGCATGTGGTGTGTGTTGCATACCTCTTTGTTGGGGGGGGTGTCTCCTGCACCCCCTGTGGGTGTGTGGGTGTTTCCCACATCTTTACTTGTGTGTCTCTTGCACCCCCTGTGGGTGTGTGGGTGTTTCCATGGTGCATAGTAGCTGTCCATCCTGGTCCTTTACACTATCACACATCTACGCACTATCTGGTATGTGATTTTTTTCATGCTGGTATATTTTTTTATTCCTTGTGTCATTCATGCTGGTGTGTATTGCTGTGTACTGCCGCATGTTTTGTATGTTTTCAGCTGCTGTAAATGTATGTAACGCTGCATGATATATACATGCTAAAAGAGAACCCGTGCTGCTGCTGCTGTGCAACGCCCATCATGCACACTTTTGTTGTTGTTTACACACAAGTGCCCCATCATACAAAAACACCAGGAACACAAGAAACACCAAAAACACACACAATCGCACCGATTGATCTATAAACGTTCTTCAACACACAAAACAGCTTTTCCAATGCTCCTCACCCACCACCCAAAACACACATACACAACCACCACCCAAAACACGAAGAAACAACACATGTGTCACATCCCCATGTGTTCCACAACCTCTATCACTACTACATCCCTCCATCATGTGTCCCCTTGTGATGTGTCCCCAGTTCATTACCAAATCACACCACCCACCAACTATACAACTATAATCAGGGGCATACTTGTTCCCATCCACGTTTACACCACAGTGCCACTCCCCCTTTGTATACATGCCCTTTTGTATACACGCCCTGCATCATTTCCCCCTCCCATATCCACTACAACACCACTAGAATAGGATTTAATACCATGTACCCTGCATCAATACCATTTACCCTGCATAATTTCATCATCACACTCCTTGGCAATCTCTGGCTCAAGTGCCATGTACTCATCCACTGTCATCTCCTTGATACGTGACTGTGTGGGGCGTATGGTGTTGTTGTGTTTGTTGTTGTGTGTGTGGCTTTATACAGGTACAAGGGGTTGTTGTTATACAGGTACAAGGGGTTGTTGTTGTATGGGTATAGTGTGCAGAGGAATGAATCACTTCCAACAGGTATTTGCCAGCATACAAGGGTTATGAGGCACTGTGCATGATGTGATGCAACAGTAGACCACCACCACCACCACCACATACATCAGCTTCCTTCCCTTCCCCAACACCCCCCCCCGCACCCCACCCACCCCACAACAACAACAACATACATCAGCCTCTTTGATTGTGTCAATTTGCTTTTGTATGTCATCAGCAGCACGACCAGCTGCTTCACCAATCTTATCCAACTCTGCTTGCATCTCCTTGACCAGCTTTGAGTACTCTGCTGCCCGCTTGGCCTGTTCTGCTGGGTCTGGTTTGTTTGAAGCCAGCACCTCTGTGTTTGTGTATAGGGATGCGGATGTGGAGGTACAGGGTGATGTGGGTGGTACATGTGGGTGTATAGGGGAGAAGATGTAGACCTGGAGGTGGTTGTACAAGTGTGTGGTATGGGGATGATGATGTAGATGTGCATGTGGATGTATGTGTACATGTGTGTGTGTGTGTGTGTAGGGATGCATGCGGGATGTCCCCAAAGCACCCAGGCAAGTTGTTATGCCCTACCTGCAATGTGCTTTTTCACATCTGCAATGAGCGTGGGGTCGAGCTTACCCTCATACTTGGACCAATCAATCTCCCTCACAGGCTGTATTGGAAGTGGGTGTGGATGTGGGTGTGGATGTGGGTGTGGATCTGTGCAGCCCACCAATGCACAATGTACGTCCCAACAATGTACTCACCCATACCATGTTGAAAATTTCTGCCTGTCGCTGTGCGGTCCTCAGGTATGCACTCTTGTACTTTTGAAAGGCCTCCAAGGACTCACCCTCGAGCAGGCTTGACCATTCATCCATTTCTGGGTTCCACTTGAGCAGTTTATCCTCAGTCAGGGCAGTGCTGGCACCTGTGACGTTTGTCAAAAATACGTGCTGTTGTGTCGTACATTCTGTCATATCCCACATCATACACTACCTGTAGTGCTTGGGGCTGTAGCAAATGCCCTGCAGCACATGCTCCACAAAAGCCCACCACGACCAGCACCCTGGAATGGTACGTGTATTTCGTGTGTCACTGTGTGCTGATCCCATGCTCTGCTGCTTTCACACGCACCTGTGTTTGCAACGCTCTCCCAAACATGGCCAACCCTGAGGTGTTGTGTACTCTATAAAACTGTGATACAAGCCCACCCACCAATGTGATGGGGTGTAATTGAGGGTGTGATTTGGTTGTGAGATTATGCTGGCATCTGCAAAGCATGTGTGTGACAAAATCTGCTGCTGTGTTTTCATTCACCAATTGGCGCCACCAGCTGCATTGTTTCTCGCACCCCATTTGTCGTTGTGGTGTCGTGATATACACATCAGCGTTTGCTGGTTGCAGGTACGCAACCAAGCCAATACGCCAATACGCTACTAACAAAAGCTACAGATGGTTGGTCCACACTTTACCAGACGTTGTGTAATGCCGTGTTGATTTATACTTGGTATGTATACAGTGATATGTGGGTGATTACATACGCTGCTTTGACACGGGGTCGACACATCCATCCACACATCCCCACCACCACACATGGCGTGCACACCTACAAATACACAGCCAATGGCATCCAACGCACTGCCTCCCGGAGACGCAAGAGAGCTCTGGGAGCGCCTGCAACAGCAGATTGAGCAGCGGTATGATTTGCAGGGGGTGTCAAATGTGTGCGCCTGTCCCATGCCCATGCACAACATCCCCTCCATATCTCAGCTTGCAAGAGATATCCAGTGTTGAGCAAGGTGTCAGTGCACAGCGTGGCTCCATTGAAGCCCAGCAGCGGCAGCTCCATGAGCGCAGGCGCACCTTGGATGCGAAGCATCAGGCAATTGAAGCAGAGGCACGAAGACTGGCATCACTTGAAGCTGAGTTGAAAGCACGGTGGGTTTGTTTTTGTGGTTTTTTGTGTGTGGGTGTGTGTGGGTGTGTTGAGATGTACACCATACTCACATGACATACCAACCTCGCACATACCCACCTCATACCCACCCACCCCTCACATACCAACCCCTCACATATCCACCTCATACCCACCCACCTCTCTCACACACACACCTACCCACCCACACCCAGGGAAGCAGCAGTGACAGCAGTTGAGGCAGAGTCAAGCAGACGTCAAGCACAAACCACCATGCAGGCAAATGAACTGGCTACACAACGAGGTCAGTTGTTGCAGCTGCAGCAATCTGTGCTCAAGCAGTATTTCGATATGCAAGCAAGGTATGGTAGGTGTTTCTGTGTGTGTGTGTCTGTGTGTTGTGTGTGACTATATGTATGCAATGTCGTCGTACAAGAATTTCACATATTATTACATCGTAGTATTACACAAAAGACACACACATACGCCCATAAACACCATCATTAAACCACCACCACCACCACCACTCACTTCAGGGTGAGTGAAGCCAAGGGTTTGTTTGCGCTCCTGCAATCCACCATCAAGTCCCCCCACTCTGCCACATCCCTCCCACCCACCGCGGTGCCCTTTTTCGCCGCTGGCTTGGGCGCATGGCCCCCCCAAGGGGCCCCTGCCCCCCCAGGGGCCACTCCCACCCTGCACCCCCCCACGGCAACCACCAGCGCGCCGCCAAAGGGCCCCCCCTATTTTGCACCATGGCAGATCCCAATACCCCCTGCAGATGCGGGGGGGCCCTCTGTGGCAGCCTCACATGGCAATGGCTCCCATGATGGTGGGGACCGAGGTGGTGCTTCTGTACGCCCCCACCCTGAGCAGGGGCAAGCAGCATCACCACCCCATGACAACACCATGCCACCCCCACCCTCACGACATCCACCACCTGAGTCGTCATCCGGCCCCCTTGCGCAACCCCTACTCGACGCCATACTGCAACACACCCCTGTACCTGCATCGGGGGGGTCGGGCACCTCGTCTGCGCAACTGGGGGTCCACGACACCCCACCGCCCCCCCCCACCGCGAAGGGGGACGCAGGGTCCACCCACGCAGCGCTGCAGGTCCCCCCCCAACCCGCCAAGGCAGAGGTCACGGGCGGCTCTTTGCTCGCGGGGGGGTCGCGCGTCCCCACTGCACAGCGCTCACCCTCGGTGTCGGGGGGCCGGCCCCCCGAGACCCCTGCGGGGACCGCCTCGGACCCCCTGTCGCCCCTGCAGGCTGCGCTAGGGGTGTCGGTGCCACGCCCAGCCATGGCGACGGTCATTGCGGGGGGGGCCGACGGGGCTGCCTCGGACGTGGAGGTGTATGGTGGAGGGGCAGGTGGGGGTGGGGTGGAGGAGCGTCGCACCCCCAAGAGCCCACCCAGGCCTGCTATGGCCACGGTGACTGCTGGGGACACCACGTCGGACGAGCGCCCTGCTGCTCGTGGGAGCGTGCGGGGGCCCCCTGCTGCAGCGGCGGGCTCCACAGAGGGCGTGGTGGTGGCTGGTGGTGTCTTTATGCAACATGCGGTGCGTGTTGGGTGCACACTTGGGTATTCTGCTCTATTTTGTTTGTCACACTCTCTCTATATATGTACACACTCTCTCTCTCAGGCAAGTGTCCCCCAAGGAGCACACCCAGCAATCACAAAGACACCCCTGACAACACCACGCCAGCCACCCACCCAACCCCAATTACCACCAACCATAACAACCCCAGTGGCACGCACCCAGGGGCTCACTACGTCCCAGTTTGCAACCGACGCGAGTGGGCAGTCGGGAGGGGCCCCCTCGCAGGGCAGGTCAGAAGGGCAAGAGCAGGACCCTCCTACACCAAAATGTGCAGAGATAGCTTCGCAACTGACCGCCCCTGATAGCAACGTGTGTGAACAGCCAGAGGGGGGCCCAGGGGGGAGCGTGGGGGCCTCTCCGCCGCAAGGGGGGACCCCCCGCGCAGGGTCCACGGGGCCCCTGGTCCCGGTGCGCACTGCTGCGGAGGTTGTGGCGAGTGTGCGCGAGGGGAGTGGGGGGAGTGGGGCGGGCGTGGAGGGGGTGGAGGGGGTGGGGGCGCCGGCTGCGGGGGGGAATGTTGTGGCAGAGGTATGCTTTGGGGGTGCATTTTCAGTGTGATAGTACACACACACACACAAGCGCACACACACACAAGCGCACACACACACAAGCGCACACACACAAGGACACACACACACACACACCTGGTACCACATTGTGTTCCTCACGCATGCACCTGCATACCCACCCACCCACCGATCCACCTCCCAATACACCCCCTTCCAACACACACCACCATGTTAACAATAATAATGATAATTCACACACACACACACACACACAAAGGATGGTGAGCCAGGGCAGGCTTCACGTGATGCCCAAGCTGTGAGCACAGTCATGCAGAGCAGTCAAGATCAGGAGGTGAGTCAAAAGGAAGTGGAGGAGGGGGAGGTGACACACCAACCCAAGAGCATGCAGAGGGAGTCGCCTCAAGTGGTATGAGGGTGTAAGGGTGAGGGTGTGCGTGTGGTATGAGGGTGTGTGTGTCTGTGGTATGTGTATTGTATGTGTATCGTATGTGTGTTGTATGTTTGTTGCATGTGTGTGGTATGTGTATGGTATCTCTCCCAACAACAAAAACAAAAACACAGGCTGTGGTGCAAGCCCCTCGATCATTTGGAGGGGTCCACTCTACAGAAAGTGGGACCCATCAAGGAGGGGCCCGCAGCGGCTCCCTTGCGCAGTCGGCACCCCCTGTAGAGTCACGCCCACACACCACCGCAGCACCCACTGCGGTTCCACCCCTACCCGCTGCAACACTCCTACCCCCACCCCCACCACCCCTGGACGCCGTTGCGCTTTTCCAAAGCGTGCAGGGGCCCCCTGTGGGGGGGGCGGCGCCGGGGCCCCGGCCACCCCCTGCCATGGCTGCGTTTGGTGCTCATGTGGGTGGTCATGTGGGGCATCATCATCATGCCCATCACCCTCAATTCCCTCAGCATTTTGGTGCAGCAGGGTTGCTCCAGGGCATAGGGGCATCGCACTTGCCGTTTGGTGGGTTTGCTGGTGGTGGTATGCTGGATGCTCAGGTAGTATACCATGGTGGTGGTGTATGGTGGGGGTTGTTGGGTGGGGGTGTATACACATGTGTGTGTGATAGTGTATTTGTATGTACAAAGGATGTGTACACACATGTACATGAACACACACAACACATGTACATGACACACACACACAAACATACACACGCGCACACACACGTACATACACACTATACGCACCCCCCACACACACAGGGTTTGCCCATGTTTGGCACCCTGGCTGGTCATGTTCCTCACAGTCTTGCACTTGCTGTTGAAAAGGCCACCTCCTCTGCTGCCAGTGTGGGTAACCATGCCCGCCCCACCCCCACCATGAGCAACAAGGGTGGGGCACCATCAAACACCACCACTGGGGGTGGGGGTGGGGGGGGGCATGGTGGGGGGAGCTCAAGTACACGGAAACGGGGTGGAAATGAACGAGGCGGAAATGAGAGGGGAGGTATAAAGGAGTCTGAGCAAGGAAATGAGAGGGGAGAGGGGCATGATGCAGAACAGCAGGGGGCCCCTGCATCAAAACGGGCCCGGCAACATGCTCGGGGTGATGTGGCTGCTGTGAAAAGCCCACCCAGGGGCCGAACAACGCGGAACACACGCTCTGGTAGGAATCTTCGCAGCCAGGGTGGGGCTCCCCATGGTGGCGATGGTGGGGCTGGGGGGGGGCGACCGCCTCGTCATCGTCCTTCACCGGTATGATGGTGGTGTGTTGGTGGTGGTGTGTTGGTGGTGGTGTGTTGGGGGAGATTGGTTGTGTTGTTTTCATTTGTGTGTGTGTGTGTGTGTGTGTGTGTTGCATGTGTGTTGTAATTCACATGTACTTGTATGCACATGCACTTGTACTCAAACATACACAGGGGCGACGGGGTGGTGGTGCTCATGGTCACAGCAACAAGAGCAATGGTGATTTCCGTCGCATGAGTACAAGTGATGTGGAGGATCACTACCTTGGTGACTCTGATGGTGTGTGTGTGTATGGGGTGTTTTGTGGGGGTGTAGGGGTGTTGTGTGGGGTACAGTGATGATGGGGATGCGAGTAGGCCTTGGTGAAAACATCTTTATACATTCATACCTATACACATATGTATACACATTCGTATACCTATTTGTACACACCTATATACGTTCGTATGCACATTCGTATGCACATTTGTATACACATTTGTATGCACCTACATACACACACCTACCTACACACATGTATACACACCCATACACACTGACACCCACATACACACATATACACACACCAAAACCTACACGCACAGCGGAAGAGGGCTTGATGGAAGCAGTACAAGCGCTGCAACAACAAGCAGGCACCATTGACAATGGTCAAAGTAATGGTCAAACTACACATGATGCACTTGAGGTATGTTGGATGCATAGGTGTGGGTTGGTGTGGGTAGATGTGGGTTGGGGTGGGTGGGTGGGGTGGGGTGGGTAGGTCTGGTTTGTAGAGTCAGGGGCAAGTGAAATCCCCACGCCTGAATATACACATAGATAGAGCCCACCACACCTCCACATCTACACACACACAGAACCCACCTGCGGTCAATGGCACCACCCCACCCCCAGCCGCACCACCAAACCCACCCCCTGATACGGCCCCGCACCCACTGCACAATGCAACCACAGCAGCACTTGCAGTAGATGCACCAGACCTGCTTGTCATGCTCCAGCAACAACCGCTGGAAGTTGGTTCTTCACATGGGAATGACAAGGGGGGCCTGGGGGGACCGGGGGGACCTGATGGAGGGAGCGCAGCAGGAAGACGAGCAAGGGGAGTAGGAGGGGGGGTGTTGGAGGCATGGCCAGTGCTTGATGTGGGGGGAGAGGGTGGGGAGGAGAAGATACGACTGCTGCAGGTGTGTTGATAGGGGTGTGTTGGGGTGGGGTGTTTGCTGTCTGTGATTGTTGTTTGTGTAGCTGTTATTGCTTGTGGTGGTGTTGTGTTGCCATTCCCATCATCACTGTCATCATACATCATCATGCATTCCCCTTGTATTGCATCATCACCGTCATCATACATCATCATCATCATAGATTGTCATCATGCACACACACACCCAAACCACAGCGTGCTCTTGGGCGACTAGGTGAAACATGTTCCACCCGAGGAGGGGGGCCCTCCCAACAGGGCCCCTCGTCCCTCCCACCACCAGACGCAACTATGCAGCATGCCACTGCCTCTGCCACCACCGCTCCACAGGGTGGTGGTGTGCATGGGCAGGGTGGTGGTGGTGGTGTGCAGCATACAACAGCGGGGTTGCAGTGTTTGATGGAGTGTACCCATGATGACCAGAGACCCCTGCAATGGGGTTGGTGCAGGTAGGGTGGGAGAGGTCAGGTGGTGGGCGTGTTGATGTTGGTTGTGTGATGTGTGATGTACGCGTAGTGGTGTATGATGACTTTCACATCATGACATACCCCTTGTTGTACACACCCCCTGTTGCACACATACCCCTTTTTCTACTCCCACCTTGTTGTACACACCCCTTGTTGTACACACAAACCATGTTACGTACACACCTCTTCTTACACACTCAGGCAGCTCAAGGCGTTTGTATTTGTGTTTGACTCGGCCAATCGTATTGTGGTAGAGTGGTGTGTGTATGGGACAGCAGCCTACTTGTTCGAAATTGAACAACCCTTGTCTATACAGGCACAGGTATGCTGCTATTGTGTTGATGTGTGTTGTTGTTGAGATGTATTGGTGTTGTTGAGATGTGTTGGTGTTGTTGAGATGTATTGTTCGTGTGTAGTGGTCATGTTGTATGCATAGTGCATGTCCACACACATACACACTATATGCACACACTATATACACACACTACATACACCCCCCCTCTATACACATCAGATACAACGGCTCGTGTGGGTACTGTCAACACCTGGCATGCATCGTGGTGCACTGTTGCTGGTGAGTGATGAGGACGCAGATGCACACATAGTGTCAACCCTGGGTGTGGAGGAGCAACAGGTCCTGAGGGACTTTGGGTGGCAACAGGGGTGTGGGATACGCACCATGTTGAACTTTCAAGGTGTGGGATGATTTTGGGAGAGAGGATGTGTGTGTGTGTGTGGTTTGTGGAGAGATGATGTTGTGTGTGTGTTTTGTGGAGAGAGGATGTTGTGTGTTTGTGTGTGTGTGTGTGTGTGTGTTGTGGAGAATGGATGTTTATGTTGGGATGTATGTGTGTATGTGTCGGTGGGAAGGAGAATGCTGTTGTGTGTGGGGAGGGATTGACAACACCCTCTTGTATGCACACACACTCACACACAACATTTGTGTGCTGAAACACCACCACCACCACAGGGGAGCGGTTGATTCATGATTATAAAGAATCGGGGAGGCAGCGGATGCAAGCCCGCCTCAAGTCGTTGTTTGCTGCAGGTGCTCGTGGTGGGAGGGCATACAAGCAGTTGCCTCCTGCTTTGCAAGGTGATTGATGATGATGGGCGATGATGATCAGTGATCAATCACGCCCCTGTGATCAAAGCCATCATCAGTGCAAGCAAGCACGATTTTGTACTGTCGTTGTTACAAATGATCATTCCTTTGATGTGTCACGTTTATTGCTGCAACCCATGGTTTCTTTGGCTTCTTCCAGAGCATCCTTGTGCTTGGCTTGCACGTCCCACATTGCAACCTGAAGCGCGCCTGCCCACGCCACAAGTACTATGGCAGACCATCCACGCCATCCCAATCGTGGTGAGGTGCTCAACTTGACGTTCATGCACAGGTTTTGTGTTGGTCAACAATATACGAGGTGTTATATATTTTCCTTTATGCTTGACATTGGTCGTTGAATGGTTGCCCTGAGGGCGATAACCACACGTATACACACACAAGAGCATCCGATCAACCCCCGTTTTTTGTTGATCAGAGAAGCATGCCATCTGTCACTGCCTTGCTGGCTTGTGTGGCCATTGCAGGCGTTGCTATGTTGCTAGGTACATAGTGTCACATGGACGTATCCACGTTATGGGCATTTTCCACACCATGGGCATATCCCCACACAGGATCTGCCCCAGAGAGATTCCCGCTTCCTCACCCAGCCCTATCCGGCCCACAAACCATCCCCAGTCACAAAATACCCTACCCACGCAACTTGTCGTTGGTATGTCCAGCTGCATCATTACAAGAGCAGAGGCTACTACAAGCAACACACCTGTTTGATGGTCAGATACATGGGTCTGGTATGTGTGGGTGGGTGGATGTGTTGGGTGCCATCCCACTGTGACTTGTTTTGTATGCATAGGTCACTACTTGTTGACATGCATTATCGCCATGCTCGTCATCGCACCTTCATGCTCACATCGTACATACCTACCCACCTCCTTCCTCTCGCTCAAGTCTGTTGCACTCAACCCCTTGTTACAATCACCCCCCCACCTTCCTCCCACCCCACCTTTCCCTTCACTAGAGTCTGTTGCAGTCAACCCTAATGATGGTACACTAGTTATGCTTGACAAATATGGATATGTACACTATGCAATACCTAGTACAACAACAACTGATGACGGTGGTGTTGATGATGGTGGCGCCAGTGGGAGCAGCAATGCACACCCACTGTATACATTGGACACAAGCAGGGCCCCCGTGTATGTGGGACCTGGGCGTCCCCTTGCATTTCATTATGATGCACATGGCAACTTGATAATATGCGATTCACTCAAGGTATGTGGGATGGGGGTGGGAAGGGGAGTTGGGGGGGTCATTCAAGCTGTGTTGTTGTTCTGCTTGTTTTGATATTGTTTGTGTGTACTTTTGTAAACATGCAAATATACATACACCCTCAAAACACATGTATACAACCACAATCACACCCACAATCACACTACCAAACACGCCCACAATCACACTACCAAACAAGCCCACAAACACACACCCACACACACAGGGTCTCACCATGTTGACACCCCAAAATCAGCTCATCATCCTAGCTAATCACGTTGCAGCTGACTCACCACTGCAACCCGGATCACACCTGCGATATGTAAACGACCTTGATATTAGCAAAAATGGTGTGTGTGTGTGTATAATGTATGTGTGTGTATAATGTGTGTGTGTATAATGTGTGTGTGTATAATGTGTGTGTGTGTGTATAATGTGTGTGTGTGTGTGTATAATGTGTGTGTGTGTATAATGTGTGTGTGTGTATAATGTGTGTGTGTGTATATTGCACCCACCCACTCTTCATGTGTTTCACCCACCCACCCACCCACCGTACCCCATCACATTACACTTGACAACATCACACCACACAACATCACACCACACTTAACAACACCACACAACACCACACCACATCACACAATATCACACCACATCACACCACATCACATCACTCCACATCACACAACACCTCATCTCATCCCACTCTATATCCCAGGCACTGTATATTTTAGCGATTCCACTCGTATTCAACCAATATACAACCCAGCATTAGGTCACTGGGATACCCTCACTGCGTATATACTTGACCTGTTGACTGGTCAACCCACTGGGAGGCTGCTGCAGTTTGATGCACCTGGGGGAGGGGGGGCTCGGGTGCTGGCTGAGGTGTGTTTGTTTGTGGGGGGGAGGGGGGGGAGGGATCGGGTGCTGGTTGAGGTGTGGGGAGTGTGGGGTTGGGTGTGGTTTTGTGTGGGAGGTGGGGAATGGTGGTAGGACTGTTGGAATACATACCTACACACGAACATGTACACTGACACCTACATCCTATCTACACACACCAACAACACACAGGGTATATATTATGCCAATGGTGTAGCACTATCAGCTGATGAGTCGTTTGTGTTGGTAGTGGAAACCAGTGGTGTGCGTATACTGAAACATTACCTACAGGGGCCCAAGGTGTGTGTGGGGGGTGGGGGGCATTTGTGTGTGTGATGTGCAGGTGCATGGAAACGAGCCCATGGAGACCAATGTACACGTATAACAGTATAACATTGCGTCTTGCATTCTCACACACATATTGCATTCCCCCCAAAGGAAACACATCTCAACACCCCCCGCCAAAAAAAACACATCTCATCTACCCCCCACAAAAACACCCACACAGCAACACACAACAGAGGTGTTTATAGACAATCTCCCAGGCTTCCCCGATGGCCTCACACGAGCAGAGGATGGTGGTTTCTGGGTAGCCATCCTCGCCCCACCCCTCCCCGTCATGAAACACCTCCCCAGCCGCCTCCTCCGCCTGGTGCTGGGGTGGTTGCCCAAGGCACTCAAGCCACCCATGGGCCGCTGGGGGCTGGTGATCAAGCTCTCCCCCGAGGGGGAGGTGGTGGACTGCTTGGTGGATGTGGAGGGGGGACATGTGGCGGGGGTGAGTGCCGTGACGCAGCATGGGCGGCGGTTGTTTTTTGGCAACTTGGTGGGTTCGTACGTGTCGTTTATTGATGTCTAGAGAGTGTTTACATGGTGATATCACACCAATGAGTAATATGTAGTGATTGTCACGAAAGAACCTTATGTGCTACAGCCGAATGTCACCACGTGCGTGCGCCATTTGTCCAGCAATTTGCTTGCACACGTGGCAATCTCAGGGTCGGGGTGTTTGCGGAGTGCCTTGACTGTGACACCCACACCGGTGCTCTTCAGCAGTGCATACCCAACAGGGCAACACGACAGCGTGCGCAGCGTGCGGAGCACCTCGTCCCTGGATGTGCCCTCACATAGCCGCTGCTTGAGTTGCAGGATATCATCGTGCGAGTACAAGACTGCTGGTTTTTCCAGGACCACCACTTTTTTGCACTCGGCCAGGCGGAGCTGCCGTGGCCTTGTGTTGCGAGTGTTCTCAAAGGATGATGTCTGGCTGTTTGGTGCCGTGAAAAAGGACGTGATGCTGGTTTGGTGGTTTGCTTGTCTGGGAGGGGGCATTGTGAGTCAGTGGCAAGCCATCGTGATGGATTGTCGATTGGTTTGTGAGGATTGTGAGTGGTGGGAGTGGTGGGAGTGGCTGACGTGATGGGTTGCGCGTACAGTGGTTGTACCGTTGAGATGTGCAAAGGGGGGAGCAGGAGGAATTGATCACCACTGTGGACAAACAGCGAAGTAGGAGCCGAGTTCGGAGTCTATATAGATCTATCTCCTATAGGTTTGCAGATTTCTCTTTACACATAATCGTTTCAAACTATACACGCACACCTCACACCACGCTATGGAACAACTAAACATCAACGAGCAACAAGAGTACACGACGATCACATCTTTGCCCACCGATACGCTGGAAAAGGCACGCTATTTCCTCCTCAACACCGACAACACCAACACATCCCCAACATCCCAAACATCCCAAACATCCCAAACATCCCAAACAACATCAGGTGGTAAAAACCCTAGATGTTGATGACCTATGCCGACTTGCACTGACATCGCATGCCGTCCACACCGAGTGTGCACACCTGCCCCTTTGGCACTTTATCCAAAAACAGCGGCACTGGGACGCACCTCTACTCACACCACCTTTATTTAAACCACCTGTATTCTCAACCAACCCAGTAGTCCACCACGTCTTGTGGCGTCATTGCGCCGAGCACAACCTCAAAAAAGCCCAACCAACCAACACATGGCTCTCTGCAGGACAGCCAATGCATCATCTGAACCTGCGCATCAACAGGAAGCACAAAAAGGTGGTGACTGCAGGATACAATCGTTACTTTAATATATGGTATGTTTTTTGTGGGAGTACATGTGGTTGGCAACACCTGCTGACAACACATCCTGTGTACACCCCAACAGGAATTTGAAAGGCCGCCATAAAGGGTCATGGAACTGTGGCAGTGGTTACTATACTGTACAGTATATGGACACAGCCTTTGACATGGTTGTGTTGGAGGGCAACAGGGTGCATGATTTGAAGACAGGCAAGGTGTTGCGGCAATATGAGGAGATGAGCAACGTATGTGTGTATATTGCAGGTGTTGCACCAAGATTATGTACACAAACATAATGTACAGCAGTATGATGTACACCAATATGATGTACACCAGTGTGTTTTCACCACCATTACATCGCCACCAATATGATGTACACACACAATACAGAGACGCACCCAAGTTGTTGGATGTGACCATTTCATAGCGTCAGGCGTCAACACCACACTGTATGACATCCGCACACCCACACACGATCCAGTATGGACCTTACACCCCCCCCAACGCCTTGTGGGTGCCTATGTTATGCATCAAGGTACACGAGCATCACCACCCACCAGTGTGCACGAGTACACATCCCTTGTACTCACCACCACTGCCGAGAACCCCACAAACAGCCTTTCCAGATTGTACTTTTATGACATGCGCATGTTAGGAGAAACGTATCAGCAACATGATCTCCCAATACGCGTGTCTGCTATGGATGCATCTGGACAATACCTCGCCGTTTGTGGCTGGTTGCCCCGTAACCACAGGTTGGGCCGATATGGGTGGCAGATATATGATCTTGCAACAACAACAACTGCAGCATTGCTTGATCAAACACAACTTGTTCCAACAAATGTGAGTGTGTATGGAAACAATGATACTGTAGTGTGTGCGCCGCCGTTGAGGTTGTCGGACGATGCACGGTACATCATGGCGTCCACAAGAGAGGATGGGGCCGTTGTGCACATTTGGAGCCCAGATGGTTGGGCGGCCAGGTTGCCAGTTGACAAGGACTGGGGTGTGAGGCCGGTGGTGGACATGGTTGACAGCATGATGGTGATTGGGGGGGCAGAGGGATTGTTTTTTGCTGATTTTGGGGGTCGATGTCCACCAAGGGCTGTGCAGGAGAGCACATTGCGGGACCTTGTGAAATGAGACTCTAGGTGGTGGTAGAAAGGACGATGTGTCATGGGGAGAGGGTCTCACCAACAACGAGAGGGTCAAGGGGCATCAGGCGACAATCATTCCAGCAATCAGGACGTATTCGGTGTTGGGGTGATGATGGTGGGGTGCTTGTGTTGATGCAGTGACCAGGCAGCATGTGGGTGTGCACTGCTGGTGGCGAGACACCTTGGAAGGGTGGTGGGAAATGTGTTGACTGGGTAACTCATAGTAGTCTTGTATTTTTGACGATTTTGTATATGGGCTGTGTTTTTCCTCAGGGTGGGTAATCAACGCGTGTACCTCACACAAGGTTCTTGCATTCGATAGATGCATCTGCACACCACAACAGCACTGCAGTGTACCACCAGTGTGCAATTCACCATACCACCACCACCCACACACCGCTGAGCAGCCCCCCAAACTTTTGTGTGTTTTGCACATACAAAAACACATCCATAAACTCCCACCGTAACACAAACCACAACAACAATACCATCACTCAATACCACTTCAATACGACAACCAACACGGCATGCCCCAGCAGCCACCGGCCCGTTGTTGATTGCCGTCTATACACACTGCACCATTAACCTCGACACCATTCCAATTACCCGCACATAATAGCACAATACCAGCAATCCAAGTAGCAGCCCACACACCGCACCGTCGTTCAATCAATCCCCGCAGCAACCATGGCACTGTACCTCTTGTACGAGTCTGCCTCAGGCTATGCACTCTTTGAAGCTGGCTCAGCAGACGAGCTGGGCGCCCAATTTGACGCCGTGCAGGCCAGCATTGCAGACTTTGAGCGGTTTGGCAAGACTGTCAAGCTCGTTGCCTTTCGCCCCTTTACCTCGGCGGCAGATGCACTGGAACAGGTCAATGCAGTGTCAGAAAGCCAAATTACGCCTGCGCTCAAGGACTTTTTGGAACAAAACCTGCCCAAGGTGGGCAAAAAGGGAAAGGGCAAGCTCAAGCTGGGCGTTGCTGAAGCCAAGCTCGGCAGTGCTATCCAGGTGGTGGGGGGGGGGGGGAGGTTCATTGTCAATTCAATGTGTGACAATGACAATGAACAAGGTTTTTCTGCACAGCAGCACACAGACACACACCACATTCACTCCACAAATTACACACACCCCAAATAACACCAGGATGAAACAAGCATACCCTGTGAGTTTAGTTCCCAAATCGGAGAGGTGCTGCGTGGCGTGCGTCAGCATTTTGTGCGCTACATCAAAAACCTTGGTGACGCCGACATGTCACGCGCCCAACTGGGTTTGGCACACAGCTACTCCCGAGCCAAGGTGAAATTCAATGTAAACAAGGTGGACAATATGATTATTCAGGCAATTTCGCTTCTGGATACGCTGGACAAGGACATCAACACGTTTGTGATGCGTGTGAGGGAATGGTATTCGTGGCACTTTCCAGAATTGGTCAAGATTGTTCCGGACAACTACCAATATGCCAAGGTTTGATTGGTTGTTTGTGGCGTGGGGGTTTGGATGGTGGTTTGTTTGGTAGGTTTGTTTTGGTACTGGTGTACTTCATGGTGTACTTCATGGTGTACTTCTTGGTAGTGTGTACTTCATAGTACTGTATTGTATGCAGTACTGTATGGTATGCAGTACTGTATATTAAGCACACAGTATATGGTAATGTGCACACAGTATAGTGCACACACACCACCACCATGTTTCCCCTTGTGTTCCCCTACTATCCAACACCATTTCCAACGCCCCCCCCCCCAACGCCCTCCCCACCCCAACCCCCTTTTTCTCTTACAGTTGGCACTCATAATCAAAGACAAGAGCACCCTCACGCGAGATGACGAAGAAAAACAAACCGCCATCAAAGCAGTGCTCCTGGATGACGACAAAGCCACTGAGGTGCTCGAAGCAGCACAAACCTCCATGGGACAGGATATCTCCGTCTTTGACCTGGTCAACATTGAGAAATTTGCGTCCCGGGTGATCGACCTGGCCGAATATCGCCACAAGCTGCACAGTTATTTGGTGGACAAGATGCATACCGTGGCGCCCAATCTCAGTGCATTGATTGGAGAAGCAGTGGGGGCCCGTTTGATTTCCCATGCAGGAAGTTTGACCAATTTGGCCAAGTACCCTGCCTCTACGGTGCAAATCCTGGGGGCCGAAAAGGCCCTTTTTCGAGCTTTGAAGACACGAGGCAATACCCCAAAATACGGCCTGATTTTCCACTCGTCGTTTATTGGCCGTGCAAAGCAGCGCAACAAGGGACGCATCAGTCGGTATTTGGCAAACAAGTGCAGTATTGCGAGTCGTATTGATTGTTTTGGGGAGATTGCGACGTCGGCGTTTGGGGAGAAGATGCGGGAGCAGGTGGAGGAGCGACTGCGTTTTTATGACGAGGGGGTTGCGCCCACAAAGAACTTGACTGCCATGCAAGCGGTGTTGAGCAAGTTGGAGGAGGAGGGAGGGGGTGCGGGTGGTGGGGGGGGTGCGGGTGGGGAGGAGAGCGGGAAGAAGAAGAAGAAGAAGCGCAGTGCAGAGGAGGTGTGTGTGTGTGCGTTTTGGGGGGGTATTTGGGGGGGGGGGTTTGGGGGCTTGTAGGGTTTGTGTTGACGTCACAGACAAACATTAACATCAAACATGCACCCTGTGCATCCACTTCACACACAACACCTCACACACAACACCACAACACCTCACACAACACCTCACCCAAAAAGGAGGAGCCAGCAGCAGCAGAGGAGGAAACAGAGAAGCCAAAAAAGAAAAAGAAGAAAAAGGCAACAGCAGCAGCAGAGGAGGAACCAGCAGCAGCAGAGGAACCCAAGAAAAAGAAAAAGAAAAAGACAAAAGCCGAGTAGATGTTGTGTACAGATTGTACTGTGCTGTCCTTTTTGTGCTGTCCTTGATGTGCTGTCCTTGATGTGCTGTCTGATGATGATGATGATGTTGTTGCCACTGTTGCCACTGTATCTGTTTTTCATGTGCATAGCGTTTGTTTCCTTTTCTTCCACGTGTTGTTGTTGTTTTCACATGATTGCGCATGATGTGCACACAGACAAGCAGGTTTTTCTCTTCTGCTAGGGTGGTGTTCTTGCGCCTTGTTGCACACCGAGGGTGTTGTTGATTGCACACCTTGTTGCACGCCACTGCTGTAAATGAAACAATACCTGTGCATGGTGACATACACATGTTCAACGCACACCACCAAAAAGAAAGCGCTACACAAAATAATAACAAGCGATACAACAGGCGATACTAATGACAATGCTGCGATAACAACAGAAAACAGCACACTCCCTACGCAACAGACACGAGTGGTTTTTCCTCCTGTTGTGGTTTCTCCTCCTCTCCTCCTTTCTCCTCCTCTCGTCCTTTCTCCTCCTCTCCTCCTTTCTCCTCCTCTCGTCCTTTCTCCTCCTCTCGTCCTTTCTCCTCCTGTCGTCGCCTCACCTCCAAGTGCACCAGCAGGTTGGCAATGTCGGATGGATTCACACCCCCAATACGACTGGCCTGACCTATAGTTGCAGGTCGTATGCGTGTGAGTTTCTCCCTTGCCTCGAGTGATAGGGTGGCGATGGATGCATAGTCTACATCATCGGGGATGCGCTTGCTGTGCTTGGCTGCAATCTGTCGTGTGTGTGATGGGGGGGGTGGGGGGGAGGGGGGAGGGGGTGCATCAACACACAAAGTGAATACAATGTAGATATGTACATTGTATATACACATGTACATCATACACACACACAAATCCTTCACATACATGTACCCAACAAAACTACACCCCCCCACCCACGTACACACACCACACACACCAAACACACCTGCTGCATTTGCTTTGCTTGGCGTCGTATAAACCCAGAATACTTGATGTCAATCTCCACTGCCTCATACTCTGCCACTGATAATCGTGTATGTGTTACTGCTGGTGTATGTACTGCTGCTGCTGGTGATGTGGACTCTCCACTTGCTGGTGTATGTACTGCTGATGTATCTGCTTGCGCCGATGATGTACTTGCTTGCATGTGTGCGCTCAAAGGAGCCTCATGCTGTTGTCCATCCACACTAGTGCTTACTGTGCCATTCGTACCCAGCACCGCATCCCCCTCATTTTCCCCCACCCCAGGCCCCAGCCCATGTGTGAGGAGCAGTGGGTAGTGCACATGGGGCCTGCGCAGCAGCTCCTCTAGTGTAGCAGGTCCCGGCACATTTTGGCCACTGTGTTGTGCAGCCTCCGTGGCAAAGGGGTGGGTGGGTTGGATGCGGGTTGTTGCCAGGCGTTGCTTTTCTGCTGCTATACGTGCCTGTGGGTGGGTTGAGGAGTGAATGTGTGGTGGGTTGGGGGATTTGGTTGGTTGAGACATTGTGAGGCGTGCTTGACACTGAGTGGTTGTGAGTGCATGGGTGGGTTGTGTGTGTGAATGGGTGGGGTGTGGGGTGGTTGAGACATGATTGAGGTGTACATATGGGTATGATGTGCAATACTACACACACCACCACTATACACTACACACACCTCTACACACACACACCTGCTTAAATTCATATTGTGCCCACCGATCATCATCCACCAAGCCCAATTCCCTCCCCAGTGGTGTGAGTCGCTGATCTGCATTGTCTGCCCTCAGCAACAATCGCCACTCACTACGACTCGTCAACATGCCTTTGATTTTGGGGGGGTGATGTTTTTTGTGGGTCTGGAAGTGTTGTGTGTGATGAATTGTGTGTGATGAATTGTGTGTGATGAATTGTGTGTGTGTGTGTGTGTGTGTGTGTGTGTGTAGATATGTGTGGATGGGTGTGGATGGGTGTGGATGGGTGTGGATGGGTGTGGAAAGGTGGTGTGGACAAGACGTGCACCTGCAATGAAGCCATGAAGCACATGCACACCCTTTTTCTTCCTCCTACAGACATCACACCCACATCACACCCACATCACACCCTCCACACCCACATCACAACCCACCCCCAACACACACACCCTTCCCACACCCCACACACCCACAAACACGCACAACACCCTCCACACCACATTGCAACCCCCCCCCCCACAACCCTCCCTCCCCACACATACGGTAGGGCTCCCTCAGGTCCTTTGTCACCAGGTCATCAATGAGGGTGCCAAGGTAACTTGACTCCCTTGGTATGATGATGGTGGGCTGCTCTTGGGCAACCTGAGGTGGTGAGAAAGGGATTGTGTTGAGGTGGTGAGAAAGGGATTGTGTTGAGGTGGTGAGAAAGGGAGTGTGGGTGCGTTGAGGTGGTGAGAAAGGGATTGTGTTGAGGTGGTGAGAAAGGGAGTGTGTTGAGGTGGTGAGAAAGGGAGTGTGTTGAGGTCGTAGGAAAGGGAGTGTGTTGAGGTCGTAGGAAAGGGATTGTGGGTGTGTTGAGGTCAGACTCTCCCTCCCTCTTCTGCTCCCCCTACCCACACCCTCTTCCCACACTCCACCCCGCCCCTCCTCCCACATACCCGTGCAGCATTGATACCAGCCACAATGCCCTGTGCTGCTGCCTCCTCATACCCAGTAGTGCCATTCAGCTGCCCACTGAAAAACAACCCAGCCACACGTTTGGTTTCCAGTGAGGCATGACACTGGTGGGCAGGCAGGTAATCGTACTCGACTGCGTATGCTGGCCGCAACATACGACATTGCTGTGTGTGTGTGGATGTAATGTGTGTGTGTTTGTGTAGAGTGTGTGTGCAACAATGTGATGCGCGATGTATATACCGATACACACAACAACATCCCACACACACACCTCCAAGCCACACATATCACCCCAACACCCCCCCCCAAAAAACACACACCTCCAAGCCAGGCAGGGTCTGCAGCAGTGCCAACTGCAATCTCTCAGGCAAGCCAGTAGAAAACCCCTGCACATACAGCTCTGGTGTGCTTCTGCCCTCTGGTTCTAGAAAGATCTGGTGGCTCTCCTTGTCAGCAAAACGAACAATCTTGTCCTCTATAGAAGGGCAGTACCGGGGTCCCTTGGCGTCCACCCACCCACCATACACGGGGGTTTCGGACAGGTTGTTTCGGATGAGGGTGTGGGTGTCGGGGGTGGTGCGGGTGAGGTGGCAGGGGATTTGGGGTTGGGGGATGTGGACGGAGGTGTCAAAGCTAAACCAGCGCAGCTGTTAAAGGTCACGAGGGAGGGGGGGAGATTTGGGGTGGGGGGGAGGAGGTTATTGGGTGATGGGGTACCACAGAGAGGGGTTGGGAGAATCATGGGGGGGTTGTGAAACAATTATCACAACATCATGGTATAGTATGTACACAGTTCGTACACCAATTCCCTCTCTTTTCATTCTTTTCTGCACACACATCCATCCCCTCTCTTTCTCGTATACACAAACACACAGCCTCATCCCTGTACATCCCCATATTTCACACATCTCCCCTTGTATTTCACACATCTCCCCTTGTATTTCCCCTCACACCCTCATCCCCAACAAAACCACACATACCTCCTCATCTCCTGGTTGCGCCTCAAGCTGCGAAAAGTCAACAGTACGTCGGTCAACACGTGCAGGGGTGCCTGTCTTCAGTCTGTCAGTCTCAAAACCCAAGCCCTTGAGTGTTTCTGTCAAACCCACTGATGCAGCCTCACCAGCACTGTGTGTGTGTGTGTGTGTGTGTGTGTGTGTGTGTGTGTGTGTGTGTGTGTGTGT
>VFQP010001557.1_pt1 | contig 30078 bp, 50 predicted proteins | sample 3512351 | NCBI WGS metagenome assembly VFQP01 (sample SAMN10412372, study PRJNA504923) | tailings metagenome | isolation source: Relicate 1 Philex TSF1 revegetated site | place: Philippines: Tuba, Benguet | collected 2017-08-29
ACACACACACACACACACACACACACACACACACACACACACACACACACACACAATATTGTACTCACACACACCCATGTGATAGAAAAAGCTCTCTCCCTCAACCCCCCCCCACCCCAAAACACACATACTTGTAACTCAGGAAAGTATTCTAGAAACATTTGTGCATGACTTCTGTAATCCAACTGATACCGGGACAACATGGCTGTCACTGGTTGTCGTATTGTCATTGCAATACTGTGAGGGAATGTGTGTGAGGGAATGTGTGTATTGTGCATATGCTGTTATGTGTGCACTTCATGTAGATTGTGTGTTGGGTGGTGCATGGGTGTATATCAAGCGTGTAGCGAATGCATGCATTGGTGTGTATATGCACACATGACAAGGAGCACCTGCGTCTCCTACATAAAGCACAACACAATACTACCCACCTAAACACACCCACCCAAACACACACCGTCGTGCATTAAACACACCCACCCAAACACACACCGTCGTGCATTAAACAAGTTGCTGGGCAACGCAACCACCCTCCTCCCACAGGAATACTCTAACAGATCAATGGACTTGTGATCCATCAACTCCATAACCACAAGTGTCTGCTGCTGTGGTGCTGCTGATGTTGAGGTTGTTGAGGTGGATAATGATGATGATAATGATGTTGAGGTTGTGCTCGTGGTAAATGTGGCATTGCCACCATAACCATCATTGCCATCGCTACCATAATCACCATCACTACCATCACTACCCATAGCATACTCATCAGTACGCACACCACCACCACCACCATTGCTACTCATGGTGGAGTCCCTCCATGTAGTAGGGTTCCAAATGCTCCTTTTTCCACCATTGATATTATTCCTACTATTATTTCCATTAGTACTCCTACTGTTATTTCCATTTGTACTCCTACTATTATTTCCATTCGTGTTCCTGGTTCTGTTTCCACTCGTACTATATAATCCTCCCTTTCCATAAGTATTATTATGAAATTTTTTTCTGGTAGGTGCTGGTCCTGCTTGTTGCACATGAAGTTCATCTAACAGTATAGCCACACGCATTGACTGGGCATCAGCAGCCATTGCATCCCTGTTGTGGGGTGGATAATGATATGTGGGTGTGATAATCATATGTGGGTGTGATAATCATATGTGGTGATTATGATGGGCATCAGCAGCCATTGCATCCCTTGTGGGTGTTGGGTGAGTGTTGGGTGGGTGTTGGTGATATGTGGGGGAAATGTATGTGTATATACCGATCTCACACACACTCAATACACCCTCTCACATACTTCCCCCCCCCCACAAAACACCCCCTCCCCACACAATCCCCCCTCCCCCTTATAAAACACCCATACACATACTTGCCAGAGTCTGACACAATCACCACTGCGGCTGCTGCACTGACGTTCAACTGCTTGAGGTTTTCCACCAGCAAAGGGTTGCCCTCACGGAATATGAGTCTACTGCCATAGCGGGTGGTTTCAGGTATTTGTTTACTGTGTGTGTTCATGTGTGCATGTGGTGTGTATGTTGGTGTGAGAGAGTGTGTGTGGTGGGGTACATGGAGGAGTGTGTGGTGGGGTACATGTAAGAGGGAATGGTTGGATAAACACAAGAATGGTTGGATAAACACACAACACCCATACAATACAAACACAACCAACAAACACAACCAAGCAACAATCACAACCACAACCACAAAAACATACTTGAACGTGTCTTCCATCTCAATCTTGTTCCTCCTGGTCATCACCACCACTGTGCACCCGCCATCATTCCGATGAGCACTACACAGTTGCGTGAGCACACGTTCAATCAACTCAAGGTCTGCTGGACTGTCACCCCATGCCACTACCACAAACTGCGTGTGGTGTGTGGTGTGTGGTGTGTGGTGTTTTGTTTGTTTTCTGTGTGGTGCGTTGGGTAGTGGGCAATGACACGTAGAATGTTGCACGCAAACCACACCCTTGTAAACCTGGCCCTCTCCTTTCTCCTACACACACATCACCCCCCACATACACATCCCTCCCACACGTACATGTCCCGCTTCATACACCGCAGAACCCCGCTGGACATAGGACGTGTAGAAGTCAAACACTACCTGCTGCACCAGAGCAAGTGATAGTGCAAAAAACGCAACACCCACAGCAGCGACACCGAGAGAGAAAAAGAGTGTACTGGGTTGATCATTTGATGCTGGGAACCCATCACCAAACACCCACACTGACACCTGTGATTGATGTGTGTATGGTGTGTGTGTGTGTGTTGTGTATGGTTTGTGTGTTGTGTAGTGTGTGTGTGTGTAGTATTGTGTGTGGTACTGTTTATGTGCATCAAAAACACATATATTTATGTAGAATGGTATGTGATGCATTTGCTGTGGACAGTTGCCATTGTCATTATGCATTCTTCCACCCCACATACAGTGTAAAAAAGCAAACCACCACACATTCAATACCAACAACCACAACACACATACAGTGTAAAAATCAAGCCACCAGTTCTTTTGACACACATCAGTGCAGTCATCAAGGTCATCCAATAGTTGATGCTTTATTATGCTAAACACCACCACCAGTGCTGCCTGTGTGTGGTGATGATGATGGGTATTATTGGTTTCCGTGTGTGTGATGATGATGGGTATTATTGGTTTCCGTGTGTGTGATGATGATGTGCTTGTGTGTGTGTGTATACGTATATACATGCTGGTGTATCGGTGTGTATATGTGTATGTATGTACATGCTACTGCTTTGGTGTTTGTATGTAGTCGGTTGTATGTTGAGTTGCATGCATGTTATGTGCAATTCACCCACAGCACACATGTATACATATATACACAAATAAATACACATGCATGTATGTACAGTAGACACACATACACGCATACGTATGTACACTAGAGACACACACACACGTACATTGAGAGCCAAGAATAGCTGCAAGTCACTCCAGTTACCCTGCCTCCAATTCTGTGTGGGTGTTTGTTGTGTTTGTTGTGTATGTATGTGTATGTGTTTGGTGTGTGTGTGTGTGTGTGTGTGTGTGTGTGTGTGTGTGTGTGTAGTGTATGTATGTAGTGTGTGTATACATATCCTCCCACACAAACCACCACCCCCTCCCACACACAAACACGTACATAGTACCAATATCGCAACCGCTCAAGAGCGTCCGGAAGCATCTCCAACACTGTCTGCATAGTATTAGGCACACCCACCATATCTGTACGCGCCGCTGATGCTGCTGCAACTGTTGATTGGGGTAAGATTTCATCAAGCTCATCAAAAGACGTGGGATCTGCATCTGTGAGCATGCCACCCGCCATGTTGCTCGTGCCATTGACATCCTCATCCTCATCAATGTTGGTGGTGAATCCAAAAGGACCGACACGCTTGCGAAAGCCAACGGCATTGCTTGCAGAGGAATTGATGACCATTGCAACTTGATCGTTGATGGATTGCTGCCTGTAAGGGTTGTTTGAGGATTGTTTGTGTGTGGAAATGTGTGTGTGTGTGGATAGGGGTGGTTCTGTGGAGGGGCACTACATACCGCACAAGCTGTGGAGACCATCGGGTGGGGGGCTGCCCACCTGTGCTCATGTATGGTGGTGCTGTTCCTGCCCCGCTGGTGGTCGATACTACCCGTTCGTCTTCGTCGAGCCCAGCCAGGTCGATGGGCGATGCATTGGGCAGGTTTTTGGGTGCAATTGGTTCCACGTTGTTGTCCAGCAAATCGTCTGCATCTCGTGCGACTGGATTGTTGAATTGTGGATCTGGGGTCTGGCTGCTGTGAAGCACTAATAGCTTCTTTTTGCATGTCGATGGACGCACATGTAAAGCCCATGGACGCCACGCCACGGGACAGTTGATGTGGTGTGCATACATGGGCTATTGTGTTGCGTTTTGCGTGTTACGTGGACTGCATGATGGTGATTAGGGTAATATATGGGAATGTATATATGCAGTTTCAAAGGGCAAACTATTTCTATATTCATTTCGGATCATATGCATGTTTGCTTGTGACGAGTGCCAAGATCATCACGCCCTAAATCACAGTTAAAGTGAAAACGTGTACGACATGGCATCAGGTACCTCCTTCTGGTTGACCTATCCATCTTGCACCTGTCCCTTTACATACACGTCTTTTTGCACATACAGATATAACACTACCTACTGACGTCAAGTGGGTGCGTTTGGTATTCACTGACAGTGCAGGCTTGCGACGTTGCAGGTACAAGATGGCTGGGTTATCTGGGCGGGTGCACCTAGCTGGAGGGTTCCCTGTCACACTTCCACAGGGACACCCCACCCACAGTTTCACAGACATAAAAACACATCTATACACACCGATAACACCGCACACACATCTATACGCACCGAGCAACACTGCACACACGTTGAAACACATGCAATACATCCAACACACTCCCAACACACAGGGTGGTGCCAGCACACCGATACCTCAATGAAGTACAGCAGCATGGTGTGGGTTTGACAGAGAGCTGTATGGCAATGCAATCATGGGGTGATGTATGTGCAGCGGAAAGTGGTCTCTCTGCTGTGGGGGAGGTATGCTGTGTGATGTTGTTGTGAATGAGAGTTCAATGGGTATGTGTGCTTGTGTGTCCACACTACCCCGTGTACGACATGTGTACATGCCACCTACATCCACACCACCCATTCACACAGGTGCGCATGTTCCCTGATCATGCAACCCTGAAATCACTCCCATGGTGCCCCTCCCACGCCATGGTCATGGTCAACATGGTCAAACAACCCAGTACGTGGGGGTCATGTACATGTCGACCATGTTGTATTGGTGTCTCATTCCATCACACCTGTTGTTTTCTCATGTACACGAACACATTTCCATGCCCCGCCCCCCCCCCCAACCCGCACACACATGTGCCGCACATGCACACTCCAATACACACACCAACACACACACCAACACACCAACACACACACAACTCCCCCCCCCACCACACAAACACACAGGCACACCATGGTCATGTGACCCACGTGCATCGCTCTCTCGTGTGCTCCACCAACTACACACCCAACATGGTCTGCAAGTCAGACTAGGATTCGAACATGAGTTTGTTTTACTGCACAAGCCCCTTGATGCACAGCAGCAGCAGCAGCAGCAGCAAGGGGTGGGGATCGGGCGTGTGGTGCCACCAGCTGTGGATGGGACGAATTATGCGCAAACACGCGCTGTTGACATGCACGCACATGGTCAGTGTGTGTGGGGCTGGGGTGGGGGGATGGAAGGGGTGGGGGATGTCAGGATGTGTGTGAGGGGGTGTTGGTATGTATACTCGCACTATTGCTGCTGCTCCTGTGTGTATTTGTGCTGATTGTGTATGTGGTACCAGTGTACGCATTGAATATGGATGTGGATGTTGTAATCATTACACCACCCACCACACCCCCACCACACCACCCACAACCACACAGTCCTGGACACTATGTGTGACTACATCACCACCATGGGTATCAATGTAGAACAATACCATGCTGAGTCAGCAGGTGGTCAATTCGAAATAGTGACCGGTCACACATGGGCAATGGACGCATGTGATGATGTCATCCGGGTGAGGGAGGCGTTGACTGCAGGGGCACGGACACATGGATTGGTATTATCATTGCTACCCAAGTTGAGCCAAAAGGCGGCAGGGAATGGGTGCCACTGTCACATGAGTCTCTATGAGGTGTGTGGGATGTATGCATGTTGTGGGGGGGTGTATTTTGTGGTGTGTGTATTGTGTGGTGGGTTGTGTTTTGTTGGGGGGGTGTTTTTTGGTTGTGTTTTTCATGTCTCATTGTACGGATGATGATGATGATGATGATGATGATGATGATGATGATGTGGTTGTGAGCAAACACATATTGCAAGACACAATCCATCACTCTCACATCCCAACAAACCCCAATGCACACACATACACCAACAAACACCTAAACACACACATATGAACACACACACACACACATATGAACACACACACCTCAACACACACAAACACACACACACAAACACACACACACAAACAAACAAACACAAACAAACAAGTAAACAAACAAACAAACACACAGGATGGCAAAAGCATCATGACGAATGATGAGTCTGGTGAATTGTCAGACACAGCACAACACTTTTTTGCAGGTATATTAACACACTTGCCAGCGTTGTTGTCCTTTACCATGGGCTCACCCAACAGGTGTGTTTGTGTGTGTATGCATGGGTGTGATGTGAATACATGTGTGTGTTAATGTTTACACACATTGGTATGCTTATACACACACATACACACACACAAACACACACACACATACACACATACACACCACCCACATTAGTTTTTCACGTGTGCAGCCTGGTTGTTGGGCGGGTGCATACACGTGTTGGGGTCTAGACAATAAGGAGGCCCCCTTGCGTTTGGCTGCCATACCTGGATACCCTGCAAGCAAAAACATGGTGTGTGATTTGTGTGTGTTTGGTGTGTGTTGTGTTGTGTGTTGTGGTGTGTTTTGTGGTATATGTTGTGGTGTGTTTTGTGGTGTATGTTGTGGTGTACATGAATGTGATGAAACTTCCACACATGCTTGTCTGCTCATGCATGCACAAACAAAGTACATGTACAGAGCATACACACCCACCTTCACCCACACCCACCACACCTACACCCATAACATCCACCTATACCATCCACCAAATCCACCTCCACGCCCTACCACACCCACCTCCTACCCACATCCATTCACACCTACAACCACCACACCCACCTCCACACCCCCAGGAATACAAGGCACTTGATGCAACAGCCAATGTATACGTAGCTGTAGCTGCCCTCCTGTCTGCTGGTATGACTGGTCTACGAGCCAAGCAGCCCCTACCCCCCCCTCTCTTGGAGGACCCACATGTGCTCAGTGAAGAAGCAAGACAGGAGTGGGGGGTGGTGCGTCTGCCAGTGGACATGGACGAGGCGTTGAAGAGCTCTGTTGAACATGATACAGGTGCATTTCTGGGGTTGGGTGGTCTGGGGGTGTGGTGGTGGTCTGGTGTGGTCTGGGGGTGTGGTGGTGGTGGTGTGTAGTCTGGGGTTTGGGTTGGTGTTGGGGGATGAGGTGATGTGATGGTGGTGTGCATGGGTACTAATGAGCATGGGTGCTATTGAGCATGGGTAGGGTTGTGTGTTGATGGTGAGGCAAATACATGAAAACGACACACGACTTGTGCTTCTCCACCTATCCATGTGCTCTCTCCCCACCTCTCCCTCCTCCCTCCCCACCTATACCTACTCTCTCTCCCCACCCGTTTCTCCCCATCTGTTTCCCCCTACACAGGGCTTCTTGCTGCGTTGCATGAGGATCTTGGTCAACCATTGGTCAACGCATATCTGGGTGTGAAAAAATCAGAAGAACGCCATTATCAACGAGTACCTTTTCAAGGCCAGGTCAACGCACTGTATGACAAGTTTTGAGGAGCGTGTGTTTGTGGAGCGTGTTTGTGGAGTGTGTTTTTGTGGTGCATGTCAGGATAGATAGACAAAAAAAGCAGATGCATGACATGAGCTACGATCTGACTATGAGATATTATGTGTGTGTTGAATGTCATCATCACCACAAATTGGTGTGACCTTCAAACAAAAGGCTGGCTGTGGAGACCAAAACAACAGCCCTACATTTTCTTGTTACAAACCCTACCTCGTTGCATTTGCATTTCATCGCCCTATCCCTATCCGTCCTACTGCAAGACGCGTGGCATCGAGTAGCCAGATCGTTCATCATGATGCACGCGGTCAAACTCCAGGCGCCACGAGCGGTGGCTGCACGAACTGCGTTTGTCTGCGCACAAAACAACGATGCAGCACCAGCCAAAATCTCCAGCCCGAAAAAGGCGCAGACTAAACTGCTCTCGACCACTTTGCCAGGTTTGTGGGCCAAACATCCATGACGCCCCACACGTCTCTCCACACCATACACACTGTCACACAGTTGCTGCTGCACTGACCCTTGCCAACTTTCCTGCATTGCAATCTGCCTTGCAGCCCACTGCAGACACATTTGCTGCGCTCGACCTCCCAGCTGCACTTGTGCGCTGGGGCCATCCCGGCAACATGGCGGTGGTGCTGGCAGCCATGGGATTTTACGGGGCAGGGTACCTTGGATGGGCAATCCGCACAAGCGACGATGACGACCTGGTCGAAAAGGCCAAGGATCTGCACCCCAAGGTGTTGTGTGTGTGCATTGATGGGCATGCACACTCGATGGTGATGATGGAGCTTAGCCATCCCACAACGATCCCCTCACCTTGCAACACACAAACACACACAGTTGGCTGTGGGCATGAGCATCTTTTTTGCATTGGGTGCAGTTGGTGGGTTGCTCAGTCTGACAATGCAGGGCAAGCCCATCTTTGAGTCCCCTCATGTGTGGACAGGTATACTGTGCTGTGATTCATGTACTGTGCTGTGATTCATGCATTTCCTCAATACAGATACATTGCACAAATACATTGACATTGAATACAGATATACCTATATCATGTATATACATTCACTGCCGCCCCTTGTGTGTGTATCGTGTACAGGTATTACAGGTCTTTCACTGTTGGGTATTCAGGGCATGCTGTCATTGTTCTTCGAAGACGACCCCAACGCACGTGGCCTGGTATGTACCCACCTTTGTTACCTCTTGTCCAAAGTCAACCTTGTCCAAGACAAAACCTTGAAAGTCAACATTCTCCACCACACACCAAAACACTACATCACATCCACAGCATGCCTACTTGGGCACTGGCATCCTGGCACTCTTTGTGGTGCATGCTGGGCTAGGTCTCAAGCTGGGCCTGGGCTTGGGGGCATAAGATATATGGGGGACACACGATGTACAGGGGACATACGATGTACAGGGGACATACGATATACAGGGGACATAGTATGTACAGGGGACATAGTATGTACAGGGGACATAGGATATACAGGGGACATAAGAAGCCTGTTATTCCTCTCATGACGTTGGTGTTCTTCAGTGCCTTCCCTTTTCATCACTGTGGCTAGGGGTGGGGAATATAACACAAAAAGCTTCATTCATGCTTTTCATTTCATGGACACCATTTCGTAGCTATGCATGTTGGTAAACATGGTGCACACACATGTGTGGGTAACTATATAGAGCATTCATGTCAGATAGTTTTCTGCCAAGTAATTTGCACCATTTGTGGTGTAGGTAATCAGCTATTACAGAGTGTATTCAGTGAAAGAATATTTTTGCAACAAGGAGTGCGACACAAAGAACGCTCGACCATCAATCATCAGCCGGGCTTATGTACAACACTGTGTATGGGAACATGCAGTTGTGTGTGTGTGTGTGACCATGTGTGACCACCATGAGCGCTTGCATACCACCACATAGAGCACCACATATCTAGCACACTATGCAACACATGCATGTCACATCTACACACACACACACACACACACACACACACACACACACACACACACACACACACACCCACACACACACACACACACACACCGTTGTTGCCTCGGATGAATGCGTCACCATACTTGTTCTTAAGCTGCCCATTGATGTACTCCTGTGATGGCGAGTTGTGTGTGAACACCTGTAGCTGATCAGACACCAAACACCACATCTACAGTGCACACCTCTGTCTGCTCCATGGCAATGTTCATGTAGCCATCCAAGCACGCAAGTATCCCTGCAAACAACAATTGTCTTGTTTCATATAGCCAAACAAAATCCAATCACAAGCCCAACGCATCACCTCGATAGTCTACACCGGAGTTGAGCTTGACAATGACAAGTTTGCCCTTGATGCTCTTCAAAAAGTCCGAAGGCGACTTTGATACCCCCTCATTACTGCCATTCTGCTGATCATCTGCCATGTGAGGTGCTGTATGAAGTAGTGTGTATGAGGTGCTGTGAAGTGTTGACAATGGGATGCACAAACAACACGGTTTGTATATTACAACAAATTGCTCTTTGTATGGAAAGATGGGCAACAAGTTGCTCAGTGCAACATGGAAAGAGATATATATCAAGGGCAAAATCCTGCCTATACATTACAAGACAATGGGCGCGCTCCCTAATCAGCCTCTTCTGTGGAAAATCGCTTGAGTAGGGTGGATGCCTGTCGCTGTACCTCCTTGCGCACGTTGGGGTTGATGGATAAGTTTTGCAGCACCTCCACCACACCAGTGCTCGCCACCTCACTGCGCCAATCCGTCCTGTTGAGGTGACAGGGTGCGTTTATTGTACTGTGCCGGCCACTGTGCACACCACAGATGCTCCCCACCATTAAAGCAGCACCTTGCCAGGTTGTGCAGGGCCCCCAGTGCAATCTCTCGGCCATTATCACTGCCATTGGACACCAGCCCCACCAGCGCAGGAATGGCACCTGCGCGAACAATCTCCATCTCGTTGTCATCATTCACTGCCAGACTTCGCAGTGCACCTGCCGCGGCCTCCTTGCCTGCGGGCCTGCCAAAGCACAGCAGGTGCACCAGTGCAGGAATGGCACCAGCCTTGGCAATGGCCACTTTATTGTACTGATTGTATGTACTGAGGTTCCAAAAGGCACGTGCGGCAGCTTCCTTGCCCTCATCGGTGCCCCCCCAAAGCAGCTGCACGAGTGGCGAGATCGCTCCAGCCTGTATTGATTGGTGGTGTGATGATTGGTGGTGTGATGATTGGTGGTGTGATGATTGGTGGTGACATAGTGCTTCACATTCGCACCACCCTGCAGCACCATACCGTGGCAATAATCATGCTATTGTCATCGTCACGTGCACAAAACCACAGGGCACGTGCAACCATGCCCTTGCTCACGGGGGTGCCCTGGGACAGCCACTTGACAAGCACAGGGATACCATTGCATTGACTGTGGTTGGGCATGAGTACATACTGTGTGTGCATAGAAAACCGATGTGTACACAACACCATACCGCATCTGCACGCGCGCATCGTTGTTTTTATCAGTCAGCTCGCAGATTTTGCGAACAATGGCCTCTGCCACCTCGGGTGCCGCATGTTCCAGTTCCGCCACAAGCACGGGCACCTCACTGGACAGGGTGGCCATGGTCAATGCCACGGTATCCCCACTGGACATGGCCTCCAGGTGCACTGCATCACAGGGGCCCTCCACAGGGTCCATGCTGCGGACCCCCGTGAGGGGTGCCATGGGCGAGCCCGTGCGCAAGCTGCCCGAGCGCGGCAGGGCCTCGGGACGGGGGGTCCCACGGGGGGGAACGTCCAGGGATGGCCATGGCATGCCGTGCAGCTTTGCCCACGACTCGATGGCGGATCGCAGGTTGTAGTTGGGGATCATGCGCTTGCTGACCAGGGTTCGACCTGACAGCGGGCAGTTGTCCTGTCCTGAGGCAAAGTGCTGTTCGATGGAGGCACGATCGTATGTCATGGCAGTTTCCACCATGATGACGGGGTCACGCATGATCTCGAGGGAAATGGGGCACAGGAATTCCTCCGGGGGCTCTGCCGCACTGTTTTTTATTTTTTTTATTTTTTTGGTCTGTGTTGTTTGTTTGCTGCATACACACAAACACATGCACACATGCACACCCACCCACCCCATACCGTGGTGGCCCCACCATGATTGGTCCCCTCTGGGATGCCACGATGCGTTCCAAGACAACTTCTAGGTGGTGCCAGAGTTGCGTCTCTTCCAGGTTGCTTCCCTTGGAAACTGATTCTGCATATGTGCGCACATCCTGCAGCTCCATGAACAATGCCTGTTGTGATTGACAATGGAAGGGTATCAGCAAATAGTGGAATACGTGCATGATGATCAAGGTGCTTTGTGTACACATTGTAGTATCAAAGCATAAAGGCTACACACACAAACCCACACGCACCGCGCTGGCTTTGTTCCCAACAGCCTGCCCATCTGCATTCAATAGCTTTGCCATGATCAACATTTGCCGCAGCAGGGTTTCCAATGAATCTGTGCCATCGGTGCTGTGCTTTTCTGTGGAGATGGAGGATGAGGAAGATTCAGAGCAGTTGCCCTTCTCAGCCTCTTCCAGTCCCGCAGCAACACGGGTGGCCACTTCCTTGCGAATTGCGTTGGACAGCTCTAACACCTTTTGGGATTCCTGTGTGGGAGGGGGAGGGGGGTTGTGTGTGTGTGTTGTCACGGTGGCGGAATATGTGAATTTCATGGGATTATGATATTCATATATTTTGTTTGTTCATATTCATATATTGTGGGATTATGATCAGAGAGCACACTGGCTCCCACCCATAGACACTTGCTCCCACACCACATACCCTGTACTTGAGCCTGCTGAGTTGGCTTTGCAGATGCTCCACATCTTCATTGATGTCCTCTGCCAGGTGCAGATTGAACTTGTGAATTGCTGCCAATGCTTCTGCAAGCCGACTGGTTATATCCTGTGTGTGGTGAGGGTGGTGGTGAGGAGGGTGGTGAGGGTGGTACAACATGCGTAAACATAATTGTTTGCGTTGTCATAGTTGATACACAAAATGCACAATTCTAAGGGGGGTACGGAAAAAAAAATATGACATAAAACACAACAAACCTGAAACTCGGCAATCATGCTCTCTACTTGAATGATGGCCCGACACTTGCCAGTGACACCTGCACGTGTGATTAAATCAACCACACGGCTTATGACATCATTCATGATGGCCACAATGGCTGCTGCAGACACATTGCTGCTGTTGCTGCTAATAGTGGTCACAATCTCCACCTCGCGCAAAATGGGTTGCAGCTTGCCAGCAAATCTGATGGGTACGTGTGATTTGTGTAGTATGCCTGGCTGTATGTTGAAACCTTCCCACATTACACACCTGGCAAGCGTCAAGCAGTGGGTGCGGTTGCTGCGGGCTTCAAGGGCCTTGGTGTGGACGCGTGCGAGTCGGTCGTTCAGGGTGCTAAACTGGGTCTTTTCAAACATGGTGGCCGTGCGCAAATGGGCCACGGGATCTTACTCGTTAGGTTACCATGGTGTTGGAAGAACGACCTGTTTTGGTGTGTGTGTGTGTGTGTGTGTGTGTGTGTGTGTGTGTGTGTGTGTGTGTGTATGTGTGTGTGTGTGTGTGATATCACCACATGTGAAGAAGCCGTGTCGACGACAGTGTAATGAATTGCCTGCACACCCTGCACCCCAGTTTTGTACAGAAATCTATGGATATCGTGATCGTCGACGCGAGGAACATGCCAGGACATGTCCTCATCGAACTTCGCGAGGCTCGATGATGATGATCTGTACCTTTGGACGACTGTTTTGTCTGACACGTTGATCTATCTGGAGTATGTGTGTCCGTGTGCTAGCAGGCTCAAGTGTGGTTGATGAATTTTGCGATGCTGATGGTTTCCCTTTGGGGTCAAATGCGGACAACCCCTTGCCGCAGTGGCTGTTCAGATGTATTATATTTGATCTTTATATTCCCACATAAATCAAAAGGTTACCACACAACTTTTCATAAAAAACACCCCCTCTACTCTTTCAAGCACAACAACGCGAGCTCCTTTTCCTCCACCAGCTCATCACCAGTAACCTTCATCTTCTCAGCGCTAAACTCATCAATGTTCAGCCCCTGCACGATGCTCCACTTTCCATCCTTGCAGGTCACTGGGAAGGAGTACATCACACCCGGGGGAGTGTTGTAACTCCCATCGCTAAAGACGGCCATGGAGACAAAGGTACCCTCGGGGGTACCAAGCACCCAGTTGCGGACATGGTCACACGCACTTGAGGCTGCAGACATGGCGCTCGACAATTGGCGGGCCTAGAATTGGTGTGTGTGGGTGTTGTGGTGCACAACGTTGGTGCCCACTCACAAGGCTAGCATCTTGAGCATACACCTTTCTCTCCCCACAACAACAACAACAACAAACACAATACCACCACAACCAATTGTTGACAAAACACACCTTGATGATGGCAGCACCACGTTGCTGCACTGTAGTGATGAATTCCCCATTGAGCCATTCATCATCCTTGACCACCTCACGCACAGGTTTGCCAGAGACTGTTGCATGGTTGACATCTGGATACTGCGTGCTGCTATGGTTGCCCCAAATAATGACATTCTTCACCTCTGTGACTGGTACACCCACACGCTCGGAAATCTGTATGTTGTTTTTGTATATTGTGTGGTCATTATGCACTGTCACTCGTACACATGCACACTCCCCCCCCCACATATACACCCCCCAAAACATACCTGTGCCAATGCACGGTTGTGATCGAGGCGTGTCAGGGCAGTAATGTTTTCCGGTGGGATGGATGGCGCATTTTCACGCAGGATGAGCGCATTGGTGTTGGCAGGGTTGGCGACGACCACCACCTTGATGTCTTTGGATGCATACTTTTCCAATGCTGATGCTTGGGACTTGTAAATGGAGACGTTTTTGGACATGACGTCCTTGCGTTCCATGCCTGCCTTACGGGGGAAGCCGCCGACCATGATTGCAATGTCCACACCCTTGACAGCCTCCTCCAAGTCCGTGGTGGCCACAATACCTAGGTGGTGAGTTGGTGTGAGGTTATTGGGTATACATGCATATCCTTGGGTGCAACACCACCAACATGTCCCTCCTACCCTTGACGAGGGGAAAGGCGCAATCGAGGATCTCCATCTTGACACCCTCCAATGCTCCCTTTGCGGGCTCAATATCCAGCAGGTGCAGGATCACTGGTTGATCAGGACCCAGCAACACACCACGGGCAACCATGGGGCACAGAGCATAGCCGATCTGACCTGTTGTAGGTGGTGGTTCAGGACGCTGGTTCCAGTGTGCTAGCAACTGGATTGATACACGGGTTGTCACGACGTACCGGCAGCACCCGTAATCAACACACGCTTCGGGGCTGTCATGCTGATGGAGATATAGGGTTGGGATGCGGTACTGTGTTGTGTGTGTTCTCAACCGTTGCTGTTGGTGTTACTTTGGATTTGTCAATGTTTTGTGGCAAAGAAAACAATGGCAAAATTGACAAAAACGTGGTGCCTCTCCACACAACCTTTTGGCAAGGGTGAGACCTGTGCTCCAAGTTTCGACACGCAGCTGATCTCCGTGATACGTGATGTTTGATAACAAGGATTGAATATTGAGACACTTGAGAGAGAGACTCACTCAGAATATTTGCCATGTTGACCAGGCGCAGAATCACATGGCAGGAAATCAGTGGGGCGTTGGGAGACATAGGTACATTCCTGCCACTCACAATAGCCCTCGTGAACGCTGTTGGTCTGGATCTGGGCACGACACTCATCTGGACAGGGCTGTACAATATTGTCCTGGGAACGTTGTTTGACGTCCCACTACCTGTTCAGCCCATGAAAGCCATATGCGCTATTGCCATTGCCACACCTGAAGCATTTGGTCTACCATATGTGCTTGCTGCAGGCATTGTTGTTGGTATGGGTAATTGGTATAGCACTTGGTATTGCTTCAATCAGTCAGACAACAAGACTCAACATCCTTACATAACAAGATATGCCCTGCCCCACAAGCAAACACACCTGTTTCATCTACACCTGTTTCCACACCAATTCCACCCCAATTCCTCACCATCACAGGTTCATGCATCCTGTTGCTTGGAGCAGCCAACCTCATATCCCTGCTCCACTACATACCACAGCCAGTCATTGCCGGCATGCAACTCGCCTTGGGATTGGAAATCACACGCAAGGGCATCCTCATGGTATGGGGAGGAGGAACAGCGTGGCCCCCACCCCACATGGGGTCCCTGGATGGTCCCCTGATTGGCATTGCAGCATGTGTTTTTATTCTCCTGTGTTTGTATGCGGATGGCCGGGGCAGCCGTCGGCAGGATGATGGTCAACAGGTGTTGGGATGTGAGGATGCATGGTTGACCAGCGGTAGGGGGGGGACAGGGGCGCCGGTTGTTCCAGCAGCGTTGATAATAGTGGTGGTGGGGGTGGTGTTGACGTGTGTGTGTCATCCATCTGTGTTGCGGTCGCTGTCACTTGGGCCGAGCAAGCCTGTCGTGCGGTATGTGTGACGGTGTATGTGTGATGTAGTGTACGTGTGATGTATGCAGTGTTTACGGTATGTGTACATGCGTACACCGTGATGAATAAAAAATGATACACACCTGACGAATAGAAAATGATAAACACCTGAAGAATAAAAACTGATAGTGTCTGTTGGGTTTCCCTTTTCCCTGTGTGCAAGGCATATGTATATTCCACATGTCCCGGGCACTTTTACCCTTGCCACACAGTATACCATCATGGAGCACGCTGTATCATGCTGCTCTCAAGGGGGGTGTACCTCAACTGCCCCTCACTGCACTCAACAGCATTGTTGCAGTGGCAGCATGGGGATCAGAGGTGTGTGTATGTGATGTGCATGCTCCTTGATGCTCCCAACACACACCTCAACATACTACCCCCTCTCCATACTATCCCCTCTCCATTCTACCCCCTCCACACGCCCCCCAGGCATTCCCCAATCGCACAATCTCCACCAGGCGCCTTTCACTGGTACTAGGTGCCTTTAATATCTTGGGGCCACTGCTGGGCTCTCTGCCAGCCTGTACTGGGGTCGGTGGACTGGCTGCCCAGGCATCATTTGGGGCCCAAAGTGGCACAGCACCAATATTGTTGGGCATTGTCAAGGTGGTGCTTGGACTGGTGTTTGGCAATTCCCTACTGCAGGTGTGTCTTGGGGCGTGGGGGTTGGAGTGGGGGTTGGAGTGGGGCAGGGATGGGAAAAAGAGGGGATGTGTTAATGTATATGTGATACAAATTGTTATCATATGTGCCATTACGCACAGTTGCTGCAAAAGTTTCCAGAGACGCTGTTGGGTGCATTGCTGGTGTTTGCCGGCGTACAGTTGGCAGCCTTTGCCAGGTGATGAGTGAGACGAGTGACCAGTGACCTGCACGTGTTTTGGTGTGTCACCTTACAACCATGCAAACCCACCACCATGCACCAACGCCTAACCACAGATCATCAGCTGCTGGTCCGCGTTGGGATATGCTCTTGATGTTGCTCACTGCAGCACTGTGCACTGCGTTTAAAAACGTGTTTGTTGGTGTGGCAGGGGGCACGTTGGTGGGTGTGGTGGTCACGCTGCCGGGTTGGACACTCGAGGCGTATCGCACGCGTGGCACTGGGGCACGTGTGGAGGCGCAGTATCGCAGGCTTGAGGAGGCTGTACGTGAAGTGGTGTAGGTTGCAGAAAAGAGCGAGTGCGAGGGTGTGACGGCGGCTTGTTTTTGGCATTGTTTTGTGTTGTGCGCTCCTTGAAACATACATCATATACATCATTTGTATCCATTGCAATGCCCAAGAAGCGTAGGAGTTCCGGACGCAACAAGAGCGGCAGGGGGCATGTACGTGGTGTGATTGCTGCTTGGGATCTTCAAGAGAAGCAGCCTTTGTTTGTGGTGACATCCCAGCAGTACACTTGGCATATGGCAGCCTTACAAACAGCTGGGTAATCTGCTGTGCCCTGCACGGCTCGATGTGCATGCTTGTGAACAATTATAGCGGCTGCCACGCCTTTACTTGCGTGGTGGTTGATTGCAAATGGTTGATTCGTGATATAGTAGAACACAGCACACGCTTGATTACGTACAAGATTGCTGAGTGTGCTGCTCAGAGCACCATGCTTTGCAGCTCGCTGATACTAGGCCAGCAAGCCACAGTGATTGTCACAATTGAGACTATAGCCTGTGAGTATATAAAATGCCACTTACACACAGGTGCGCCGTGTGCGCTGTGAAGCCTCTGGTGTGTTGGTGCCCAAGGACAAGGCCATCAAGCGCTTTGTAGTGCGCAACATTGTGGACGCATCGGCTGTCAAGGATATCACTGAGGCATGCACCATTGATGGATATGCATTGCCCAAGGTGTGCGAGGGTGGTGGTGGTATATCATGTGGGATGATGGGGATGGTTGAACGATGGCTGTGTCAGGATGTGCTGCAAATTAGAGAGTATTTTGTGGTGTTGTCATGGTGTTGTCATGATATAGCATGTGTTTGTGACCAACATGTGTGCTCATATGTGTGCTCATCATGGGGGCATTTATTCCCATCCGTGCAACGTATTCCCGTCTACACGCACACACAGATCTACCGCAAGGTGTACTACTGCGTGTCAGCAGCCATCCACAGCAAAATTGTGCGTGTGCGTTCTCGCAAAAACCGCCGCATTCGTGAGCCACCAAAGCGCTTTGGTGCTCGTCCCGGAGGCCCTGGTGGTGCAGGCGGGGCCAACCGTACCAATTAGTGTTGTTGTAACTACTTAACTATAAAAACCACATCTAAGCACTGTCCCAAAGAGCGTCTGAGTGATCTATGACTCATCCGTGTTGCAAGTGTCCGGAGAAGTCCCCAAGTGCCTGCTCGTTTTGCGTCCACATTGTACTGCGGCAAGTGGAGTTTCATTATTTCTCCGTTTGCACTTGCTCATCCTCTCGCACCTTTCGTACACCTTTCGTACACCGTGCATTCCCGTGCATTCCTCCACCCACAGCACCTCATCCCATCACCACAAAAGGCTGGCATGTGGAGCGGCAGCAACCAACCCTTGCAGGCAGCGCCATACGCTGCGGAGACACCCCCCACCGCGCATTGCCAGCATTACGCGCAGTCCCAAGGTATGTCTGATACACGTGGTATGAACAGTCATTTGAGAGATCTCCATAAGCCCGTTTTCACAGCTGCCCGTGACCCTTCTCAGTTTCCCCGGTGACATCCCAAGCGAGTACGATGCGGGAGGAAGTACAATGGATTCCCGCATCCTTTGGGGGAGGGGACATTTTTCATTCCCATATTGCTCATTCTGTGAGTGTGCCCAACCTACCGGCGTTGGAAGACATGCCACTCTTAGAAGACCATGATGATCAGCTCCATCTCCTCTTTATGTCATCCAAAGATCACCTTGCCGTGCTCCGCATGCTGGTCAGCCAGCTGCGTGCGGCCCACGCTGAGCAACAGCGCCTCAAACATGCCTTGCACATTGCCAAACTCGAGGCAGACACATACAAGCAAGTCATGATAAAGTGTGGACTGGGCCGTGGTACTCTGAATGGTAGACAGCAGTGATGACGGTGGTGTACAACAAACATTATGGGCAACCTCCTGTATTTCATTGTGTATGCACACTGGCTGGTGCGGCATACAACAATGTATGATGTTCTTCCTGCATACCACCAATCGAAGTCTTTGCACTTGTTGAATTATTTGCAGTTGTGGAATTTCTTGGGCTGTTACTTGTTGAACACACAATGTGGAGACACCATGCTTTCTCAAGTTTTTTGTTTCCCTCCTTACCCTGCAGATTAGCAGATACCATACCCCCTGCTTTGTTGGGTGTTGTTTCCCTCCATACCCTGCACTTTAACATTGCAGTACTTATAACCATGCTGGTAACACAATAAAAGAATGATGACAATAATGAGAAAATGCGGAGTTTTACACCACCCCCTCGTGCTGCAAGTGCTTGTACTCTGGTCGCTTGAGCCATTCATGCTTGCGCACCCTCCAGTGCTGTTCCAACTCTGCCATATATTCCTCTGCAGTGGTATCATGCCCCTCCTCATTGGGATTCAACATGAAATTTGTATCCGCAGGTGGGGGGGGCATGCGCTTCCATTCCTGTGTGTGTGTGTTTGGGGGTGTCGATGAGGATGTGCACATGTGCGGCAAATATGCAACCCAACACACCATGAGAATGTCCAGCAGCTGCATGGCCCCACCAATCCCTCCCCGCACTGCGACACCATGCTCTTGCAAGAGCTTGGTGAGCACCGCCTTGTCCTGCCCATATGGAGTGTCCTGTGGTGCAATGGTTGTGCATGGGTCTGCTACTATGTGTACCCCCATCCTGTGTGCCATATACCATTCTCAACTTCAATCCCATGCGCATTGGAGGGGAAAGTGGCTGGGCTTCTGCTTCTCTGCAACACGCTATAAAGGGAGGTAGCATGAGGGCGGTGATGCACATGCAAGTTCACAACCATCCCTCAAAAACCACCTTTCATCAACCACCTGATGCTGAAAAGGCTGCACCACCTGGAAGTGCAGCAGGGCTTCCCAACGCTGACAACGGGTCATTCACGGAACAAAGCAGCATGTTGATCAACCCCCTATCAGCAACTCGCACACCCCGCCACCGCAATACATGCTTGCTGCAGAACAACATGGCTCATATAACACCAGTATGTACTGTACAATGATTTCAATAATAAAGAAATAAAACATCCCCCAAACTCCACTACACACTACACAAACACCACTGTCATTGCCATGACATAGCCCACAATGCGCACTGCAGACGACATCTTCAACGATTGGTACAATAGGCGCAAGGGCATTGTAAGGGCACTCACCAACGAATCGGACAAACTCTTCGAGGCCTGCGACCCAAACAAGGAAAACTTGTGCTTGTATGGCATGCCAGATGGGTCCTGGGTGGTGGACACACCAGCAGACGAGGTATGGCGTGCATGCGACCTAGGTGTACTGTGATCTCCCAACAAACGCGCTTGGTAGTACAATTCCACCCCTGTTTTCCATTGCGCAGGTGCCTCCCGAAAGTCCTGAACCTGTGCTCGGTACGTGGTGGTGGTACAAAGGGCGCTCCAGTTGGCGTTGGGTAGCATCGAGTGTATGTACGCTTCACGGTGCCTCACGCAACACGCCTCACCCAACAGGTATCAACTTTGCACGGGATGGCATGCAGCGTCACAACTGGCTTGCTTTGGTAGCAGTGCACAGCGATGTCTGGTTGATGTCGGTGGCCTTTTACTTTGGGGCACGCTTGGACAGAAACGGGCGAGCACAGCTTTTCGACTCGATCAACGAGTATCCAACTTGCTTTGAGCTTGTCACAGGGAGAGCACAGCCCAACAGCAATGCACGCAAGCGCACGGCGCCCAGCGGGGGGGCTGCCCGGGTTCGAGCTGGGCGTGCGGGGGGGAGCCGGGGTCGCTATGACGACGACGACGATGTGTATGATGATGACGATGGCTATGGTGAGGAGGACGATGGTGGTGCGGACGAGGGTGGCGATCCATGCCCCAACTGCGGTCGAAGGTATGATGATTGCAAGGTGATGAGATGATTTTGTGTTGCACGGTGCTTCACACACGGCACTTTACACCTCCACAACAGGTACCGTGAAGGTGAGTTTTGGATTGCCTGTGATTACTGCGACACGTGGTTTGACGGCAAGTGTGTCAATATGACGGCACAAAAAGCGGAAAAGTTTGGCAAATGGAAATGTCCGCTGTGCCTCAGCAAACCACAAGCATACTAGAGGTGGAAACATTGATTACCTGTCGGTTGAGGGGGAAAGGTGCTGTCGTGGCCATGAATGCGACTGGTTTTTTGCTGCCCACCCAGTTGTGCGTGTGTGTGTGTTTGTAAGTGGTGGGTTTGTTGCACAATAGTAAATTCATACATGTAACAGTCAGCAATACTGTGAGAGAATACCATCAGCAATATTGCACCACCAGCCAACCACCAGCAGCCATCAACATCATCATCATCACAAAATGAATCTGCGAGCACGAGGTCCTACATCGCAGGCAACAATAACGGGTACTATGTGTTAGCGACGTAATCACAGAGTGATCTGATCACAGCAGATGCCAAGGACACATATCTTTTCATGTTTGACCCATCTCACCCTGCACATAGGCCTTGATCCAGAGATGACTGTCGAGGCGTTTTTACATCTTTTACAGCAGCAACTTGCACTACCACATAAACACATGAGCATTCGTGCTGGTTTTCCACCCAAGGCCATCACGATGCCATCGGACCCAACAGGCGCCACCCTTGCCTCGTTGCAGGTGTGTAGGTTTGTGGTGCATGTGGTGCATGCAATCATCACATGTTCACAATGCCATACAGATTGGCAGTGGTGAGTCGATTACTGTATGCTTGGAGGAGCCCGTTGCATCTGCTGCTCCCACCACCAACCTCCACCATCCGGCATCGGAAACCCTAATACCAGAGGAAGATGAGGATCTGGCACGTGCCATAGCTGCCTCTCTTGCTGATGCGACTCCACCCTCTGCAGCACCTCCTACAGCAACAGCACAGCCAACAGCTTCACAGGCAGGAAATGGAGTGGTGCTGGATGTGCCCCTTCCTGATGGCATGGTGCTGACACGACGTGTCATCGATAGTGATAATAGCTGTTTGTTCAACGCTGTGGGGTATGTAATGGAGCATGGAAGAACGCACAGCGCACGGCTACGGTAGGTGGTTGTGTATGGGATGGTGACCAACATCGGTGGCTTGTAGTGTACATCCAAGTGCACACAAGTACACCCAACCATTGCACGCATGTATTAGCATCATGTATTCCCCTGTGTTATATGTACTGACATCATTCCCCTGTGTTATGTTCACAGGCAGGTTATTGTGGATGCTGTGCAGGGTGATCCATTGACCTATAACGCAGGGTTCCTGGGTAGGGAGCCCGAAGAGTACTGCAAGTGGATTACACTGCCCTCCAGCTGGGGAGGTGGCATTGAGCTGTCCATACTATCTAGGTGGGGTGTGGGGGTGTGAGGGTGTGGTGGTGTGGTGGTATTGAACTGTGGTTTATGTCCAGGTGTGGTGTGGTGATGGAATGACATGGTGTGGTGGTGTGGTGGTGTGACAGCATGAGGCCCCCTCTCTCTCTCATACACCCCTCTCTCTCATTCAACCCTCCCCCCCCCCCCCCCATAGGCACTATGCAAGAGAAATAGCAGCGTTCGACATCCACACACAGCGGGCAGATGTGTATGGTGAGGATGCAGGGTACGATGAGCGTGTGTTGCTGCTGTATGATGGGTTGCATTATGATGCACTGGCATTGGCTCAATTTCAAGGGGCACCAGAGGACCTTGATGTGACAATTGTGCAGGTATGCTAGGGAGAGTGCGTTGTGTGTGTGTGTGTTTGTGGAGGTGTGCGTGTGTACATATGCAGGTGCATGTATTGTCTGTATGTAGCACGCATGCCCTTGCAGATGCACATACACACACGGTCAACATGCACATACACACACGGTCAACATGCACATACACACACGGTCAACATGACAATGCTACACCCTACCACCCTACCAACCCCACCATATCCACCCCCTCCCACCCACCCACAAGAACAACACGCCGCTCATGGCTGACACAATGGGGGCTGCACGTACCCTTGTGCAACGTGCTCATGATGCAAAGCAATACACTGACACTGGGAGCTTTACACTACGGTGTGGTGTCTGTTACATTGGGGTCAAAGGAGAAAAGGAAGCAGTCGAACATGCCAAGGCAACTGGTCATCAAAACTTTTCCGAGTACCACTAGTCCTCGTACTAGAAGACCGTGCGTGCACATGTGTAACTTGAAGATGGTGCACACATGGTGGTGTGGTGTATGTGAGCACTTGGTGTCCTTGATCACACATACAGCCTTGCGTGCGCTATTGCGCGATGAAAGAGTGTCATTCATGTGATTGGCAAAAATGTGGAAAGAACATGTGATGAGCGATTGCTTGCGTCAGAAGAAACACACACACACACACACACACACACACACACACACACACACACACACACAAACACACACACACACACACAGCAACAATGATACACATGTCTATACGCACAGTCATACACAGTTCAAAGACATAATGGGGACTGCAAATATGCCATGTTTCCCTCACTCATATTTCCATCACTCTGTGGTATTCTCACTCCATAGTATCCTCACAGAGGTTTCTGCTGTGCCACCCCTTGGCCTTGTAGAGCAATGCATGCACTGCAACACGTTGACAAAAGTTGTCATAGTCTTTGCGTGCCTGTGCATGTGGAATTCATATAAATACTATGGATATACATACGGATACTATGGATATAAAAAAGTACGACGTAAATAAATACATAGGTCAACATATTAGGGGATACATGACTCACACAGTAAAGCATCAGCATACAGCACACAATACAAACCCACACAATACAGCACCAGCACACAGCAACACAATACAGCACCAGCACACAGCAACACAATACAGCACCAGCACACGGCAACACAATACAGCAACACATCCCCCCTACCACAGGGCTCCACAGTGATTCAGCCATGGCGGCTATCCTAGGTAGCAACATGTATTCTGCTGTGCTCTCAGTGTGAATGAACTCGGTCCATAAGTTCGCCTTGAGAGAGAAAGAGAGTGAGGGGGTGTGATGTGCGTGAGAGTGTGTGATGTGCGTGAGAGTGTGGGATGTGCGTGAGAGTGTGGGATGTGCGTGAGAGTGTGGTGTGAGTGAAAGAGTGTGATGTGAATGATGTGTGTGATGTGAGTGATGCGTTTTCATCAACCCACCATAAACATTACCCAGTATCAACACCAGCGACACAATAACACCACTCACATACTCACCTGCCCCCCCAATATGTGCCGCATTTCCTGCTGAGTCAGCAATGGTGGAGTGCCACTCAGATTAATACCACCACTCAGATCACCACCACCACCACTCAGATCACCACCACTAGAAGATACACTTACATTACTAGCATGCATTGTACCAGGTAGTTGGTCCAATGCCTCCATACCATCAACCTGCATTGACCCCACACCCTCTTGCATAACCCCACCCTTTTGCTCTACACCCGCCCCAACTGTTTCAATGCATGCACCAGCAGCAACAGTAGTGGTGGTGCTCATGTTCATATCCACACACATGCCCTCAGCATCACCATGCACTGCTGTTGACTCAGTGTTGACTAGGTGAGGGGGCACCACTGCATCTGACTGGGGCACCATGTCTGACTGGGGCACCACTACATCTGACTGCATAGAGGGTGCATTGGAGAGACATCGAGTGGGGGTGCCGCACGCATGGGGGGTGCCGCACGCATGAGGGAAAACACCATGTGCGCCAGCAGAACAAGAAACACCAGCAACAACACCAGGAGTAGTGGCATGAACACCACCAGGACTGGGAATAGCTATGGGCGTGGTTGTGCTGGTAGTGGTGATGGTATCTGTGGGTGGAGCACCCCCCCACATAGCGGCAGCACCACCACACATAGCGGCAGCAGCAGGAGTACAACCAGTATGATGAGGCATGTGTGTTTCACCGTCCATGTGCACAGTGCTTGTTGTGTGCACAGTACTTGTGTCAGCACCATCAGACGCGCACCCTGATGAGTCACCAGCATTGACAGTGGCAGTGGTGGTGTTGCTTTGGTCAACAGTGGCAGTGTTGCTTTGGTCAACAGTGGCAGTGTTGCTTTGGTCAACAGTGGTGTTGCTTTGGTCAACAGTGGTGTTGCTTTGATCAAAGAGGGTAATGGGCATGGAGGTGAGGGTGGTGGGTATGGGGTCAAAGTCATAAACCACCTGGGTGTATGGTGTGTGTGTGTGTGCGGTGTGTGTGCGGTGTGTGTGCGGCAGGGTACTCAGTCAGCACAATCAAATGCATTCACCTGTACACACAGCCACCAACATGTACATACATCATCTCCCACCACCCCAACAACACATCCATTCCCAACGTCCCACACCCCTCCCATTTCATGTCACACCCCCATCCTCCTTTTTTCTAAACAATAATAAATGATAATAATAATAAATAAGGGAATTTACACATTGAGGACCCACCCTCCCCTTGCATTTCACACCTTGAGGGGGAGCATGGCATACCAGGCCCCTGGCTCCCCTTGATGGGCCCCCTGTTTATAGTCAAAGTAACAATGACTCGTAGGACACATGATGACATCATGACCAGCACGTGCTGCCTCCACACCCCCTGCAACACCCTGTAGTATGTTTGTGTGTTGCATAGCATTGTGTGTGTGTAAGGGGTGTGTGTGTGTGTGCGTGGCTGGATGTGTGGGCTGCATACACCAACATGCATTATGTACACACACCTACACAATCACACACACACCTACACAATCACACACACACACACACCTACACAATCACACACAATCACAGACACCTACATACACACACATACCCTCCATGACATCACTGTAGCACCATGAGGCACACCACCCTCCAGTATCTCATCCTGTATATAATTTGATATAATTGGATATAATTTGATATAATTTGATATAATTGGATATAATTGGATATAATTTGATATAATTTGATATAATTGGATATAATTTGATATAATTTGATATAATTTGATATAATTTGATATAATTGGATATAATTGGATATAATTGGATATAATTGGATATAATTTGATATAATTGGATATAATTTGATATAATTTGATATAATTTGATATAATTTGATATAATTGGATATAATTGGATATAATTGGATATAATTGGATATAATTTGATATAATTGGATATAATTTGATATAATTTGATATAATTTGATATAATTTGATATAATTTGATATAATTGGATAAAGTTGTATACAATTTGATATACACAGTGGTGAGCGTACACATAGTAGGAGAAGAATACACACAGGAGGAGAAGAACACATCACCCACATACATGTCGCATATGCACACAATACACATACATCAACATTGACACGCGCTCCACATCACACACATCCCCACGCACTCCATCATACCCACGCACTCCACAACACACCCACTCCACACACATAGCCACCCACTCAACCCCACATACCCAGCCAATCAGCCGACGCCCCCTCTGTGCCAGCCATGTAGCAATTTGGCTAATAAACCAACTCTGTAACGCCTCTTCATCAGTGAGGTGTTGTTGTTTAATACGCTGTTGACACTTGGGGCACTGAGACCAACGTGTCTTGGGACACTTTGTGTGGAGAGGTGTGGATGTGGGGGGGGGGAGAGGTGTGGATGTGGGGGGGTGGGTGTATTGAAGGGTGTGTGGATGTGGGTGTATGGACATGTGTGTGTGTATGGAGGTGTGTGTGTGTATGGAGATGTGTGTGTGTGTATTGAGGTGTGTGTGCGGGTGTATGTGGAGATGTGTGTGCGTGTGTGTGTGGATGTGTGGGTAGAGATGTGTGTGTGTGTGGACATCAGCATCATACCAACAGCATCATACCAACAGCATCACACCAACAGCATCATACCTCATCACCCCCTATATGGATGTACTGCCCAGGAAACATATCTAATACCTCTTCCAATACATTATGCAAAAATTCAAACACAGAATCATTGCCCTGTTGGTTTGGTTGTGGTGTATGATTTGGTTGTGATATGTGTTTGTCAATGTGTATAACAGTGTGTAAACCTCAGTCAGCATGTGAACCTATACACTAATATGAGACCTACATACCGCACAATACACATCTTCATGTACCCCCCAATGATTAGGCACAGCAATGGGTGTTCCAGTACCTGTGTGTGTATGTGTGTGTGTTGCAGATGAGCTTTTTGAACAACAACACACACCATCACTTCTCCACCACACATTCCATCATCACAGCACATACATACACTTCACCACCATCACCCTTGTCACACAACACCATCTCCTCTTCCTCCTCATCTACACACATCTACACACACAAACAAAAATACACACACATCCACACAAATAAAAATACACAAAAAACACTCGCACACACGCATACATGAGAGCTGTGGGAAACACGCCAGCGCTGCACAACAATGCCCCGGCATCTCAATCTCCGGTACCACCTCTATCCCCCTGTTCCGTGCATATTCCACCACCTCCCTGACCTGCTGCTGTGTGTAAAACCCACCATACAGGCCCTCTGGGGACAGCTGGGTGTCGGGGGGAAGGGGTGCCGCGTCGGTCGCCGCGTTGGCGGAGGGGGGGCCCTCGGGGGGGGGGGCCCGCCAAGCGCCCTTGGTGGTGAGGAGTGGGTAGCGCTTGATTTCGATGCGCCAACCCTGTTGTGGTGGTGTGGTGGGTATGGTGTGGAGGGTGTGGTGGGGATGTTGTGACGGTCCATGCACATGTGTGTGTGTGTGTGTACCAGGAAACACTCCACACTCCGTGTGTGTGTGTGTGTCAAAACACATCATACACAACACACCACCACCATCACAAACCTGATCCTCTGTGAGGTGCCAGTGAAAGTGTGTCATCTTGTACAATGCCATAATATCCAACACACGCTTGATGAACGACACACTGTAGAAATAGCGTCCTACATCCAACAAGAGTCCACGCCACCGAAACCGTGCCACATCAGCAACCTTGTGGGAGCATGTTGATGCCAGAGATTGTATACATCCCAATGTGTCACCGGGATGGAGCAGCCCTTTCTTACACACAACGCCTCCCCCTCCCTGTTTAACACGTAACAAACCACGCAATAATAAAACACACACCTGTAGACATGGCACAGTGCATGCCGCTTGAGCACCATACAAGGCAGGGCTGCATGGCAGCAGCAGCTGCAGCAGCGATTGCACCCCATGCATCACCCCCACTGCCGAGGGCGCACGAATGGCAATGCCCGTTGCTGCATCCACGTGCAACTCATATCCAGTCTGCTGGATACAGGCATCATCAATGGAAGCACTGTGGCATGCACTGGACAGCAGTGGCAGCTGATGCAGGGCCGCCACAGACAATGTGATGCGAGTCCCATGGCTGTGGCTGTTTGTATTGTGTGTGTCATTGCGTTCATCAAACTGCTGTGTGGTATCAACCACTGCAAAGCTGAGGTCGTTGAGAGACGTGGTGAGCAGTTCCGCAATGGGGGCAAGGGAATCATGTACAATGGAGAGCTTAAAGGAACGAGTTGACACGGGGCATTCACTGTGTAGGTTGTTGCACACAGCAGGGATGGGGATGATGGGGCAGCGTTCCTGCATTTGGACGGGGGGGGTGATATTGATCAACAGTGCTGATTGGCGTGACACCGCCCTAGGTCGTCATATACATGGGGTCAATGCTTGATTTATACTGGCATTGATAATGGCATTGGCTATGATTGGGAAATGGTGCAGTTTCTGGCGATATTATAAAGTAATTGTTGTTCTCCCTCGTACATTGGGTGGCACTCTATGGGTGGCACTTGTATCTCACTTGTATCTCTCTAGATCTTAAAAGTATGTGCAAGTGGAATACTAAAACTGAGTATTGATCATCACCGTCTCACCATCATAACCATCACACAATCACTATAGATGAGCACTAGGCAAACCCTTGTCGCAAGCACCCCCACAAAAACGGTAAGGATGCGTGTGCATGACTAGCAGCCCTAACTATACGTAGTGATCCACATGCAGCGACGCAGTGATCCCCACCCTGATGATGGCGCAGGTAGACGTGCATCAATGGCGCCAACAGCTCACCACCCTTGCAGCATTGCAAGCACAGCTTGAGAGCTTTGAGCAACGTGCCTCATCTCTGCATGCTCAGCTGGACAAGGTATGGACATTGTAGAGGGGGTGCATGCCCGGCATCACATCTTTTGGCAAGGCACACCATATGCCACACCCCACTTCACTACAACACAGAGCCTTGAACAGCAGCGTGCAGCTCTACAGCAGCAGGATGTCCTGCATGCAACACGCAGCCGCACAGCGGCACACAAACAGCATGCCGCCAATTTGGAGCATCAACTCGATTCCTGTCATCGTCGACTCTCCACCACACACACCGTCCTGCAGCAACAAGCACAGGCACTTGAACGAGGGTGCAACATGCTCCAGGTGTATTCGTATCTGTTTCTGCACACTGTGTGTTGTTGCATACAACATCCAAAACCATCCATGGTCAAACAATATCACACACAATACACACACCCATGTACACATACACACACACCACCACCACACAGGAGGCACATGGACGACTGGCAGCAGCACGTAGGCAACTAGCAACCACTGGTGTGTCTGAGTGGCGTGCTGCCCATGATCGCTTGGTTGCTCGTAGGTGTGCATTGGCAGCAACACTGGCTGACATATATTGTATAGGACCCAAGATAGGTGTGCGTGATTGTGGTGTGTGTGATTGTGGTGTGTGTGATTGTGGTGTGTGTGATTGTGGTGTGTGTGATTGTGCTGAATTCGTTTTGTGTATCTTGCATGTGTATGTTTTATGCGCTGCCACCCCCCCCCCCCAAA
>VFQP010001560.1_pt1 | contig 30016 bp, 46 predicted proteins | sample 3512351 | NCBI WGS metagenome assembly VFQP01 (sample SAMN10412372, study PRJNA504923) | tailings metagenome | isolation source: Relicate 1 Philex TSF1 revegetated site | place: Philippines: Tuba, Benguet | collected 2017-08-29
TGTGTGTGTGTGTGTGTGTGTGTGTGTGTGTGTGTGTGTGTGTGTGTGTGTGTGTTTCCTGCCATTACCCCCCCACCTCCTTCCCTCACTCAGGTACACATCCTCCAGTCATGGGCAGTGCACTACATGGTACCCAGCAGGGTGGTGGAGTGAAGATGGTGCCATTTGAACTATACAGTGCTGCTGGTGGTGGTGGTAGTGCTGGTGGTGGTGGTGGTGGTGGTAGCAATGGTGTAGGTGGTGGTGCTCCTCCTGCTGGTGTGCATGTGCCTCACCTCAAAACACCACCTCGTGCAGGTAGAGACTCTTGTGTGCTTGGTGTATTTGCTGTGCTTGTGTGCTTGTTGTGCTTGATGTACTTGTTTCATTGTTGTGCTTGTGTACCTCTTGTGCTTGTGTACTTGTTGTGCTTGTTTTTGCTCATGTATGTGTTGCTTCTATACTTGCACATGCTTCTATACTTGCACATGCTTCTATACCGTTTCAAGTGGTGTTGAGGACTCCGTGGGAATCACCCCAAGAGCAATCACCGCCCCCATGATCATGTGTATCCACATACCAACCCACCATTCCACCTACACGCACGCACCCTGCACCCATGCATCCATACACCAACCCAGACACCACCAATCACACAGGGGGACGTCAAGGGGCCCCACCAAGACGGACCCTAGACCTCAAACGAAGAACAGGGCCCCTCCTCCCGATCCCCAGCATACCAACACACCCAACACACACTACACATGGGACTGGGCATACCTATCAGCAGGCAAAGTCATCAACAATGAGTGCTCTTGTTGATTTGCTGTCATTAGATGTCCCTGTGCTGGATGCTGATGTACATGATGGTGGTGGTGGTCATGATGGTGGTGGTGGTGGTGGTGGTAATGGTACATCAGCACTCACACATGTATCAGCAGCTGTACCAGCAGGTGTACCAGCAGCAGATATGTTGCCCAGTGATTTTGGTGATTTTGGTGATTTCTCTGTTGCTCCACATGATATGGGGGCAGGGTATGTGCCAGCAATACATGATGACAACGATAATGATAATGAGGATGGTTTTGGTGATTTTTCAGATGCTGGTGTTGCAACACCAACACCACTGCAAACACCAACACCACTGCAAACACTACCAGCAGCGGTAGCAGTGGAGGACAAAGGTGCAATGGTAGTGACACCAGTACCTGGTGCTACACCAATCGAGCAGTATAGACATGTGTGGTTACGAATGATGGAGGTATGTGTGATCCCAATGGATGGTGTAGGTGTGTATGCTTGTATGGATGTGTATGGGTGATGCGCATCCCACATGATGCGCATCCAAAATGAACATGGTTGATTGGACATGGTTGAACGTGGTTGATGAGGGTGTCGATAGGTATACAGCGTCATACCATGGGATGCTCACCACCACACCACCACCAATATCACCACAGGTGTGCACACAGCACCTGCAAGCAGGGGCCCACACCCTTCACACCGCGAAAACAGAAGGGTGCTATTTGCAATTGCTTGCCACTGCAGGAGCCCAAACTTATTTTGCTGCATTACTACGCATGCATGTGGCAAGCACACTGCTTGAGGGGGTGTGCCAACACTACCTGTGTGATGCGGATGTTGAAATCGCATCCCTCGCCACACAAGCGCGCATGGCATGGGAGGGTCAAGGTGGGGAACTCCGTGCTGCATGTCACAAGGCTGCGCTGGCAATTGATGGCCATCCTGACCCTGTATCTATGCAGCAACAGGCACAGGCACTGCTTGATGCACTGGCGCGAGCAGATGCTGGGGGGCCACCCAATCAGGTGTGCTGGCAGACGGGGCGATGTGCGCTCTCTCTGCTACCATATTGTGAGGAGGAGGGTGGGCTGGCGATATGTAGGTGGGCCAAGGGGCGATCGTGCTTGGTGATGCTTGCCAACTTGTACAATGCTGTGGTGGACAGCAGTGCGCCCGACCTACTTTAGGTTGTTTGTTTTCTTTTTCCCGATATTTGTCGATATTCATTCATTAGTTAAACCACCACCATGTTGTTTACCACGCCACAACGCCCCTGCAGCCCCTGCATTGGGGTTTTGCATATAGCCAACAACCCTCTTCCATCAATCAGGTTGAATGGTGTCCTCTGGCAAAGTAGAAGCAAGAAAATCAGTCAACAAATACGACACGTACAGCCACTGCAAGCAGCAAGCACGCTGGGGAGCAATGCTCCGGACCTGGTATGTATTTATGCATCGTTTCCATCAAAAACTCGCGATACGTCTTGCAAACTTATGTGTTTGCACAAACTGTCCTCATTGCTCTCTCACAGATGACGGATGTCGAGGAGATTGAAAAGGTGCTCGACAGCAGTCCAGGTAACAATGGCCGTTGATTGTGGCCGCACCCCACGTCCCACACCCCACGTCCCACACCCCACGTCCCACACCCACAGTGACTGTCGTCACATTTGTTGCAACCTGGTGCCGCAAGTGCATATTCCTGAAGCCCAAGCTTGCCAAGTTAATCGCAGAGGAATTTGGCAGGTGTGCATGGTGTTTTTTTTACTGATTGCGTACTGATGGTGGGACATGTGAATCCGCACACATCACTCTCTGCACACAAACTATACAGTATACCATTGGTATTGGTAGACGTGAATGCAGTGCCAGGATCATTCATCCAGCGCGTGGGAGTGACGGTGTGTATAGGGTGATGGGGTCAGCACAGTATCGCATACTGTGAACATGGCGCTGTCCTTGCACATGACACCTTCTCACCACCACAACACAGAAAATGCCAACTATTCAGCTGTGGCATGATGGGAACAAGATAGCAGAGGTGATTGGGGGTCACAGTGGACCAGAGGTGGTTGCACAAGTACGGGATATGATAGTCACTGGACGTAGTCCACCACCACCACCACCTGGCGGAGATGCAGCCAGCAAATCATGAATAATGAATCGTAAAGGAAGAACATGTTCACATGCATGGAGCAATTGCCTAGCCTAGGGTTTTTGGCAGACCCAAATTTGTGTGAATAGACATCATTGCACAAACGCATTCATTTCTCCTTCTGTAAGCACTTGGCAATTCACAATGGGTCTGTATGACTGGATTTTCGGGTGGCTGTGTCGGCGTGTTTTCCATCAGGTGAAGATCATGATTGGTATTGATCATCGTTGTGCACACGCTTTTTGTATCCTAGCTGATATCTTAGCTGTCACTAGCACACATGCGCAACAACATGCAGCAATTTATGCAACGAAACTGGCGCGTTATCCACGCGACATGGTTTCCATCGAACCCAACGTTTGTGCCTGTTACTCTTGCCTGTTGCTCTTGCTGCTCACGATGCTGAACTATGTTGCAGTACTCAACTATGCCAGCACTTTACATGGATCAACCCGGTCCGCACCTCACACCTCATCACACAGGTTGACTATAACAAAAATGGAGTCATCGAAGCCTTGGAGGTTGAGGTTGCCATTCTCCGTGTCTATGACAAGATCAATGCCAGGTAGGTGGTGTAATGGGTAACATATATCCTTGATTGGAAGACCAAAACAACGCATGTGTTGCGCTTGCATTTTGTATGCGCACACGCACGATATGCTGCACACATACATGAACCTACGCTATCACAGGCTTCCAGGCTGGCAGGTATCAGATCACCCCGTTATTATAACCACATCTTCTGTTGTACACTGCAGACGACCCACCACATATCAAGTCGCACGACCGCATCCCACAACAACACCCCACAGCACCACCACCACCACACAACCCACCCCCTCCCCACACGCCACAGAACCCACCCAAGCGGTCGGACATCATGGCAGCCCTGCGTGCCTATGATGAAGATGGCAATGGCACTCTCGATGAAAAGGAGTTTGAGGCATTTGCCAGAAACATGATCAACACAGGCCCCGATGCATTCTTTGCCCGAGTGGGGAAGCATGCTGTGGTGCAAACAGCAGTATTGCCTGCTGCTGCTGTGGCTGTGCAAAAGGCGATTCCCAACTCACCGGTGTGTGGATGGGGATGGCTGTGTGGGGTGTGTTGTACATGTGTGGTTGGTATCAGTGTGTATCATGTGTACTGATATCATGTACAGTGTGTATTATGGGTAGCTGGTATTGAGGGTACTGGTATCATGTCAAACTGAGTGTCTGTGTATATGGTAGACACATGAACATGCTCCATGGGAGACACAATACATGGAAAGATATGTGTACCCACATACACCCACATACACCCACATACTCCCACATACACCCACATACACACACATGCACACACACACACACCGACCACCCCAGTTGGCCAATACCCCCTTGCATTTCTTAGCACCTGCATTGGGTGCTGTGGTCGGTGCAGTACGAGGTCTCGTACCAGTGTAATGAATGGGGTACCATAGTGTAATGTGACATAGCAGTGTGCATTTGGAAATGACAACGGAATGTTTGCAATGCTGTGAAATGAAAATGCTGTGAGGAAAAAATGCTGTGAAATGAAAATGCTGTGAGGAAAAAATGCTGTGAAATGAAAATGGGATATTCCTGACAAGTAATGGATGCTAGTGGGCAGAGACATCATGGTAATGGCATGGTAATGGTAATGGTAACCCATGGATTGGATATCTAGAACAACAGTTTGTACAACACACATACACGGACATAGTAAATCATGTGAGCATGTAGGTAGTGGGCTGCATCCATACAATATCAACATGTTTATGAATACAACATCATCATGTTGGACGCCATTCCACATAACCATACAATTCATCATCATCATTCACCATATTCAATGCATTCGTCATACACTACTATCACTGGTGCGCAACAGCAGCTGTTGTGCATGAGTATCCCCAGCAGACACACTGACCCCCGCATATGGCACCCAACCGTTGCCGTCCACCACACCACCTTTATGTATACCACGACCCCCCCCATCATCACCCCCATCATCATGTTGAGCACCATGATCATACAGGGGATTGCCCACACCAACTGCTGGTTGCTGACTGACTTGTGTAGTGTGAGGCATGCGTGGTGGTCGTCCACTAGCCCTCCCGCCACTCACACTCGTACGCTGTCCATCATCCCCTCCAAGCACCATCATGCCTGCTGTTGGAGTCAGATGAGAGACAGCCCACACACCATCATGGTGTTGTTCCATGGAGTGTGAGCTGCGCAACATGGCAACGCCATAGCGTGGTGGTGATTTGATGGTGGTGTTCTGTCCATCACCATGCCCACCTTGACCACCGACGTGTCGAGTGTATTGGTTGCGCGTGCCTCGCCTCAACAATCGTGGGTGTTGTACCATGAGCAGCAACCCTGCTGCGAGGGCCAGGAGAGCAGCGCCTGCAAGCGTGACGGCAATGATGAGGCCCAGCACGAGGGGCGTCGTGCGGGGCCGGGTGGGTGGGGTGGGTGGGGGTGTCAACCATGATTGCGCGTTGAATGATGGTGGGCTTGTTGTGGCTGTGTGTGTGTGGTGGTGGGAGAGTGAGATGCTGGTTTGGCACGTGTGTGTAAACAGAGCACATGTACATGGTGAGATGGGGATGTTTGCAGGTGATGAAACCGCTGGTGTGTTGTATTCGTAATATACATATCCATAATCGGGTGATGGAGTTTGAACAGACTGCAAAAGGGCCCTATTGTTCGGCATCGATGCTTATAAAACACGATGACACGATGATGGCACTGTTGTTTGAGCGTTGCACGTCTGTGAAATAGTTGTACAGGTTTGTTGCACTGTGCTTTTTTCCCCTGGGTAAGCAGTGCACACCCTCTTGCACACCAACCATGCATATGATGAGTGCCCGCTTCAGTCATTGGTCAAACAAATACCATTGAAAAATTCAACCCAACAACACATATTGCAATACAATTGCATAGCACAATCACGATACTCTATCAGGGATTGACCAACGAAACAACGGCTGTGCTGCAACAAACAGATTGCTTGCTGCTCTTGCACCAAAGCACCACAGCCCCGTGCCACACCAAAACAAGCACAAATGCGGACAAACATACCCCCCAATCACAGCACGACAATGCAGCCAGCTGCTCATTTGCCTCGCAATCCGTTGCCTAGACACTCGGTTCAGACCAAGCAACCGTCCCTACGCACCATCACACCATCCCGATCCGTCACAATAGCATGCATAAGTGAATATAACAACGATACACGAGGAGCCAGTGTTGCCCCTTCTGCAACGGCCACGCCCATCGTCCACCCCACCGACAGCACAGTCAGCAACGCCACTGCCACTGCGCCACCTCAGCCCCGCGGCCAAGACCACGTGGATGAATCCTGGCAGAGCCTGATGCGATGGTCGAGTTGGCTGCGACGGCGCGGGGAGGGTCTCAGCGTGCTACAGCGTGTAAGCAAGGTGGTCGTGTTTGGTGGGGGTTCCTTTGGTACTGCCATTGCTGCAGCCCTTGCACGCCAAAAACCTGATTTGGTGGTGTCTATGTGGCTGCGAGATGAAGCGGTGTGTGCAGCAATCAACGAGCAGCACTGCAATCCACGATACTTGGCGGTGCGTGTGGTGTGTATTGTGATACATTACATACATAGTGTATACAGGTTGCATACCAGAGTTGTGCATGTCTCTTATTCCTTTGTTGTACCATCATCCCCTTGGCATCACACAGGAGTTTTCATTGCCCCCCAATGTGGTTGCGACCACTGATGTGCAAGTAGCCATTGAGGGAGCACAATACGCTGTGCATGCTGTGCCTGTACAACACAGCCGGGCGTTTCTAGAATCCATAAAGGTGTGTGTGTTTGTTTGTATTGTGTGATGAATATTTTTGTGTGGTTTCCAACCTCCCTTTTTCCTTTTTCCTCCTTTTCTCCCCCTCCCCTCCCCTCCCCAACACACACACACACACACACCAAACACCAAACACCAAACACGTCCTCCCCCCTTCCCCCAAATACAGGACATCCTCCCATCCTCTGTACCCATCATCTCCCTCAGCAAGGGTGTAGAGGTGGGCTCCCGTCAACTCATGCACCAGCTCATCCCCTCTGCTTTAGGCCGGCGGCACCCTACTGCATTTTTGTCAGGGCCCTCCTTTGCTGCAGAGGTGATTGATGGACGACCTACTGCACTCGTGGTGGCTTCACGGGTATGTGTGTGGTTGTGATTTTGTGTTTGTGTTTGTTTGTGTATGTTTGTGTGAATGTGTGTGTTTGTTCTTTTGTGTGTGTGTGTGTGTGTGTACACAGCAAGCATGTGTTTTGTTGCTGATGCGTATGGTGTTTCCCCACGCTGCACACCCCAAAACCCTCCCTTATTCCCCCCACCTTCCCCCCCCGTACATACCCACATGCACACCCACATATACCCACACGCACACCACACATAGGACAAGCAGCTTGCTCGTGATGTACAGCAACTGTTTGCCAGTGCAAGCATGAGGGTCAACCGCTCTCGTGACGTGGTGGGTGTGGAAATATGCGGTGCCTTGAAAAACGTACTGGCTATAGCAGCGGGTATTGTGGAGGGTATGGGGTTGGGGAATAATGCACTCGCAGCAGTGATAGCACAGGGGTGTATGGAGATTCGGTGGTTGGCGGAAAAAATGGGTGCCAAGTCGTTTACTGTTTCTGGGCTGTCAGGTGTGAAATGAGAGGGGAGTGTGGGGTGGGCATGGGTGTGTGTGTTGTACAAGTCATGTGCAGGCATGCAGGATGTTGGCGTTGTACATGGTGTTGTTGTTTTCCATTTTTGTACACAACAGCAACACACCCACACCACCTCGACCACCACGCATCACTCCACCACCACACACGCCACCTCCACCACACACCCAGGCATGGGTGACATCATGCTCACATGCTATGGCGCCCTCTCACGCAACCGTGCTGTTGGTGTCAGACTGGGGGCAGGCGAACAGCTGTCAGACATACTAGCAGGTTCCTCCCAGGTCGCCGAAGGGGTGGCAACTGCCCGAGTGGTGGTGGAGCTTGCCCGTCGATACAAAGTCAACCTACCGGTGTTGACCGCAGTGGCACAGATATTAGATGATAATATCCAGCCCAGAGAGGCTGTGTTGCAAATCATGTCGCTGCCACAGATAGAAGAACGATGAGGTGGGGCTGTGTGCAAATCATGTTGTTGCCACAGTAACGATGAGGTGGTGATGGTTGAGGATATTGTCTTGCTTGCTCTTGCACTTGTGCTGCTTGTGTTGCTTGTGCTGTGTGTGCAGTGTGTGCTGATTGTTCTACGTGTATTGTGCAGTCAATGTGATACGACTGCAGTATCCTGGTACTGAAGAGTGCGTGTGTGTGAAGAGCGTGGGTGAAGAGCCGGTGAAGAGTGTGGGTGAAGAGTGTGGGTGAAGAGTGTGGGAGAATGATTGCGTATTTCTTGTGGAGCTTGCTTTCTTTCGTTGACCATCGTGGTGTTGACCATGTGGTGTTGACCAACTTGTGGTGCCGTCAGTGCAATGATATGTAACACAAACCACGGGGAGCAAAGCATAGTACTAAATTGTAAAAAAGGAACATAAGAGAAAACGCAAAGCAAACAACCTGTGTGCCACAAGCGCACGCCCAACACACACACTCAGCACACACCCACTACACACCCTCCACCCACACCCACTACACACCCTCCACCCACACCCTCAAACAACCTCAACACCCTACACAAGGCTCCCATCTGTATCCATCTTTGAAATGTACTTGTCATAATACAGAGCTGCCTTTTCAAACTCACCAATCTCTGTGTAGATGTCTGCTATAGTGCCATATGCATCTGCATCACCCACATTATCCCCAATCTCCTTTGACAATTCCAACACACGCTCCAGGTGCTTGATAGCTGTACGGTGTTGTTTCTGTGGTGGATTGGATGGTGGTGGTGGATTGGGTGGTGGTGCTGCTGGTGGGTTGGATGGTGGACGATGTGTGGGTCATCGTATATATATTGGAGTGTGCTGTTGCATATACATATACATATATCCCCACTTCCCCCAAAACACACACACACACACACATACATCCTCAAAAACACACTCATACCGCCAATCGAGAAGCAGCAGCCAACCCACGCATAGCCCTCCGCTCCTGCACTTTATTCCCCAAACTCTTTGCCAACATGAGTGCCTTTTCAAACCGAATCATTGCACTGGACCCATTCTCCGCTTTCAAAAACCGCTTGCCCTCTTTCAACGCTTGTAAACACTGACGGGCCTCCTCTGACTCAAACTCCTCATCCATGCTGTACATGCTGGGACTGGCAACAGCAGCCTTGGTGGTAGGGGCCGCAGCAGACTCCACCGCCTTTGGCGGTGAAGGCGCTGCTGCCACCGCCACTGCTGCTGCCAGCGACGACAGCTCATCTGCTGCCGCAGTGGGACTATTGGCACCCCCAGGGGGTACGTAGGTGAGGCCCGGGGCGTAGAGGGTGCCCGCACGTGCTTGTTGGCGGAGTTGCAGGTTGATTTTGCGGAGCTGTTCGTTGAGGCGCTCGAGTTCTTCTTTGCGTTGACGTGCAGCATACCCTTATTATTGTGTGGGGTGTGCGGTAGGTGTGTAGTTATAAGTATATACAGACAAATACCTACACACTAGTACATACAGACAAATACCTACTGTGTAGATACACACTAGTATATGCAGACAAATACCACCTGTATATACACACCATCACCATACCACCACCATCACCATACCTCCTACAAGTGCACCAGTGAGAGCAATTGCCTCTGTGATACCCACCACATCAATGCCAAAGGGGGTAGCACACAATTTTCCTGCACCGGTCTCTGCTCCCTGGGCTTCCAGCTCGGCACGTGCTCGGGCAAGTTCCTGTCGAATTACTGCTTCTTTCTCCTCACGCAATTTGAGGAGCTGTGCTTCTTCATCAGCCAGCACACCCTTGCCACCTGGGGGGGTGGTGGAGGGGTTGTCACACGATGTGGTTGTTGCATGATGGTGGGGGTATGCGTTGGGGATGTGTTGATCATATGCTCTGGGGATGCGTTTGATCATGCATGGGTGTTTAATGTGTGTATCAATACACACATCATATGTGGGCATGGTGCACACAACAGAAACAATCAAAAAGGCGTGTGCACCACTATGCACATGCCAACACACCTGTTGAGGACAAGAATGGTTCCCTTGCAATTGCTGGTGGAGCAGTGGCTAGCAAAAGTGCGGCTGCAGTGGATGCAAGCAGCTGAGATGCCGCCTGCAAGGGAGGGCGAACAGGCTGGCATCCCTTTGACGTTGGCGATGCACGGGCGCTCCTCGCCCCCGTTTGTGCTGCTACGTTTTGAACAACGATGTGTGGCATTTTGTCGTTTGATTGCAATGTTGAAAATGTGCGTTGCATGTGTTACACAACGCTGTTTATTTTTTGTTGTTGACCAAGATCCAAACGCTATCCTCTGTGACGAGGCTACTGTTCTGACTGCAAAAATGGATGATCAAGCAGTGCCGACGCAGGTGTCCCCTTCACCATTGCACCCAGTATGTCCCACCCTGCACCATCACGTGCATCCATAAAATACACTGCCTCTGTCAACTGGGGCTCAGCCTCACAGTATTGCCTGTGCGGTGTTTGTGGGGTGTGTTTGTAGGGTGTGTTGGGTTCACCACAGTGATGTGCATGAGGGTGCGCTGTTCACTGCACAAATGTGGTATTTTTGTAGCAAATGGTGTATTTCTGCATGGTGCACATTAATTTGGCATGCTTCACAAGCACATACAGTGTTCTTCCCATCCTCGATGTTGACCCAATGGCATCACCTACCCAAACCCACATGCCTCCCCACCAACCACCCCCACCAACCACCCCCTACCTGAAATCATCAACATTATCATGAAACACCTCGTACAACAACCGCTGCACTGCACTTGCACTCATGGGATTGGCCATGGGCCCCTCCACTGCCAATGCCGCACACACCATCTCCACCAGCACCACCGCCAGTGCCTGCATATCCTGCTTCTGTCCCAGCAACAATGGATCATCATCCTCTGCTGTGGGGGAGGGGTAGAGTGGGGACGAGACCGAGGTGGGGGGATCTGTGTGGTGATGATGGGATTGGGTGATGGTGGTATTGTGTGGATGTATTGTTCCTATTGTGTGGGTGTATTGTTCCTATTGAGATGTTGTTGTTATTGTTGTTGTTGTTGTTTACTGCAGACACCAAGGGCAACCTCACACCACCATTCACAAACAAACACAACCACACAAATAAACACACAGACAACACACCTTTGCTTGGACCCCCACCACCACCCCCTCCCCCCACCACCATGCGTGCAAACCCAAAATCTGTCAACTTCACCACCAACTCTTCCGATTTGTGATCCTCAAACGTCGACAGCAAAAACGAACTCGCCCCCACACTCCCATGCACCACCCCACGCCCATGGCAATAGCACAGGGCGCGCAGCATGCCCAGCGTGATGCGCCGCAGCATGTCCCAGCGCAGTTGCACTGGATCTGGGGGTTGTGCAACCAACCAGAGGAGTCCCTTGTAGGAGGGTGTGTTTTGTCTTGCAGTGGGGTAGGCAGCGAGTGGCAATAGGCGCTCCCATTTAAACACCAACCACAGCGTGTCTTCGTCTTGCGTGGTGTATGTGGGTGGTGTGGTGTTGCCAGATTGTGATGATGATGATGATGATGATGATGATGATGATGGCATGTCCATCATCAGTTCACCATCACCTCCTCCTGCTGCCACGTTGCCAGCCAGGAGGGCACTCTCTGAGCTACCAGCAACAAAGTACCCAAGTAATGGTACGACAGGGGGGGTGTCTGTGAGATCTGCTGTGGCTGCACCCCACTTGTGATCTGGGATGTCTGTGAGATGCTTGGTGACCAGCAATTCGTTGCATGCCACTGCCTTAGCACCTGGTAGGTACTCCTGTGTGTAGTGGAAGATGTGTGTGACAATGTGTGTGATGTATTCAATAGTCGGTTGGTGATGAGTAATTATGATAATGCAACAGCTGCTGTTGAGGCATCGCACACCTTGACAAACGTCACAACAGGCCCCTCGTATGGCATGCCACTTGTGTATCGAGCTGTAAACGCAATGACCACCACCTGCTGCTGCGTGGCACGTCCCCCACCCATCCCGCCATCGCTGGACAGTTGCTGCACAGAGATGCGCCCTAGTTCTGTCAACAACTCAAATTCCGAGACACAAAACCCACCATCTCCAACTTCTGCAAGAACATCTGCTTGTGCTTGCTTGGCCTCATAGCCGAAAAAGCCCTGCTGCGATGTCGATGATGATACTGATGAGGGATCTTCAACGGAAGGGGGCCCGCCCAGAATAAGTTCTTGGTCACCAAGATCGAGTGAGGATGACACTTCCTGCTGTTGGCGTCGCAGCTTTTCTGCTTCTTGTGATAGGCGGCGTGCTAAAGCATCAATATCCACAGGTGGGGGGAGATCATCTGCTGTCGCCCGCAGGATGTGCCAGGGACGACGTCTTTGGCTGGTAGGACGTGCTGGGGAGGTTGGTAGTGGTACTGCATTGGGTCTGGGGTGGGTGAAGAGCATGTTCAAGGGGGCCAAGGAGCAATTTCACGTGGTCAACCAAGAAGCATTGGGAGAGAAGAATGTATTGTAAGAGATCGTGGTGTTGCGACTGTGAGAACGCAACGCTCGTGAACAAGCAGCGCAGTGGTGTTTTGTTTCGAACAAAATCGTGGTTTTTATTTCGCTTGTCAGTATTAAGGATCATCACCAAGGGAAGCAATCTCGTCTTGCTCAACTGTTCTGTGTACACACCATGAAACCTGTCGCGAGAGGTTGATGGCGTGTATCAACCACACATCATCCGTCATACACACAGGTGCCATGCAAGAGAGGGGGGTACATTTTGTTGTTTCCTACACACACGCCCTATCGTCCTACACAACCAAATAACACCCACATACGCACACACACACACAGGAATAGAAAAACAAAATGGTGTCCAAAAATTTGAGCGAGACACAGTGTCAGCAACAACACACATACACACACGCTCCTACAACCACCATCTCCCACACCCACCGTCATCCCTCATCCCATCTGGCGATGGGATGGGACGTTACAAACTCACAATCGAGCGGGTGCACCAGCCTTGCCAAACTCTTGTGCAATCAACACATCGTACGCAGGCAAGGTCAAAAAATCCTCCAGTTTGGTTGTTGTCGCCATAAACTTGAACAAGTAGGCCGCTTCAAGGTACTTGCCACGTGCATACCCAGCATCCCCCATCTGCTGCTTTATCCCCGCCAACTCCCGATCAATCTCCTTGGACAGGCGCTCCACTGTGACTGGCTGCCCATCATCAAGGGGCACCCCATGGTGGATCCACTGCCATGCTTGCACTCGGGAGATCTCAGCGGTGGCGGCATCCTCCATGAGATTGTGCAATGGCACGCAGCCGTTGCCGCTGAGCCATGCTGCCATGTATTGAATGGAGACGTTGATGTTCATGCGCAGGGTCGCAAGGGTTTTGGGGCCAGAGGGGACCTATTGTGAGGGGGGTGTATCAAGGGTGTTGCTTGCTGCTGCAAATGGTTTGTGAACCCCACCAAAAAAAAACCCACCATACCGCAAGCAGCTCAGCAGAAGACACACACACATCCTCTCGCAAACGATGGAGCTGGTTGGGCCCCGGCATGTGTGCATCAAACACCTCTCGTGCAATGGGGATCAACCCGGGATGCGCCACCCATGTCCCATCATGCCCATCCTTGACCTCACGCATCTTGTCGCCGCGCACCTTGTCCATCACCGCCTTGTTGGCAGCGTCGTTGTTTTTTATGGGAATCTGTGCAGCCATGCCACCCATGGCGTGGACACTGCGGGCATGGCATGTTTGGATGAGCAATTGGGTGTAGGCGCGCATAAAAGGGGCCTCCATGGTCACGAGGGCCCGGTCGGGCAGCACCGCCGCTGGGTTTTCACGCTGCGTTTTGATGAATGAAAACAAATAGTCCCACCGACCAGCATTCAACCCAGCAGAATGCTCACGCAACTCATACAAAAACTCGTGCATCTCAAACACCGCAGGCAGGGTTTCGATCAAGCACGTGGCCTTGATCGTCCCACGGGGGATGTTCAATTGTCGCTGTGCCTCTACAAAAATGTCATTCCACAGGCGACATTCGAGGTGGGATTGCATCTTGGGGAGGTAGAAATAGGGACCAGAGCCGCGGTTGAGGAGTTCTGTTGCGTTGTTGTAAAAATACAGGGCAAAGTCGAAAATGGCGCCGGGGACGGGGATGCCGTCGACCGTCATGTGCTTTTCCCCCAAGTGCCACCCACGAGGTCGCACGAGCAGGACTGCGAGCTTGTTGTTGAGGGCATAGTGTTTGTTGGTCTTGGGGTCGTTGTAGGTGAGGGTGCGACGAACGGCTTGGTAGAGATTGACCTGGCCCTGTACCATGTTGTGCCATGTGGGGCAGTTGGAATCCTCCAGATCGGCCATAAATGTGTGGGCACCACTGTTGAGGGCATTGATCACCATCTTGGCGTCTGTTGGACCTTTGTTGTTTTGGATTGATGGCGGTGTGGGGGGATGGTGGGGGGGGGGGGGAGGGGCGGGTGGGCACACCGTGCATACAACCTGGTGCATATACACACCTGTGATCTCTACGCGGCGATCAAGGAGGTCTGCAGGCAAGGGGTTGACCTTCCATGAACCCTCTCGTATGGCACGTGTGGCGGGGAGAAAGTCTGGCGTCACCCCTGCATCAAACTCTTGCTGCCGCGCTTCACGTTTGGTCAGGAGCTCCTGCACGCGTGGGGTGAACAGACGTGCAAGATGTGCGGTGAATGCCACTGCATTGGGGCTCAACACCGTGTCGTAGGTTGGTTTGATGGGGGCATGTATGACGACGTTGTCGGTTGTGAGTGTGTATTGGGGCATGATGGGTAATGGGGTGCGTATCGTTGCGTGGTGTACAAAAATGTGTGTTAGAATGAAGAGCTGTTGTGTTTTTTGTGTGCTATGGATCCACGTCGACACGCAGCACGCCTGTCCATGCATCGAAAACGTATTGTTTTCTGCGAATTTATCCTCGTATACTCACACTTGTATACTTGCAAACAGAACCACACACCACTCAAGGTCAATCCCAGACCGCACGCCCCATCATCAACCAGTAATCCAACACACCCGCGCTGCACCTGCTCCAACCCAGAACTCGCCTCCAGGTACCGCTACAAAACGACCTGCAAAGCACACGCGGTATGTACACGACACGAGCTGGTGTGCATTTTTATTGCATTGACACACCCACCACATCATCCACCTCAGCCATGGTCAAAACCGACTCGTCTTCCTTTTCCACCTTCAACTATCACACCGGCTCCAATGTCCCCGCATCCACCGACACCCAGCGGTGGGAGGGTATCATGCGTCCCTACACCCCGGAGCAGGTTGCCAAGCTTCGTGGCTCTGTCCACGTGCAATACACCCTCGCGGACATTGGCGCCCGCCGCTTTTGGCAGCTGCTTCACAGCGAGGCCTTTGTGCCTGCACTTGGTGCACTGTCCGGCAACCAGGCTGTGCAAATGGCCAAGGCTGGTTTAAAGGCCATCTATTTGTCTGGGTGGCAAGTCGCAGCGGATGCCAATCTGTCGGGCCAAACCTACCCTGATCAATCCCTCTACCCCGCCAATTCGGTGCCCGGCATCGTCAAACGCATCAACAATGCGCTGCAGCGTGCCGATCAAATAGAGCACTCTGAGGGCAAGGTGCTGCGCAACTATTTTCTGCCCATCATTGCTGATGCAGAAGCAGGATTTGGTGGGCCCCTCAATGCCTATGAGCTTATGAAGCAGATGATCGAGGCTGGTGCTGCTGCTGTCCATTTTGAGGATCAGCTGTCGTCTGAGAAGAAATGCGGCCATTTGGGTGGCAAGGTATGGTGGGGTGAGGTGGTGATGTCATCATCATCATCATCATCATCATCATCATCATCATCATCATCATCATGGTTCCATCAACATTACATCAACACAGGTGCTCATCCCAACATCACAATTCATCCGCACACTCATTGCTGCGCGCCTGGCTGCTGATGTGTGTGGTGTACCCACGGTGCTCATCGCCCGCACTGATGCCCACAGTGCTAGCCTGCTGACCAGTGACATTGATGACCGTGACAAGGCATTTTTGACTGGAGCACGCACCCCCGAGGGATTTTTTGCCATCCAGGCTGGCATTAAGGTGTGTTGGAGTTGTTGGTACAGTTGTTGAGGTGATGCCACCATTGGTTGTGATTGATCATCATCATCATCATCATCCCCACGCTCCCATCACCTACACGCAGACTGCCATTGCACGTGCGCTGGCATATGCACCCTATGCTGATGTGCTCTGGTGTGAAACAAGCACTCCCGACCTGGAAGAGGCACGTGAGTTTGCCCAAGCAATCCATGCCACGCATCCCGGCAAGCTGCTTGCATACAACTGCAGCCCGTCATTCAACTGGAAGATGCACATGGATGATGCTGCGCTGGCCAATTTCCAAAAGGAGCTGGGTGCCATGGGGTACAAATTTCAGTTCATCACATTGGCTGGCTATCATGCCCTCAATGCCTCCATGTTTGAGCTCGCACACGAATTCAAGGACTATGGCATGCTTGCATACTCCAAGCTGCAGCAAAAGGAGTTTGCCATGGAGAAGCAGGGGTATAGTGCTGTACGCCACCAGCGTGAGGCTGCCACCGGCTATTTTGATGAGGTGTCCAATGTGGTGACGAGTGGAAAAGCATCCACGCTTGCACTGGTGGGCTCCACAGAAGCATCCCAGTTTCATCACTGAGGATTGTGCTTGTGTGTACCTTGTATGTAGGGTGTGTGTGTACGGGGTGGGTATTATAGCAGCACGATTGTTGGCGCGACATTGGTGTGTGGGTTTGTATACTTGTAGGACGTTTTTCTTATATTGAGTAGCAGTAGGCTGCATTGTTTTGTTGAGAGCATGGTTTTGTTTTTCGTGCACAGCAGGAGGTCCCGTGTTGGGACAGTTTTTGTGTGTAACTGTACTCAGGTTCTCCTCAAGGTAGTTGGTAGTTGGTCAAGTTGGTAGTTGGTCAAGTTGGTAGTTGGTCAAGTTGGTAGTTGGTCAAAGTGGTAGTTGGTCAAGTTGGTAGTTGGTCAAAGCGGCAGTTGGTCAAGTTGGTAGTTGCTTGTGGCAGTACCTGATCGAGGTGTAGTTGCTCGTGCCTGGTGGACCACCACATGCTGTGCTGTGCTGGCATGACCATTCCATATCACCTACCATAATTCTCCATCTATTCTCAAAATAGTTGTCCATAATTGCATTCCAAGCACCGCAAACCATCAGCAGTAGTACACAGGCACACTGCCCACGGTGACCACACAGTGCCGAGTCACTGCATTGCAGGTGGTGCTGCAGGGTAGGCTTGCGTAAAGCTTCAACCGCTGCTTGATTATTGGCTTGAGTCCCGTGTCGACACTTGTCACAGCGACGCAGGACACGACCCTCGAGGTGCGTAGTACACCACCACATCCATCAACCACATATTCGCACAGCGAGGGGCAACAGGCGCATATTCATCGTGATACTGTTTTCAACACACTCAAAACACCATCACAATTGAAAACGACATATATACACAAACCACACACCGACACAGGCATCACCTACAGGCCACATCCACCATGGGTCTCACCACCAGCCCTGCACCTGCAGCGACCATCGCCACAGCACCCGATGCCCTGACTGTGGAGCCAGAGATTACCACCACCATCACCACCAAGGGTCAAACCAGGACCGTGCTGGCCACCCCCACCGCCACCGTTTCCCCCACGGTCAAGGCTGTGGCTGGGAGCCTGGGTGGGTTGGTCGAAGCAGTGTGCCTGCAGCCCATTGATGTCATCAAGACCCGCATGCAGCTTGACCACAGCGGTCGCTACAATGGCGTTGCAGGATGTGCACGAACAATTGCTGCAGAGGAGGGCATGTCTGCATTGTACAAGGGGTTGACACCATTTGCTGCCCACTTGACCATCAAGTACTCACTGCGGTTTGGCACGAATTCCTTCTTCCAAGGCCTCCTCCGTGACAAGGTAATAGTGTACATGTGCAACAAACCGCACACGCAATTGCTCCCCACCCACAGCGCCCCCCCCCCCCCAAACAATCACAGAATGGCAACCTGACGGATTCGGCACGCCTGGCAGCTGGTCTCGGTGCAGGTGTCACAGAAGCTTTGGTCATTGTCACGCCCTTTGAGGTGATCAAAACCAGGCTGCAACAACAACGTGGCATGGCTAAGGAGGCGCTCAAATACCGTGGCACATTGGGCACCGCCATGACGGTGGCACGGGAAGAGGGCCCCCTTGCACTGTGGAATGGATCCACTGCCACTGTCATCCGCCAGGGCTCCAATCAAATGTCGCTGTTTTATTCAAAGTACATACTCGACCGCATGATGTGGGCCAAAGAGGACGGGGATGGCAAGATTCTTGCGCCATGGCAATCCATGACCACGGGGTTTGCTGCTGCATGTGTGGGACCTGTGCTCAATAATCCATTTGATGTGGTCAAGACACGCATGATGGCTGCCAAGGATGGGCGATATGCATACAAAGGGTTTGTAGATTGCCTGGTGACTGTGGCACGGACCGAGGGTCCAGGGGCCCTGTGGAAGGGGCTCACCCCACGACTCATGCGTACGCCCCCGGGGCAAGCCATCGTGTGGGCCGTCACCGATCAAGTGTGTGGCTGGTTTGAAAAGAGCCGGTGATGATGATGGGACAATTTTGAAGATGATGTGTGTTTTTTAAGAGGTGCTATTAGAGTTGAGTGTGTAGGTGTGTGTAGGAGCTTGTAGGAGTCTGTGCGATGACTGAGAAAGATTTCATTGCGTGTGTGTGTTTGTGTGTGTGACATCCTTGTGTGTGTACCACCCCCCCGGAGAGCGGCACCCCAATTTTGCAACACTAAATTTTGTCGTGTGTGTAATTCCTAGACTGTAACAAGTAACAACATTGTTCTAGTGTATACCCCACACAAACAGACACAATGGCTGCCACGGCGTTGGCAGGACGGCTCGCAGACATGTCAATCTCGTCCAAAACGGTGTGTGCGTGTTGTTACTTCGCACAGTCAGCATCTGTTGTCCGCAATAATGATCTGCGCACATGCACGGCAGCTTGGCACACGTACAGTTTCTACGAGGTCACATGCAGCACAACACTCGCATGCTCCCGCACAGGCACTGAAGCAGTTTCAGGGCTTCAAGGCCATGCCTACCGCCACACAAGCACAGCCAGTGCAGGTATGTAGTGAACGAGGGGTTTGTGCAACAACAAGCTTGCATTGTGCATTGAATTGTGCAGCCATGTTTGACCAGCACACTATGGGTGGCACATAGCTTACTATATTCACACACAAACCCCTACCCCAACAGCTGCCACGAAACACACTCAACCGTGTGCCATTGCGCATCTCGGCCGTGCGTGTGGGTGGTGTTGAGATTCCCAATGCCAAGCGTGTCGAGTACTCGTTGCAATACATTTTTGGCATTGGCCACACCACTGCCAAGGCCATCTTGGTGGACACGGGCATTGACAACAAGCGAACCCGTGACCTGACAGAGGAGGAGCTCACAAAACTCCGTGATGAGGTGGACAAGTACACCATTGAGGGTGACCTGCGACGCTTCAATGCACTCAACATCAAGCGGTTGAAAGAGATTGGCTGCTACCGTGGACGTCGCCACACAATGGGCTTGCCTGTGCGAGGGCAGCGTACCAAGACAAACGCACGCACACGCAAGGGCAAGGCAAAGACCGTGGCAGGCAAGCGCAAGTAGTAGATTGGGGGGCTTTTTGTGTGTCTGTCACAAATGTGTGTGTGTCATAAATGTGTGTGTATCACAAATGTGTGTGTAGCACAATATGTGTGACAGAGGAGGAGGGGGGGATTGTTGTTGTGTGTGGGATGTGTCTTGTGTTACCATGCTGTGTAACGCAAGCAATGCAAGTGGGTACATGATGTGCACGCGCCGTTTTTGTGAGCATGCACAAACGCGCGGGGTTGATCATGTATTATTTACCACAAAGTTTACACAGCAGCAGCAGCAATGCAACAGTGTTGATGGGTGTGTTGTGATAAAAAGATGTGTTGTTGAACAAACACACATCCACACACATTGAACGCATGCGCGCTATGCCAGAGTTCTTATGGTATGGCACACACCCCAAGCGCCACACAAAAAAAGAGAAATAAAAGGGAATGACAAACACATGTATATGGTGATACCTATAGTGATGCTGGTGATGTTGTTGTTGTTGTTGTTGATGATGACGATGTACGTACATCGACAATCACGCACAGCCATGAAACACACAAAACCACAACATGAAACAAAAAGGTGGGCATTCCTTGTTGAGATGGAGCGTAAAATACAAGATATCAACACAAACACATACCAACAAGGGTCGAAAGACATTTCACAACAATATATATGTTGAAAGAGGTACATATCACGTGTTGATGGTCATGTATTGATGTCCTGGTTATATGTTTGTGTCTTGATCAAAGAACAGAGAGTGCACACAATGGGGGATGCATCACGCACACCCAACATAAGAGGTACATGTGATCATTGCACACTCAATCCCCACCATGAGATGTACCAACACTCGCCCCCATGCCGCTATTGAGCACATCCAGCCCATCTGTATCATCATCCCCATCACGCATGCGGCTCCATATGGTCACATATCGCACAGGCGCCACATCCTGCAGCATGAGTTGCAATTTGTGTTCAATCCGCAATCGGTTGCCTCTCGTCGACAGGCCAAAGCGATCATGAAACATGGCAGCATATGGATCCCCCTGTACGCTTTTTATGTGCAGGGTGCCACGGACAAGGGTCGCGATGCTGCGCTGATGGCCATCACGCCCATCTTTGCGGGGACACTCGGTGACAGTGCCATCCTTGGGGTAGGATTCTGATTTCAATATTTCCTTGCCTCCATTGAGTCGAACATGCCATATGATGTCAATGCCGTCCCCTGCGTCCTTGATCTGGTCAATGGTTGGGGGGGACATGATGATGAAGATGATGATGATGGTGTGCAATGTCAATTGTGCACAACCCCCACAACACACCAAGTGTTACCAGCTACATACACACAAATGAGCATACCTCCAAAAGCGTAACGCGTTGTCGCACCATGCGCTGCAAGCGCGGCATGTCCAGCAACTCCTCAAACACCACCCCTGTGTTGCTCTCATCCATGTTTTTACGCCACCGTCCCACAAATGCTGCCAATCCAGATGCTTGGGATGTGGTGCTGCGTGAAGAGGACGACACTCGTCCCAGCAGCGTCCCTGATCCTGCATGCCCCATCCCATCCATGATCCACGGTTTGGCTGGTGATGTCGCTGCATTCCCGCTCGCTCTCGACCTGTCGGCCAGCGCACTGCTCGATGCATGCGATTGCTCGGTGGAAAACACATCGTCTGTCTCTGGCACGGCCTGGGATGTGGATGCGTGTGGGTCATCATCATTCGTCACGGAGCTATGACGACCGCTGCGCATGCTATTGATGCTGAGTGCGTGGAGCAACCTGCCCCTGATTCCTGGACGGCTGCTCTGTGTAGTGGTACTCGCTGCGTCTTCTTCTGCAGAGGGGCGAGGGGGGGGCGGTTCTGTGCTTTGTGTGGGGGTCTCCTGATGTGGGGCATCATCATCATTGGGATGCTCCTTTGAATGTGTGTTTTCTGGCACATTCTCTGCATTCTCCACTCGCTCTGGTTCCCCAACACTGACAACCACGTCTTGCGTGCTGGTTATGACACGGTCTGTGTCTCTGGTGCGCAACACGGACGATTGGGATCCAGACTCCATTTCCGGTGCCCCATAATCACCCCCTTTTGTGCTTCTCCGCCATTCTTTTGTGGATGCTGGTGATTTGGGTGACGACGTGTCAAGGTCGGCGTCCGTGGCGTTGTGACTGGTACGACGGGAGAGCCAGTTGCGGAGGGCGCCCTTTTGTTTGGCTTTGCCGGGAGATGGGGTGCTTGGGCTCTCATCCGCGTTGCCTTGAACTATCTTTCCCAACCCGGGGAAGACACCGCCCGTGGCAGTAACAATGGAAGGATCTATAGAAAAGTCGAGCACACCAAAACCACCAGCCATTCGAGCGTGGGTTGGATGATGATGCTGGTGGTTTTGGAGTGGGGGTTACTACTGTGAAGGGGACGATGTGTATGTTTGTATAGTGCATGGTATTTTATGATGGTGTAATCATAGTTGTGAACGGGGATCATTGGCCAATGGCGGGGGATTGGGATGAAGCACGCTTCCCATTGCATCCATGCTGCCATGCACAATCACAAACTTACATGCACCCCATCACGCACCAAAACGGGTCTCACGAGGCAATGAGGTCACAGCAAAAGCCAAAACCTTTTCCACAGATGAGAAATCCCGCCAGGCCAACGCCCTATTTATTTGTCTTGCTGCTCCACAACGCTGGGGACCTCGTAATCTAACCTGCTTGATCAACTCGGGGTTGAACAGGCGTGCGTGTACTTGGGATCGCTTTTGTTGCTCCAACCGAGATTTGGTTTGAGTATACCAAGGTATATTGCAAGCTGCTGTGTGCTTCAGAAAAGCAGTAGAATTTGATTTTTGTAATTATTATAGCATGATCGTTATTACTGTCCCGCCCCTGATGGTCAACCTGGTGGAGCCCCATCACACTAGTTGATGGTGCGCTGGTCCAGTTCCACAAGAGAGTTCCACAACAACCCCACAACAACCCCACAACAACCCCACAAGAACTGCCTTCGATGCGCGGGTTGTGCATGTGTGCATGCATACATGGTGGACATACGAGAGCATAAAATCTCAACAGAAAACACCACCGCAATGGCAGGGTTTAACAAGATTTTCTCACAACAACAAAGTACTCAAATCACAAAAACTAACCATCATGTCTGCGTTACACACCACCATGCCTGCATGCAGGCACAGCAGCGTTCGTTCATTGTCCCGCAGGTACACCATCATCACGAGCAATGTCCACGGCAAGTCCTCTACTACCCGCTACGTATCAGCTACAACACGACCTCACGTCCACAGGCTCCACCAAGGCTGCACGGCCGGTCCAGCGGTGCCATTGGTTGCAAGGATATACACTCCATACGTATCAGCAACACCAAAGCATACATGCACGCGCCTACGGTGCTCAGCAGATCGTGCAGGTACATGCATGCGGTTGGTTTTCGTTTGTCATCGGGTGGGGTTTTTGTCTACGAGGCACAACATCTATGCGAGGCATCCTATCGCATATACGTTGTCCATTCCTCACAAACTTACAGAGGATAATACTGTACTTGAAGAGCAGGACGGTGCAGTGTTTGTGCAGGACGATCTGGATGCCTTGCTCCAGGTATGTTGCCAGGTTGCTTGATCATCTGACTGGCCCTTTCAAACAAGTGATAACCATGGTGGTGGTTCTCACTCATGGTGATATTTCTCACAGGTGCTACCCCTGGACATTCGCCAACCGCTTGTGCACCACCCAGACCGCGCCAACCTGCTGGAGGTATGTGGCTTTTACACGGGGGTGGTGTGTTGGTGTTGTTCACCCCATCACCTGTGGTGTGTCATAATAATCGCAGGTGATTTTGGATTTGGGTCGACGCCCAGAGGCACGCTTTTTGGGTATTGAAGGCGGGGAGTTTCTGCGAGATGAAGAGGTACTGTGGGTTGAAAGCTGTTGTTGATCATCATCATCATCTGCATTCCCACCACCATCCACTCTCCCATCATCCACTCAGATTACCCGTGAAGACCTTGCAGCAGCAGTTGCTGCACTGGGTGAGTTTGGGGGTGACAACCGCGCGGGTGTAGCAGGCACCCTCCATCGCATCTCTGCCATTCGCAATCGCAAGGGGGATATTGTAGGCCTGACATGCCGTGTGGGACGCGCTGTGACCGGTCACATAGACATGATCCGAGACATTGTAGAGGTGCCCAATTCCCTGTTGTTTCTGGGTCGCCCCGGGGTGGGCAAGACCACGGTCATCCGGGAGATGGCGCGTGTGTTGTCCGATGAACTTCGTAAACGTGTTGTGATTATCGACACGAGTAATGAGATTGGTGGGGATGGGGATGTGCCCCACCCTGCTATCGGTGGTGCACGTCGCATGCAGGTGCCCGATCCCTCCCAGCAACATCGAGTCATGGTATGATGATGATGTTGCACACTGTGTTGCATGGTGGTGACATGTCGCAGATCAGTGTGTCTCATGATAGCACACTCTCCACAAAACAGATTGAGGCTATTGAAAACCACATGCCTGAGGTTGTCATTGTGGACGAAATTGGTACGGAAGCAGAAGCATTGGCATGCCGCACCATTGCGGAGCGTGGTGTACAATTGGTGGGCACAGCACATGGTCAGCGGCTGGAAAACCTTGTGAAGAACCCCACACTGTCTGATTTGGTGGGCGGCGTGGTGTCTGTGACGCTTGGTATGTGTTGTTGTTTTGGTGGTGGGGTGATGTGTACCAACACAGCAAGCACCGCACATAATCATCATCATTATGATGAACATGTGTCATGATTATGTTTTGATGTTTCACTGCCATGCATATGCTTGTCATGTGCACCGTAATGTCACTCAACTGACACATCACATGCCACATCACATTCCACATGACATCACAAACAGGGGATGATGAGGCACGACAGCGTGGCACCCAAAAAAGCGTCCTAGAACGCAAGGCACCCCCTACGTTTCCATTGGTCATTGAAATGAGGGAACGTAGCTGCTGGGTCACGCATTGGGTGGAAAGCAGCGTTGACTGTTTGTTGACCGGCAAGACACCCATTGTGCAGGTGTGTGTTGTTTAGGGGATGGTGGGGATGGTGTGGTGTGGTGTGGTGGGGACACACACAACAATGACAACAACAAACACACACAACCACCATGTCACACACCACCATCACCCACACAGTTGCGCCGCCGTGACGCCGAAACCAAAAAAGTGCTTATTGAGGAGCGTCGCTACGACAATGCCGATGGTGAAGATGCCCTCTCATCCCTCGAGGAGGAAGCAATCGCAGCCTTTGATGGCAACACCACCACCCTCTTCAATGCAACCTCTGCCTTTGGCGGCAGCCTAGATGAAAATGACATGTATGCATGGGCACAACGCCTGCGCGATATCCCTAATAAGGACGCGCTGAGTCAGCTCGCGATGGGGGGGTATACCAGTGATGGGTCGATTGGGGGGGGCCGGGGGAAGGTGACGTTTGTGAATGGGACTGGTATTGGGAGACGCAGTAAGCGACGTAGTGCAAATAATGCACGACGTGGCTAGAGGGTGGGGGGTGTGGATGGGGAGGGTGTTGCGTACTTGTGACATCAGAAATGAAAGGGGAGGTGCAGAAATGAAAGGGGAGGCAATGGAGTCAAGTGAGGGAGAATATGTGTGCAAGGATACGTGTGCAAGGATACGTGTGCAAGGATGCGTGTGCAAAGATATGTGTGCAAGGATACGTGTGCAAGGATATGTGTGCAAGGATATGTGTGCAAGGACATGTAGATGTATATTTTTTCTACTGATTGAGAAGAAATCATAATCCATGTGCCCTTTTCTGTGTGCTGTCTGTTGAGGTTGTGTGCATTCGTTCATTGTTGTCTGTACCACTACTGGTCAACATGTGTTGACCACCAGCTGTGTATCATTAGAACCACCCCGTGTCCTAGCGGATTTCACCGTCGTGTGTTGTTGTTGTTGTTCACTTTGTGTATGATTGTGTGTGTTTGTGTACGTGTACATGTTTTTTTCTTTTCTTTCAACACGAATCCATCTTGTCCTGGGGGGACCTCCATGCATATGCTCTGGTTATGTGTGCATCCTGCTGTTATGTGACACAAAAAGCGTGCATGCTGGATGCGAGTGTGTTGTGTGGGTGTTGGATACCAGTGAAGTGTGCCAGGACAACAATGATGGTCGTGTGTGTCTGTTTCGTTTCTAGGAGACCCTCAACGGATTTGTATTTCAAAACCCACCCAAAAAAATGCTGTTGTACTTTTTTCCCCTGACGTTTCCATGACGTACTGCTATTTGTATTTGTTCTGCCGACCATGGTGACATTGTGTGCGACCTTGTGTGTGTGCGACCTTGTGTGTGTGCTTCCTATGTGGCTGTAACAACCAATGCAAATAGGTGCACCACGTGCTTTCCGCTTCATTACAATTACACAACAGCTGCAATGAACGCAACAGCAGTGGGAGTACAATACCAGCATGAAATAATAATACCAACAGTGCACAAAACAATCATACTGTTGCCTGTTGAAGCAACAACAAAAAACAACAACAGAAAGAAACAAAACAGCACGGCAGCCCTACACGACACCGTACCCCACCCTGCACCCCTCCCCCTCTTGCTTGTCCTCCCCCCACACACACCCCCCTTGCTCCTCCTCCCCCCCCCCCCCCCCCCTCGCTTTCATGTTGCAACAGGTGCGTCTGCCTTGCGTTGAAATCGTTTGACCGTTTTTTGTAGGTTGACTATGCATGCTTCCTTGGTCTCCAATTCAGTTTGTCTGTGTGTGCGCTCCTCCTGCAGGGCGAGTAGCAGTGCATGTCTCTTGTCAAGTTGTTCTTGTAGGTCGTTTAGTTCATCCTGCACCTCTTCCTTCTGTTCGCGGTAGTGGGGAGTGATGGTGGGGAGGGTGTGGTGGGGAATGGTGAACAGACAAGGTGTGTGTATATACAAGACATGTATTGACAGGGTGATGGTATACATGAGAGATGCAATGAATGTCCAAAGACACCCATGTATATGGGGGGTACATAATACACACACACACACACACACACACACACACACACACACACACACACACACACACACCTTGGTGGCCAGGTCTGCTAGTGTTTGTTTCTTCTCCTGCAATTCACCCAACACACGGTCAAGCTTGGTTGTTAACAAACCTGATGTTTGTTGCAACAGAGTGTATCGCTCCTCAGCAGCAAGACGCCGCTCCTGGGTGTGGGGAAGCGTGTGAAGGGATGTGATGAAGGGTGTGTGGAAGCGTGTGAAGGGGGTGTGATGAAGGGTGAAAAGAGGTGTGTGGAAAATCAGTATGTGAAAAACACCACACAAACACCATACACACACAAAATCACACACAAAAACACACCTTGGCAGTTGCCACCTCCTTCCTCAACCCCTCCAGCACACTATTCAACATGGAATTCGCCCTCCCCACCGTCGGTGTCCCCCCACCCCCCCCCCTAACCACCCCCCCACCCTGCTCAGCACCACCACTCCTTGTCGACAGGGCGCTGGTTGATACAAAGAACCCATCCGCAAGGACATGCTGCTCCCCGAGGCCCCTATTGGGACGCCATGGGGAGGGGGTTCCGCCCCCCATGCTGTGTGATCGACGACGAGGACCTTGTGGTGTTGTTATACGATGGCCTTGTGGTGGTGTTGTACAGGAGGAGGAGAGGGGGGATGCTGGTTGTACGCCTGCTGGTGGGGGTGCTGTACATGATTCTGGTGGTTTTTCTCCATGTGGGTGCCCATAGGAAGCATTCCCATGTGTCGTATTGGGTGTGCCGGGGTCATGTGGTGTGTCGTTGCTGTGTCCATGTGGTGTGGATGCGGTACACGCTCCCCCACCCCTCCCGTTCCCCCATCGTGTGGGGGTGGTGTGGTTTCCATCAACCACATCATCCTGCATTCCACTACGACCACCATCCACCCTCCCCATGTGTGAGGGGTGCCCAGGGGTGCCCCCAACTGGGCCCCCAAGTGTTTTCAATTCAACCCCTCCCCGCTGCTGCAACGACAGCAACTGCTGCTGTTGTTGGTTGCGCTCTGCACGTAAAAAACTCTGTGCTATTGCTAATTCCCTTATAGCTGGGTTGCTGGCAATTTCAAAGGCTGCCACATGTGCCTTGCTAGGGGTCTTGTGAGAGGAGGGGGGGGGGGCTGTAGGACCCCCATTGCTGCTACCCCCACCCCCACTGGTATCACCACTCCCACCCCCACTCCCACCCTTGGTGTGGTGTTGTGTTTTTTGTGTTGCTTTTGTGTTGGTGTTAGGGGGAATGGTAGGTCCATTATGTGCCGAGGGGCTTGGTTGAGAGGGTGTTTGCATGGTGTGGGTGACTGTAGGTGGTGGTTGGTGTGTGTTGGCGAGTGTATTTGGTGGTTGTGGAGGTGCGAGTGTGTTGGGTGGGTTCGTATGGTGGGGAGCGGGGGGAGGGGGGGAGGAGTGGTCAAGATGGAGTGCATGATTGAGTTTTGCCTGTGTGGTTGTGTGTGTGTGATCGTGTGTACTTGTACAACACAACAGTATTATGTACACCCACCAAACACACCCACCAATCACACCCACCAAACACACCCACCAAACACACCCACCAAACACACCCGCCAATCACACACACCTGTGCTTCCCCCAGCATCAGCTCCTTGCTTGACCTCCTTGACTCAAACCCATACCCACCCCCACCTCCACTTGATGGCGGTGTTGTCGGAGAGGGCCCCTCATCCCGCAGCACCTGTCGCCAATACGACCCCTGTGTGGGCACCACCAGAGGAGGGGCCTGCCCCAACCTCCCCTGCATTTTCCCAAGTATTTCCTGCCGCATGCTGCGAACAAGGGCCCGCATGTCTGTCTCCCCCTGTGTTGTGTCATCGGCGGAAACCTTGTCGGAACCCTCGCAGGGGGCCCCTCGTGGGCCCGTTGTAATCGATGGGTCGGTGGACGTTGTGCCGCATGGATTGGTGGGGGATGGGGAATGCACCTGCCATGTCTCCCGTACACTCTCAGGGAGGGTTTCACAGCCAAACAATTGTCGGGCTGCAACCTCTTCAGGGTCCCCTGTTTGTAGGATGTTGGCATGGTTGGCGTTGAGTTCACGCAGGGCCCGTACATGGGTCGGGAGATCCTGTGGGGTGGGTGGGGTGCTGTAGTGAATACACATGGTCAATGGTACTGTGATGCGTCTACACACATACATACTCACATACATACTCACATACATATTCACATGTATATTCACATACACCCACTATACACCCACCATACACCCCCCCCCCACCCCCCACATCCTACCCTCACACGGTCAAGTATCTGCTGCCTGTACTGTTCCCTCAGCTCATACACATGCGAGGCCGATACGCTATCAAATGCAATACACGCCACATCCACAAGGCGAGAGCCATCAAAGGACCAGCTGGCTATACGAGCTAGGAGTTCAAGGCAATCCATAGAGTCCTCTGTTGCTAGGATACCCTGTTGTTTTTGGTGTGTTTGTATTGGTATGTTGGTATGGGTATGTTGTGATGGAGTTTTGTTTTTACAAGTATCTCGTATTCGTATGTTGGTTGCATGATGATGGTGTGTGTTTTGAGGTGTGTGTTGTACATGTCCGTGATACGCAAGATGGTATACACCACCACCCTCATCACCCCCACATCACACCCCCTCACCCACATTACACACCACATCACACACCACACCACACACACCACACACCTTGGCATAGATGTCCAACAACCCCAACGCCACTCGAAACAAAATAACAGGCGAAGCATCAAAAAACAAGATATCCCAAACACGCAGCGCTGTTTCGAGTGGCAGGCTGTTTATATACACACACAAAAACCACTGCATGCTCACACCAATCACATCTAAAGCATGTCGCTGGAGTGTGTCGGCAATGCTGGGGAGGTGTTCTGATACAAGATGACGGAGTACAAGTTGATCCACCTGTGTGTGTAGAGGGGGGGGGAGGGGGGTGTTATTGTGTGTGTGTGTATGTATGTGTGTATATGTGTATATATGTGTATATATGTGTATATATGTGCATATATGTGTATGTATGTGTATGTATGTGTATATATGTGTATGTGTGTCTATATATATAATGTATATATATATATATGTGTGTGTGTGTGTGTGTGTGTGTGTGTGTGTGTGTGTGTGTGTGTGTGTGTG